>Ga0209314_10000161_pt1 | contig 29086 bp, 39 predicted proteins | sample I19B2metaG_FD_184146 | JGI IMG/M metagenome (GOLD analysis project Ga0209314, IMG submission 184146) | Lake sediment bacterial and archeal communities from Gulf of Boni, Indonesia to study Microbial Dark Matter (Phase II) - ​I19B2 metaG... | ecosystem: Environmental > Aquatic > Freshwater >... | reverse complement strand
TGAGAAATAGCATGATGGGAAAAACATTGCGATATAAGGTCTTTTGTATTTTACTGTGACAATAATATGAGATCTACCAAATGCAGAAAATGTGGCAATGAAACATTTCAAAAGGACATCTGTGTCTTATGCCAGACTGGCAACACAGATGTATGAAGAACTAAAAGATTTATTAAGGAAAGACAGAGAACAAAGCGTTCTAAAGAAAAAACATAAAAGATCTCTCCCGAGGCTAAAATACCAACTTTCAAAAAGAAATGGAAAGAGACCTAAAAATAGCAGAGGTTAGGCTAATCAATAGCAAAGCCTGTATGCATGGAATTCTTGACAATCAATGTTTATAACAGATTATTTCATCTTCAGTGAATGGTCAAGGATATACCCTAATACCTCGGTGAGGCTTTGAAAGAGCCTGTAGCTATTATTCCTGCTGCTCTTGTTCCAGAGGAATATAAGACCTGAAGCTATAATCCTTTTTGCCGCCGCTTTTTCTAAAGCATACGGGGCGTCGTCCACAACAACACGACAATCTTCTTCGAAAAGGACTCGAAAAAGGGAAGGAGCGTGACAAAAGAGATGGCAAAAGGAATCTATAAGCAGAAAGGCTCAGCCTTTTACTGGATTCGATACGCCGGTCTTGATGGTAGGATTATCAGAGAATCAGCGAAGACTAACAATTACAAGGAAGCACAGGCAAAGCTTGAAGACCGGAGAAAAGCTATCCGTGAAGGCAAAGAACCGGAACCTATCAAAAAAATTACAAATTACACTTTCTTACGCTTGCCGCAGAGTATACCAAATGGTGCGAAAAGCAAAAGAGCTTTAACACCAAAATATATTTCATTAACCAACTGACAAATACCTTTGGCAATATCCCATTAAGTAGACTCAGCGTTATGTTGATCGAGCAATTTCAGTCAGACATATTAAACAAAGGTAAAAAGCCCGCAATGGCAAACCGCCTTATTGCGACTCTCAAACATTGCATTCATAAGGGGTATCAGTGGGAGATGGTATCAGAGGAAACATTAAAGCGTGTCAGACAAATAAAGTTCTTACCGGGGAACAATAAACGGTTACGGTATCTATCAAAGGATGAATGCCGGGCGCTTCTTGATAACTGTTATGGACACCTGAAAGCAATCGTCACCTTTGCAATGAATACCGGTTGCCGGAGTGGGGAAATATTATCTCTCAAATGGGACAACGTGGACATGAAACACGGCTTTATCAGACTGGACAGGACAAAGAACGGAGAGCGCCGGGAGATACCAATTAATGACGATGTGAAGGCCGTTTTACAGGGCATGACACGAAGGCTCGATGTTCCCTATGTCTTTCACGATCCGATAACCGGAAAGCCTTTCCAGGACGTGAAAAGAAGTTTTAACACGGCTTGCAGAAAAGCCGGAATCACAGACTTTCGCTTCCACGACCAGAGACATACTTTCGCCTCACACCTCGTAATGGCCGGAGTAGATATTACCACGGTATCAAAACTATTAGGGCACAAAAGCTTGACTATGACCCTGCGGTATTCTCACCTTGCACCGAACCATTTGCAGAATGCCGTGAACATGCTGAATATCACCGGAGAGCAAAAACGAACTGCATATTTACTGCATAGTGTAGCGGTAAGTAGAATGCTTATGGAAGGTAAGTTATTGATTTTATTGGTGGAGCTGATCGGGATCGAACCGACGACCTCTTGAATGCCATTCAAGCGCTCTCCCAACTGAGCTACAGCCCCAAGTGCTATTAAAATAACACATTTTACGCTCCTACTGTCAACTAATGAAAAGTTCATTTTTCTTACGGTTGTCATTGCGAGCATAACAAAGCAATCCCTTTGTTTTCTTTATTTTTTAGATTTGCTTTGTCTCTATCTCTCCTTGTAATAACATTAAAAACACTCACCGATGTTGGCATTCTGAATATTGCTTCCTAAAACAGATTGTTTGACATGTTATAATTAAACACAAGAGGGCAGTTTAAAAATGTATGACTGGCATGGAATGTTTTTAGATCTCGGTAAACTACTCCTTGCAGCCTTTTTAGGTGGGCTCATCGGATTTGAAAGAGAATCCTCTGGGCAGGCTGCTGGATTTCGGACCAATCTTACCGTAGCTATAGGGTCTTGTCTTATCATGCTTCTCTCCCTCCATATGGAAGAACTCTTCCGTCAATTGAATGCTAATTCAGTGGTTCGTCTTGATCCAGGGAGGATTGCTTCATACGCCATAGCAGGTATGGGTTTTCTCGGGGCAGGAGCTATTATCAAAGGGAAAGGTTCTGTTCGGGGATTGACAACCGCTGCCGGGCTTTGGGTTGTGACAGGTATTGGGCTTTCTATTGGTGCAGGGTATATTATTCCGACTCTCTTTACTGCTTTTATAATTCTCGTTGCTCTCTATTGGGTGCATCCTATCAAAAAACTATCCAATCGGAGAATTTTCAGCATTCTCACCATTAAATGTAAAGGGATGAAGGAACCGCTTGATCAGATCAAAAAGATTTTTTCTGAGTATCCTGCATTTCGTATTCGGTATATTAACTATAACCGCGAAATATCCTTACAGACGGTAACATATCGTATGCGAGTAGATAGCAGAGAAGAAAAAGGCAGGGAACAAATTGTGGAAAGACTTTCGGAGATGAACGGGGTGGAAGAAATCAAGTGGGAAGAGAGTGATGTGCCTTAAAGCCTTTTTAGAATCTTGGTATAGCGAGCATTCTTAAGAAATTTCTTTCATGACCAAATCTATTACTTCGGGTATCTTGCTTTCAATCTCCGGTGTCAGTTCCGTACCAATTGTTTTGATATCCTTGGGCACAACTCCAATGAGTATGGTCTCAGGGTATTTGCCCATAAGAATAAGTTGCTGCAATATCTCGAGAAGGTGAAATTTCGCAACATCTGTTGCATCATCCCAGGGGATTGGGATTTCCTCTGGCTTCAAACGAACAATCGTTCCGGGTTCATCTCCGGTCCTAAATACATCTATAACAATGAGTTTATCTCTGCCTTCGATCTCGTGGGGAATCAATGAAGCAAACTCGCCAACTTCCATCATCTCCACGTTTTCAGGCAGTTGCATCTTTTCCAGGACTTTTGAAACGTGATAGCCAAATGCTGCATCAGTTCCAAAATGATAACCAGTACACAAAACCAGAATATTTTTTTCGTTTTTTCCCATAGTCTGTTCTTCCCTGTGCGTTATTATCTTCGGATGTTCACATCTCTTTTACCTGAAACTCTACTATCTTTGATTCCTCTTTCTCCATAAGAGCTTTGCCATTGAAAACAGCGCCTTCAACGATTGATAACTTATTCGTAGAGATTTCTCCTGATACGTGTCCCTTGGATTTTATCTCTACAATCTCTTTCGCTCTCAGATTGCCTTCAACCTTGCCGCCGACAATGATTCCCCTTGCCATAATATCACCCTTGTGGAATGCCTTTTCACCGAGGACTACCCAATCGGCATTCGCATTTCCGTCCATAGTGCCGTCAATCCTGAGAGTCCCTTTTGTATTGATATCACCCTTGAAATTTGAATTGATTCCTATGAAAGATTCCAGTTTTTCTTTATTCTTATGAAACATTACGACCTCCCTTCTTTATAGTTGTTGGGATTGACAGGATTACCATCCTTCCATATTTCGTAATGCACATGGGGACCTGTAGCATTGCCAGTGGAACCTACATAACTGATTACATTACCCCTTTTGACTTTCTGCCCAACCTTTACCGCATTCATCCTGTTATGTGCATAGAATGTTGAAAAACCAAATCCGTGTTCAAGGACAACAAGGTTACCACTACCACTGTTCCAGCCTGAAAAGCTTACGATGCCATCTGCTGTAGCCCTGACCGAATTTCCGGGACTCGCTGATATATCAAGGCCTGTGTGAAAATCCTCATCTCCACTCATTGGGTGTTCCCTTTTACCATAGGGGGAAGTGATGGCGCCTTCAACTGGTATTCCCTTCGGGGTTGCCAGATAGATGTCCTTCTGGAGACGCAAATAATTGTTTATTTCACTTACTTCTTTAATTGTTTTCTCAATCTCCTGCCGGATGTTTTCCATGTCAATTGACCCGCTCCCCGAAGTGTCAAGGTTCTCAAGAACCTTTTCCTTAGAGCCGAGGGAAAATAATTTCCTGAACTCATTTTCAGCATTTTTGAGTGCTGACATCGTTACCTTCAATTCTGAAAATTGATTTGAGTAATAATTCAGCTTCTTTTTCATCGCCTGATATTCAAAGGCGTCTACAGCGACAGAGAGAACATAAAGAGTACCGATACACAATAATATGATCGAGACAAATATTCCTATCGAAGGCATCTTGAAGTTCAAGAGTCTTTTATTGCTATGAGGGATTAACATGATTGTTACAGGGGTAAAAGCCTTTTTGCATAAAGTTTTAAGCTTATGAATATCGAACACCTCTACCTCCTTTCTCCGTTCTACCGATGATAAATGCCCTATATCCTGCCTTATGAAGCAATGAAATGGTGTCCCCTGAGACTTCCCCGGAGACGACCATAATATAACCTATCCCCATGTTGAAGGTCCTCTTCATCTCCTCATCAGCTATATTCCCCATTTTCTCTATTACTTCAAAGATTTGTAGAACTGGCCATGAACCGATTCTGATATGTGCACAAATGCCTTCTGGTAATATCCTCGGAAGGTTTCCAGGGATCCCTCCACCTGTGATATGGGCCATGCCCTTTATCTCAATATAGTCTCTTAAAGCCATAAATGCCTTTACATATATTCTCGTGGGTTTGAGGAGTTCCTCTCCGAGTTTAACCCCGAGTTCATGAATATATGCATCTACACTCATCTTCTTCACATCAAAGAAGAGTTTTCTCACCAGGGAGTATCCATTACTGTGGAGACCATCTGATGCAAGGCCTATGATGACATCTCCCTCTTGTATGCTTGAGCCATTGATGATCTTTTCTTTTTCAACTATTCCGACAGAGAAACCTGCTACGTCATATTCGCCCTCAGGATAAAATCCTGGCATTTCAGCTGTCTCGCCACCTATGAGTGAACAGCCTGCCTCCTCACAGCCCCTGACGATTCCCTCGATAACCTTTGAGGCTGTTTCAGCATGGAGTCTGGCTGTCGCGAGATAGTCCAGGAAAAATAACGGTTCTGCACCGGTAGTGAGGATATCATTTACGCACATGGCAACAAGGTCTATGCCTACTGTATCATGCCTGTTCATCATGAAGGCTATCTTGAGCTTCGTACCAACGCCATCCGTACTGCTTACAAGCACCGGTTCCCTGTATCTTGTCATGTCAGGCTTAAAAAGGGCGCTGAAAAGACCGATTTCTGTCATGACCTCAGGCCTGAATGTCTTTTTTGCCAGAGGAGAGATGAGGTTCACGAACCTATCCCCTTCATCAATATCAACACCAGACTTCTTATAGGTAAGTTCGCTACTCATAGCATTCTTATTATTAAAAGTGGAGATTTATGTACTTTACTATATTGCAACTATATTGCATAAACAGGCTATGAAAGGCAATAGGAAATTCGTCCCTCCAAAGAAACTGTTATTCTGATAAAATACTTATGAATGCCAATTATCCTTGTTACCAATGATGACGGTATCCATTCTCTCGGACTCATTGCCCTTTCAAGGGCAATGAAAGAACTCGGGGATGTGTATATTGTTGCTCCAGATAGAGAGAGAAGTGCCGTAAGCCATTCCCTCACATTACATAGGCCATTAAAGGTGGAAAAACTGAGCGAGGGTGTTTACAGTATTGATGGCACCCCGACAGACTGTGTCATATTGGGGGTAAGCAAACTGTTACCTGAAAGGCCTGCACTCATTGCTTCAGGGATTAACAGAGGTGGTAATCTCGGTGGTGATATTTCCTATTCAGGCACTGTCTCTGGTGCAATAGAAGGTACCATACTGGGTATTCCATCCTTTGCCCTCTCTCTTGTTACAGGAGATGAGCCGCAGCCTCTTCATTTCGAAACTGCCTCTGCCTTTGCCACGAAGGTTGGGCGGTCTATTCTCGAGAAATCACTTCCACCTGACACTCTTCTCAATATCAATGTGCCTAATATAGATAAAAGTAAAATACACGGAGTAAAGTTCACACGCCAGGGAAAGATAGCCTACAACAATGCCATTCAGGAAATACATGATCCAAGGGGGAAAAGGCACTACTGGCTAGGTGGAAGTCAACTCCACATGGAGCATGATGAAGATACAGATGTTCAGGCTGTAATGGAGGGTTATATCTCTATCACACCTATCCACCTTGATCTCACAAATTACGAAGCCCTGAATTTCTTGAGAGCGAATTTTCATTTATAGACAAACTCTCGTGAGCCTTTGGCTCACAAAGGATATTATGAAAATTAAGTAATCCCCAATTCTTACCTTTTCCGCACTCAGGCGGATTCGCCGAGGCGAAAGAAAAGGGGGGATGGGGGGACGTTGAAATGTCATTTTCGGAGCAAACTATTGAAAAAATATTATGATGTCATAATCGTCGGAGCTGGTCCTGCCGGTATATTTTCTGCTCTTGAGATTCTCGAGCATAAGGAAGATGCGAAGATCCTTATCATCGAAAAGGGTAAAGATCTTGACAAAAGGGTATGCCCGATGAAGTTAAGAGAGATTTCATGCGCAGCTTGTCCTGAATGCGCATTGCTCAGTGGTTGGGGTGGGGCAGGGGCCTTCAGTGATGGAAAATTGAACCTTTCTCCTGAGGTTGGCGGTTTTCTTCCGAGATATATAGGCATGGAGAGGCTCGAATCCCTGATAGGGTATGTGGATGATATCTATGTAAAATATGGTGCCCCAAAAGATGCATACGGTGGTAACACAGAAGAGATACACAAAATAGAAAGGCTTGCTTCAGAGAATAATCTTCTTCTTATACCTTCGAAGATAAGACATATTGGTACTGACCGGTGCAAAGTCCTCCTGAAAAATATCAAGGAAGACCTTAATCGAAGAGTAGAAACCCTATTCGGTTCAGAAGCCGACAGGGTGATTACCAAGAAGGGGAAGATAGTTGGCATCAGGCTTAAAGATGGTAAAAATCTTTTTGCTACTTTCCTGATCCTTGCCCCAGGGAGGGAGGGTTCAAGGTGGCTCGAAAAAGAGTCGAAAAGATTGCGTCTTACCCTTTTCAGAAACCCCGTTGATATCGGCTTGAGGGTCGAAATAACTGCTTCCGTGTTTGAACCACTCACAAAGATAACATATGAACCAAAGCTCATATTCCATTCAAAGAAGTTCCATGATAGAGTGAGGACATTCTGTGTAAACCCCTATGGTGAGGTTGTAAGGGAATATCTGAAAGGTATCTGGACAGTCAACGGTCATAGTTATGCAAACAGGAGGACAAACAATACAAACTTTGCACTTTTAGTCAGCACATCCTTTACAGAGCCCTTTGACGAACCCATATTGTACGGAAGATACATAGCAGGGCTTGCAAATCTTCTTGGCAGGGGAGTCCTTGTCCAGAGACTCGGAGATTTAAGACAGGGGAGGCGCTCAACACACGAGAGGATATCGAAAGGAAGCATAAAGCCGACGCTCAAGGATGCGACACCGGGTGATTTAAGTTTTGTCATGCCCTATCGTCACCTCTCTGATATCCTTGAGATGATTGAAGCCCTCAATAAGATTGCCCCTGGTGTAAATTCTGAACATACCCTGCTCTATGGAGCCGAAGTTAAGTTCTACTCGAGGCATCCTAAACTGACAGAATCCCTCGAGACAGAAATAGAGAACCTCTTTGCCATTGGAGACGGGGCAGGAGTGAGCAGGGGGCTTATCCAGGCATCTACCTCAGGAGTGTTAGCTGCGACGGAGATTTCTAAAAGACTAACAAGTTTATAGAGTTTCTTGGGCTTACACAGTTTATTGAGTTATAAAACTCCATAAACCCAATGAACACAAAAACTCAAGAAACTAAATTTGGGACAAGTTTAAAATGGGCTTTGAAGAACTGAGAGATTTTATGGTGAGAACTCAGCTTATTCCGCGAGGGATTAAGGACGAGCGTGTCCTTAGAGCAATGAGAAAGGTTCCGAGACATCTCTTTGTTGATGAATCCATCCAGTATAAAGCCTATGAGGATATGGCACTCCAGATCAGTGAAGGACAGACAATTTCACAACCATATATGGTTGCCATCATGACGGAACTGCTTGCACTGAAGGGAAATGAGAAGGTTCTGGAAATAGGTACTGGTTCAGGATATCAGGCAGCGGTTCTTGCCGAGCTTGCAAAAGAAGTGTATACCATAGAACGGTTTGGAGCACTCGCTCAAAGGGCTCGAGAAATATTTCGTTACCTCGGATATGTCAACATATATGATAAGGTTGGCGATGGAACCCTGGGATGGCCAGAGGAGGCTCCCTTTGACAGGATTATGATTACCGCCGGGACTCCAAAGATTCCAGGCCCCCTTATCCAGCAGCTCTCTCAAGGGGGTATCATTGTCGCCCCTGTTGGAGAGCGTTTCTCACAACAACTTTTAAAGGTCAAAGAATCCGAGGGCAGACTCTCCGAAGAGTATCATACCCCTTGCGTCTTTGTCCCCCTCGTCGGGAAATACGGATGGAACGGCGATTGAAATAGAGATAGCGATAAATGAGATTATTTCTTTGAGCGCTTTTTCCTTATGATATCATCAGCCCAGCTCAATGCAGCAGATACAGTAGGAAACCCTATCGTGCTTGTGAGCAGGATCAACGCATGATATATTTCTTCAGGTTTCGCACCTGCATCTAAAGCCCTCCTCGTATGGGAATGAACAGAACCTTCTGACCTTATGGAAGCAGAAGCTGCTAACTGTATGAGGTGAGATGTCTTCTGATCAAGGGGACCTGATTCCCTTGCAGCCTTGCCAAGGTTATCAAAGGCATCGAAGTATTTTTTAAACCTCTTTCTAATGCTCTCATATTGATTCGGTAATTTTGTAACCATTTCGACCTCCTTATGTGGTTAAAGTAACGAGTTTTTTCCCTGCCTTATAGGCATCGCTCAGTGCTGTTGTGTGATTAACAATTGCACCCTTTGCGTCAACACATAAATATCCAAGGGTTTCGTGTTCAGGAACGCTCACTGTCCTGAAAAAGGCCTTTGCTGTTGCCTCAGCACATTGAATTCCGATTTCTCTCTTCTGTCCGCCGACTAATAATAAAAGCCCTCTCCTCCCATAAGGACCTTCAGGTAGCGGTCTTTTCAAAAGGTATTTCTCACACCAGAAGCACTGGCATCTGTCTATCATGATCTTTGCCTGGGCACTTACTCCAAAAAAGTAGATAGGAGACGCAAGGATTATCCGGTCAGCCTCTCTGATCTCAGCGTGGATTTGAGCCATATCATCATGGAAGATACATACACCTGTATCTTCACATCCTCCACAGCTCTGACAGGGTGAGATGTTCATGTCATTTAAATTAAAGACCTGGACTTTCAATCCTGATTCCTCTATTGCCCTTATTGCCTCTTTCAGAAGAAGTTCTGTATTACCATCCTTTCTTGGACTTCCGAGAAAAGCGATTATCTTCATTTTGCTTTGACCCCCTGTGCTTTTTTCTTGATTTTCATCCAGTCTTTCATGTGCTGAAGGTTTTCGTTGAGATACCACCAGCCATTTTTAAAGGCTGTATAATCAGGGGCACCAGTCATGGCAGAAGCATAGCGAATAGAATTTGAGTAGAAGAGCCACTGCCTTACCCACATCTGTTCAAGTGCTTCATCAAAAGGATTGCCCTTATCCTCTATTTCCTTTTCCCATGCACTTACCATGAGTTTTGTTGCTGCAAGGGTCATCTCATCCGTTTCTTTTGTTGAGCCTTCAAGCTTTGAAAAATGACTGTTTGTCCAATCAGTAGAGTGACAGCTGTTACAGACAATCTTTACGGTTTTCAGCCTTTCTTCCTGCTCGGATTTATCAACAAGATACCCCGATGCAAGCTCACCGGTGAACGTAGTGGGTAATGGCAGACCATTCTTATTTTTAATCAATGTCGTATTCCCTGATTTTGGCTGTGGATGGCTGTATATAAGGCCAAAGAGTCTGACCCATAGCCTCGAACCAAAATCATGAGTCCTTTCAACAATCACATCACCTGTCGGAGAAACAAGGAGGCTATTGTGGCATGCTGCACATGTCGGTGCGGTAAAGTCTTTTCCCACAATCCATGGTACCGAGTTGAAGCTCCACTCGTGGTATTTTGAGAAAAAGATATTCCCGTGTTTACTCTCTTTGTAAACATTCCATGCAGGCACGTCAGGCTCGAGATGGCATTGCGCACAGGCATAGGGTTTCCGTGCAATCTCTATCGAGAAGCTGTGTCTTGCATGACAGGCTGTACAGGCTCCAAGACTGCCATCGGGATTTTCCCTTCCAACCCCCTGATTTGGCCAGTTTGTGAGATCCGGGACTGCTATTTCCCCCATTTTCGTAACGACATTCCTTGTGCCCTTTACGTCAACCTTTGTGCCATGACATCCGAGGCATGTCTCGTGAAGGGTACTCTCAGTGGGCTTATTTGATAGTATCTTTCCCTTTTCTATTTTTCTCACTCCTGTTGTGGTACTCACTAAAGTATTATAGACAGGGTTTTCCAGAATGTTTTTGAGGGCATGGTATTTTTTACTCCCTGAAAATTGTTTTGCTCTGTTGGATGACAGGTCTTACAGTCATCGGGGCTGACAATGACATTTATGCTGAAACTTAGGTGTTCAAAATTATCTTTATGACGTTCAGGATTCATGCTGTGGCATTCATAGCAACCAACAGCATGCCCCAAAAGTCCTTCGGATAGGGTATCGGTAGAAATCCTTTTCTGAAGAACAGGTTTTTTCAGGGCCTCTGAAGGGGTTATCTTTGCATGTCGGCTTGTACGCCAGTCTTCAACAATTCCTGGTGTGTATATATTGTGGCACCCGATGCAGGTTTGGGTATGCGGACTGAGTGAGACTTGAGAGATTACACCTGCTCCCTCTTCAGGTACTTTCTCTTCAGATAAAACCATGCCTCTTGAGAGGAGCGTAAACAGAATCAAAAGAAGGGGGATCGCATACTTCAATGATTTCTGCATATTTACCGTCTTTCTTATCCCTTTCCTTTTATTTCCCTTTTCTATGATGGCAATCTCATAAAGAGAAGGGCAGTAACATTATTCGATTTTATTAAACATCTTTTTTGGAGAGCCGCAGATAGGACATTTATCTGGTGGTTCTCCTTCTACAGTGTTTCCACAAACCTGGCACACATAATAATCGACTTCTGAGTTTTTGCCAAGATTTTCGAGGGCCTTTTTATAGAGCTCTGCGTGTGTCTTTTCCGCTTCATTTGCATAACGAAAGCTCTGCAGCGCGCCCTTTTTATCTTCTTCCTTTGCTTCTTCCATCATCTGAGGATACATCTTCTGGAATTCATAGGATTCCCCGCTTATTGCTTCCTCAAGATTGTCTTTTGTACTCTTAATACCACCGAGTACCCTCAGATGAGTATGTGCATGGACTGTTTCAGCCTCTGCAGCAGCCCTGAACAATTTTGCAATCTGCTTGTATCCTTCCTGTTCTGCCTTTTTTGCAAATGCAAGATATTTCCTGTTTGCCTGTGATTCTCCCGAGAAGGCCTCGCGAAGATTTTTTTCCGTTTTTGACATCTTTTGCCTCCTTATCCTAATCTTTTCGAGTTTCTCTTCGGTGCATTACATATTTGCAAAATCAAAACTCTTTATTACGTCGAGAAAACTGTTGATCATGAAAAGACACAGGATAAACAGGATATATGTAATTGCCCCGTAGATTTATGAATAATCTTTCTTCGAATTTTGGTATATTATACTCTGAAATTATGGGTTGTCAATTTAAAAATCATTTAAAAACAGTAATGTTCGCTCAAAGTTTAGTGTATGTCACGCTGAACCCCGAAAGTGTCATTCTGAACGTGGTTCAGAATCTCTTCAGGGCAGGCTCGTTTCAGCATCTGAAATCAATTCAGTATGAGGCCATGTTCCCCTTATCGGAGTTCAAGAAAGAGATATGAAAAAACCATGGGCAGGAAGGTTTAAAGGAAAGACAGCAGAGATCGTTGAGCGTTTTACAGAATCAATATCTTTTGATAAACGCCTCTGGGGACACGACATTGAGGGAAGCATTGCCCACACTAAGATGCTCAGGAAACAAGGCATCATCTCTCAAGAAGATTCAGAAAAGATCATCAAAGGCCTCAAGGAGATTGCAAGAGAAATAGAGAGCGGAAAATTCAGGTTCAGAGAAGACCTTGAAGATATCCACATGAATATCGAGGCAGCCTTGATGAGAAAGATAGGTGAGGTGGGCGGAAAGCTCCATACAGCAAGATCAAGGAATGACCAGGTGGCACTTGACCTCAGATTGTATCTGAGAGAAGAGACAGAGGAGATAAGGTCATTGATAAAGAAATTCCAGAAGACACTTCTTAACGTTGCAGCAAAACATTTTGATGCATTGATGCCTGGTTATACACATTTACAAAGAGCTCAACCTGTGCTGCTGTCCCATCATCTCCTTGCCTATGTTGAGATGCTGCAGAGGGATGAGGATAGATTGAAAGATACACGTAAAAGAATCAATATCCTTCCCTTGGGATCCTCAGCACTTGCAGGTACAACCTTTCCCATCGACAGGTTCTATGTAGCTAAACTTCTCGGTTTTGACGATATCTCGAAAAACAGTATTGATGCAGTTTCCGACAGAGACTTCGTTGTCGAATTTCTATCTGATGCAGCAATACTCATCATGCATCTCTCGAGGCTTGCTGAGGAACTGGTATTGTGGTCAACTGAGGAATTCGGATTCATCGAACTGCCCGAGGCCTTCACAACGGGTTCGAGCGCAATGCCACAGAAGAGGAATCCGGATGTCGTTGAACTCATCAGGGGAAAGGCTGGCAGGGTCTATGGGAACCTTTTTTCGCTCCTGACCATAATGAAGGCATTGCCTCTGTCATATAACAGGGATTTACAGGAAGATAAGCTGCCACTCTTCGATACCGTTGATACTGTTAAATCCTGCCTTCATGTCTTGAATGAAATGTTACCAGCAATAAAATTCAACATAAAAAAGATGCATGAAACTGCCGAGGAGGGATATGCTACTGCAACCGACATGGCAGAATACCTGGTCAAAAAGGGGTTACCTTTCAGGAGGGCACACGAAGTCACAGGAAGGATTGTCCTCTATTGCATCGGAAAAAAGAAGAAGCTTGAGGAACTCACAATGGAGGAATTGAATCAATTTTCTCCATTGATTTCAGATGACATCTATTCTTTCCTGATGCCCGAGGAATCGGTCAGGGGGAAAAAATCCGCAGGTAGCACATCGCCTGAAGAGGTCAGAAGACAAATAAAAAGGCTCAAGCTACTGCTAAGATGAGAGCAGTCAGGAGTCAACAGTCAGAAGTCAGGAGTCTTTCTTTTACCGTATTCTGTATACTGATTACTGTTTTCTGTTTACTGGCTTCATGTGGTAAAAAAGGTGACCCTACTCTGAAATCATATGAAAAGCCTGATCCCCCATCAAATCTGAAGGCAATCCATAGAGAATCAGAGATTATCTTATTTTGGAATTTTCCAAAAAATAAGGAGCAGGCTATTAATGGATTTTATCTCATGAAATTAATCCCCCCACCCCCACCTTTAAAGGGGGGCAGGGAGGATTTCGAAAGGATCTTTCTTGAGCGTGATAAGCGGTCTTATATAGATAAGGACTTTGAAATTGGGCATCACTATAAATACAAAATAATCTCCCAGAACCTGAGAGGTATAACGAGCATTGACTCGAATATCATCGAAATAGAACCAAAAGATCCACCAGCACCTCCCGGCAAACTTTTCTTTAAAGTTGAATATGATTCACTGACGACAACCTGGGAAGATATTGGTAACGGAGTCCTCTACAACATCTATAAGAGTGATAAGAAAGGACTATACCCTCTCACGCCTCTCAATAGTGAGCCAATTAAGGGAACATCCTTCAAAGATAGATTTGATATAACAAAGCCTGCTTACTACACGATAAGGAGCCTGAGAGGAGAAGATATAAGGGATGAAGGACCTGAGTCAGAGGAACTCGAGATAAACTCTTCAGAATTCGTGCCATCCCCTCCTGAAGGACTTCAGGCAGTAATTAAAGAAGACGGGGCGTATCTCATCTGGAAAGAGGCTCCTGAGACATGGGTAATTGGATATAAGGTTTATAGGGAGATTGATAAAAAAGAAGGATTCGTATTCATCGGGGAGACATCTATACCTGTATACTTCGATAAAGAAAAACCATTAACAAAGAGACATTACCGGGTGACTGCTCTCGGTCCTTCGAAAGAAGGCCCTGCATCAGAGATACGAGATGTAGTTTTTGTTCCGTATAGATGAGCATTTTTCAGCCTGAAATGCTGTAGTATTAATCTTAAGCCTAAATTCCGGATGATGTATAAGTAATGGATTACGGATTGACAGAATAATTTTCTTGGGTTACCCTAAGAACAAGTTGCGGATTCCTTTAACCCCTTTTCAGTACTATTTGGGAGACGATAGGTAACACGGAACAAATAAAGCGTAACATGTACATGAAGGATAAAATATTAAAGCTATTCGAAGAAAGTATCGAGGTTAAAAGGAAATTTGTAGAGGAAAATGTTGACACAATCATAGAGGTTGCGAATGCTATTGCTAACGCCTTCAATAAGGGGAAAAAGGTAATCCTTTTCGGTAATGGCGGGAGCGCAACTGATGCCTCTCACATTGCAGCAGAATTTATTAACAGGTTTCAAAAAGAGCGCCCCAGTCTTCCAGCAATTGCACTCAACACCGACATGGCAGTAATCACTGCAATTGCTAACGATTATGACTTCTCCGACATCTTTGCAAAGCAGCTTAAATCCCTTTCGGATGAAGGCGACGTTGTCATTGGAATCAGTACAAGCGGCAGTTCTGCTAATGTCCTCAAAGCTATAGACGTTGCAAAAAAGAAGAAATTAATAACCGTTGCCTTCACCGGATTAAGAGGTGATAAGTTTGCATCAAAGGCTCAGTATGCATTCATCGTTCCATCCGACAAAACCCCCCGGATACAGGAAACCCATATAACCCTCGGTCATGTCCTTTGCCGGATGGTGGAAGAGATACTCTTTGAGGCACCAAGGAAAAAATATTCCTCTCCCCTGAACAGACCGGCACCCCGCAATTAAAGGTAAATAAAGCCTTTTAAATATTCTTATAAAATCCTATATTTAAGTATAAATATATATTGACAACTATAGTTTGTTATATTTTAATAAATTAAATGAGAAAAGAGACAACTTTAGAGAAAGAAGAGAGACTTTTAACAATAGACGAGGTTGCAGAGTTTTTACATGTAAATCCAATGACCGTATATTCTTGGGTTAGAGACGGAAAGATTCCAGCCTTTAAAATAGGGAAAGTCTGGCGTTTCAGAAAAAGTGAAATTGATGATTGGTTAAAAAAACAAAAATATAAAAAATAAGGTGTAAGGTGGCTGTAATAGGTAGTTTTGTTTTGATGGAAAACCTAAAAATGAAATAAATAATATTATTCAAAAAATAATGTCTGAAATAGATTCAAAATTTATTATATGATTATACTCGGCATAGATCCAGGCTTAGCGAGTACAGGCTTTGGTGCAATTAGATGTGATAAAGCCACTCCCTCTATAGTCAAATGTGGTTACATTAAGACATCTCCAAAAGAACATATCTCCAACAGATTGTTTCAAATTCATACAGACATAAATCAACTTATACGTTCATTAAATCCAGATTTGATAGCAATAGAAAATGTATTTTCTTTGGTCAGATATCCCAAGGCTGGTATATTATTAGGAGGGGTTTTGGGTATCATATATCTATCTGTTTCTCAAAATAATGTCTCGATGATAGAGATTACGCCAAAAGAAGTAAAAAATTCTTTAGTGGGATATGGAGCAGCAAATAAATATCAAGTAAAAGAGACTATAAAGAACTTGCTTAAAATTACTGATATTAAATCCTTTCATGCCGCGGATGCATTGGCTATAGCCTTGACTGCATTTTATAGGAAAAATCCACGGAGGGGTAGATGATATCTTATCTGAAAGGAGAATTAATAGAAACATTTGATGACCGAATTACATTGTTAGTAGGTGGAATCGGTTATGACATATTAATCCCAGCATATTTGATGAACGAAATTGAAGAAGATGAAAAAAAAGGAATTAAGGAATTGAAATTATATATCTCATATAACCAGACAGAAAGACAGCCCAAACCGATTCTTGTAGGATTTAAACATCCGTTAGACAAAAAATTTTTTGAACTTTTCATATCAGTTGAAGATATAGGCCCTACCGCTGCTATTAAGGCTCTTATAAGACCTGCTGGAGATATAGCGCGTTCTATAGAGGAAAAAGATTCTAGAGCTTTAAGACAGTTAAAAGGTATCGGAGAGAGAAAGGCAGAAAAGATTATTGCCACTCTCAAGGGAAAAGTAGCAATGTATGCATTAATGCCGAAAATTGAAGCAGCAGCTGAAGTTGTGGAAGATTTCAGGAAGGAAGTCGAGGATGTTCTTGTAACTCAGTTAGGCCATAAACCAACAGAAGCGCGAAAAATGATAGAAGAAGCTATGAAACAAAATCCCCGTATAACTTCATCTGAAGAATTATTTGAGGAAGTATACAGAGGTCAAAAGAAGTGATATACGAAGAATCAAATAAAATTCCTGATATTTTAAAAGAAAATAGTTCATTAGATGAAGATACTAACTTAACCTTAAGACCCAAAAGGCTTTCTGAGTATATAGGGCAAGATAAAATAGTAGAAACACTGAAGATTGCTATAGAAGCAGCATTAAAAAGGAAAGAACCTTTAGACCATGTTCTGTTTAACGGGCCGCCTGGGCTGGGAAAGACAACGTTAGCTCATATCATCGCCAACGAAATGGGAACTAAAATTATTACGTCCTCTGGCCCAGCTCTGGAAAAAGGTGGCGATTTGATGGGTATCCTGACCCATATGGGAATGGGCGATATTTTTTTTATTGATGAAATCCACAGAATACCAAAAATTGTAGAGGAATTTCTTTATCCAGCGATGGAAGATTTCGCGGTAGATTTCATATTCGATAAAGGCGTACATGCAAGAACTCATAGATATAGACTTGAACCTTTTACATTAATCGGTGCAACAACCAGGTCCGGTCTATTATCCTCCCCATTGAGAGAAAGATTTGGGATTACAAGGGATCTGGATTTTTATAATGAAAAAGATCTGCTCAAAATTGTAAAACGTTCTTCGGCGATATTGGGTGTAATCACTGAACAGGATGGTGCTTACGAAATAGCGCGGAGAGCCAGAGGCACTCCAAGGGTTGCAAATAGATTATTAAAACGTGTCCGTGACTACGCACAAGTTAGGGCTCAAGGAAAAATAACGATAGATGTAGCCGTGGAGGCGTTAGCTCTCGAAGGTATCGATGAATATGGTTTGGGAGAAACAGACAGAAAATTACTGAAAACTATTATCCTAAATTATAAAGGCGGACCTGTCGGGATTGAAGCACTTGCTTCGACCCTCCAGATAGAAACGGATGTTTTATTGGATGTTGTTGAACCTTTTCTTTTAAAAACAGGCTTTATAATCAGGACATCACATGGAAGAAAGGCAACAGAAAAAGCATATAACCATCTGAACATTCCTTTTAAAAATGAATTAGGATTATTTGAGGGTACTAAAAACAAAAGACATTCGTAGTGTGAAAGTTATCAAAGAAGTCGAAAAAAGTCATTGACATATAGTTTAAGGTGAGATCACCATGAAAAGCCGTAAGGGCTTTTTTTAGATTATCACATCAGAAAAGAGTCTTACCTTTATGGGAAATCGCCAGCGAAGGATAGGGTTATTTATTACTTGCTGAGAGGGTGTATAATTAACAAAAGCAACTGGCTTTTGAAATTAATGAAAAATAGAGTAAAAGTATAAATGAAACTTCTCATGCACATCTGCTGCGCAAATTGCAGCTTGTATCCCCTACAAACACTCTTCTCCAAAGGCATTGATGTAAAAGGACTCTGGTTTAATCCCAACATACATCCCTATACAGAGTATCAGATGCGTATAGAATCCGTACAACAGCTCCAGAAATCATGGAATCTGGATATCGAATATATTGACTTCTATGGTCTGAGAGAGTTTCTCAGGTTGGTCGTAAACAGGGAAGACGACAGGTGTGTCTTCTGTTACACAATGAGACTTGAAGAATCAGCGAGAACAGCAAAAAAGATGGGACTTGATGGTTTTACAACTTCTCTCCTTGGAAGTCCTTATCAGAAATTTGATAAGATAATAGCAATAGGTCAGGAGATGGGGAAGAGATATTCTATACCCTTCTATGGTGAAGACTTCAGGCAAGGATGGAAGACTGGTATCAATCTCTCAAAAGACCTCGGCCTTTACAGACAGAAATATTGCGGGTGCATATATTCAGAGATGGAGAGATATTTAAAAACTGTGAAGAGTGACAAGTGATGAGTAAAAAAGTTTATACAGTTTCTTGGGTTCACACAGTTTCTTGTGTTATGAAAACAAACAAACTCCAGAAACACAATAGACTTGTTTTGATAATTTACCGAGTTTACACGGTTTACTGTATTATAAACCCAGCAAACTTGGTAAACCCAGTAAACTTATTGTGATGGCTGACAGTGTTCAATATATAGGTAAATTTCTTATATTCCTCGGTCTCATCATTGCTGCAATAGGTGGATTACTTCTCCTCTCTGGTAAGATCCCGTGGATCGGCAGGCTTCCCGGTGACATCATAATTCAGCGGAGAAATTTCACTTTCTACTTTCCCTTAGCTACGAGTATTCTCTTAAGTTTGATACTGACCCTTCTATTCTGGCTTTTAGGAAAGAGATGAAGAGAATATTTGGTCTTTTTCTGATAATAATGACCCTTTTAGTAAGCTTTGGGAATACTTTTGCAATAGATACGATAAAAGTGCTTATCGTAAATGAAGTATATCCTAAGGTACCCGCAAAAGATGAGAAGATAGAGAAGATGGGGAGCATGAAGGGAGACCTGCTTGTGATTGGTTCCCGCTACAGCGGTAATATCGAAGTATGGAAAGGTGACGGCGGTCTCTACCTCATAAACGAACTTCCCTTCGAAGAGTACGTCAAGGAAGTTGTTGTGGCGGAAGTTGGTTCTAGTTGGGAGATGGAGGCATTGAAGACACAAGCAGTCTTAGCAAGGACGTATGGCGTATATCAGAAAAGGATAAACGGAAACGCCCTGTTTCACATTACTTCTTCCGTCCTTCACCAGGCATATAAGGGCAACAGTTCTGACATGCGTGTCGCCTATGCAGTTGAAAATACGGCAGGGGAAATTCTCACCTTCAATGGCCGACCTATTGAGCCTTTTTATCATTCAACGTGTGGGGGAAGAACTGAGAATCCTGAGGATGTCTTTGGAAGGAGTTATCCTTATCTCAGGTCTATTGAGTCAAATTGTGAGATTTCTCCATACTGGGTCTGGGAGAGAAGAATCCCCCTGACAGAAATAGGAAAGGCCCTGAATATTGCGCGAATAAAGGAGATGACGGTGAAATCCTATACCTCAACAAAGAGGGTCAAAGAACTCACTATTGTGCATGATTCTGGAACAACGGTTGTCAAGGCAACAGACCTCAGAAAGGCCATCGGCTGGAGCCGGCTTCCTAGCACTAACTTCACTGTTACAAAGGATGAAGATTCAGTGATCTTTGAAGGTAAGGGCTATGGCCATGGCGTTGGTCTTTGCCAGTGGAGTGCCCTTCAGATGGCTCGAGAAGGGAAAAATTATAAAGAGATCTTATCCTTTTTTTATCCAGGGACAACGATACAGCTTTATGAAAGTCGCTGACTTCGACTTTTTTCTTCCAAAAGAACTTATAGCAAAAAGACCTGTGAAAGAACGTGACAATTCTAAGCTTCTTGTGCTACACCGAGACGGTATGGTTGAGCACAGTAGGTTCTCTGACCTCCCTACGTATCTTGTTCCGGGAGACATGCTTCTGATAAACAATACAAAAGTTTTTCCTGCAAGGCTTACGGGATATAAAACGACGGGAGGTACACTCGAAATTCTTCTCATAAGGGAAAAGAAAGATAACGTATGGGAGGTGCTCTCGAAAGGAGGCTATACAGGAAAGCTGAAAATTTCAGAAGAGCTTCATGCCGTGCTTAAAGATGGAAAAACGGCGAGTTTTGAATATTCTGGAGATTTTATGGATATTATTTGGAAATGCGGTAACATGCCCCTTCCACCATATATCAGACGATTACCCGACGCATTGGATAAAGAAAGATACCAGACAGTGTATGCAAAGGAGGAAGGCTCTATAGCAGCCCCAACGGCAGGTCTCCATTTTACGGAGAGACTCCTTAAAGAGATAATCTCGAAAGGTATCGTTGTGAGGGAACTGACTCTGCATGTCGGTGTCGGCACATTCAGACCGATAAGGTCTGAACATGTTGAGGAACATTCCATGGAACCTGAATACTTTGATATTGAGGGGAATCTCATCTTTGAAATAGAAAGGACAAAGTCCGCAGGCAATCGGATTGTTGCCGTAGGAACAACTACAACAAGGTCCATAGAGGGGTTTATAAGCGGAATGTATAAAAATACTGAGGCGGAGACACGGAGAGACGGAGAAACGGCGCAAAATGGTACCATAAAAGGTTGCACAGACATATTCATCTATCCTGGTTATGAATTCAAGACTGTTACCTCACTTATCACAAACTTTCATCTCCCGAGATCCACTCCACTCATGTTAGCCTCTGCCCTCTGCGGGTGGGAGAAATTGCTGAAGTCTTATGAGGAGGCTATGAGAGCGAAATATAGATTTTTTTCCTATGGCGATGCTATGCTTATTTTATGAAGAAGGTTAGTTTAAAAGAAAAATCACCCACTTTATTAATTGGCAGAGGGCTTATCCTTATAGCTATTCTTATCACCTCTTCACTCAGTTTTATGCTCGGCTATTTTGTTGGAAAGATTACAACAAAAGAAAATCCTGCGACAAAACAATTACAGGAAAGTATGCGGGATAATACTATCCAGACGTTAGAGGCACAATCCCAACAACAAGTCCAGTCACAGACTTCTGATCCCTCTCCAGGTTCGGAGCTTCAAACAACAGAGTCCCCAAAAGAGGCATCGCAAGAGTCTCAACAAGCCCAGAAACAGACAAAAATCATATACACTGTTCAGGTAGGTGCATTCAAAGATTCCTCTGATGCAGATGCTCTTGCAGAGAGACTTGAAAATAAAGGATACAAAACATATACGGCCCTATCAGAATCAAAAAAAGAGGGTGGACTCTATAGGGTATGGATAGGTAAATTCAGTACCCGGGAAGAGGCTGAAATACAATCCATGAAAATAAAAAGGGCTGAAGGTCTGCAGGCATTCATAACTGTTAAAAAGGAGGAGAGCATACGTCAACCTTAGAGATTGAACTTGACAGCGAGAAGGAATACAGCCTGATCTCTGGCGGGCTTGATAAAAACTTGAAGGTATTAGAAGAAACCCTCTCCATCACAGCGTCTCATAGGGGCAATAAGATATTCCTCCGCGGTGATGATAAATCCCTCGAAAAGGCAGAAAGGATTATTCAGGATATCCGATCAATAAGCTCTGACGGGTATGACATTAACCCTGAGGACATACGTTACGCAGTAAAGTCTGCATCAGAAGGCGAATATATTTCGCTGAAAGACCTCTTTTTGAATAGTATCCCGGTATCGTCAAAAAGAAGATTTATCATACCAAAAACAGATACTCAGAGAAGGTATATAGATGCTATAACAACCTTTGACATGGTTATAGGCATAGGCCCTGCTGGCACGGGGAAAACCTATCTCGCAATGGCAACGGCTATCAATGCATTGCTGGAAAAACAGGTCAGCAGGATTGTTCTTGCAAGACCAGCTGTTGAAGCAGGAGAAAAACTCGGTTTCCTCCCTGGAGATATCTATGAGAAAGTTCACCCTTATCTGAGGCCCCTTTATGATGCACTCTTCGATATGATGGAGGCAGAAAAGGTCAGCAGGCTTGTAGAGCGGGGTGTAATAGAGATCGCACCGCTTGCTTACATGAGAGGAAGAACCCTGAATGACTCCTTCATCATTCTCGATGAGGCACAAAATACAACGTCAGAGCAGATGAAGATGTACCTTACCAGGCTCGGATTCAACTCAAAGACGGTGATTACCGGTGATATCACACAGATAGACCTCCCCTTTGGAAAGACTTCAGGCCTTATAGAGGCTGAAAGGATTTTGAGGGATATTGAAGGCATTAAATTTATATACTTCTCAGAAAAAGATGTTGTGAGGCACAAGCTTGTCCAAGAGATTATAAAAGCATATGAAAGATACGAAAAACGGAACCATCAAGAGTGATGTAAGAAGGGGGCTTTGGCGGGCTAAACCCCGAAGCTTTTTGAAGATCGGCAAAGAAGATTTACCGAGAATTCCCATTCTTCTTACAGCAGGTTTCATCTCTGCCCTGTTTATACTGGAAAGGCTAGACATAGAACAATTATTGGGTGGATTCCTCTTAGCGAGTTTATTGCTCTTTATCCTCTATAAAGATATCATGCGATACAAGCCTGCCTTCATTAAAAATTACAACATGTTACTCCTCTTCTGTCTTATTCTCATATTTACCCTCTTCATCGGAAGAGTCTTTAGCTATCTTCTCTATGACCTCTCCAAGGGAGCTGGCATTATACCAACTGAGGGGGCTATATACGGTATGCCCTTACCAGCAGGAGCCATGCTCGTTGCTCTCCTTTTTGACTTTCATACGGCAATTACCTTTTCTTTTACCATAAGTGTTCTGGCGAGTCTCTGGCTTCATGATGCATCCTATACTATCTACGCCTTTGTTGGAAGTCTCACAGCGGCCTTCAGTGTCATAAGGTGCAAAAAAAGATCAGCGCTTCTCTGGGGAGGGCTTTCAGTCATTGTTGTTAATGTTTTTACCGTATTAATACTGTTTCTTTTCGAGGGTAACCTTTTTACATCACAAGCTTTATCTTCTGTTACCTTTGCAGCATTTGCAGGTTTAAGCGTTTCTGCAATTGTCTCTCTGCTCTTGCCAATCCTTGAAAGTATCTTTCATGTCACTACAGACATAAGCCTCCTCGAGCTCCTCGACCTCAATCAGCCTGTAATAAGAAACCTCATGGTTGCAGCCCCAGGCACATACCATCACAGCGTTATTGTAGGAAATCTTGTGGAATCTGCTGCCGAGGCAGTCGGAGTAAACCCGCTGCTTGCAAGGGTGAGCTCATATTACCACGATGTCGGCAAGATAAAAATGTCCGAGTATTTTGTGGAAAACCAGACTGGCACGGTGAGCAAGCATGAAAGATTAACTCCTCATATGAGCAGTATGATAATCGTTAACCATGTTAAGGAAGGAGTTGAGATTGCCAAGCAAATTAAGGTTCCCCAACCTATCATTGACATCATTCAGCAGCACCATGGCACATCTCTTATGACATATTTCTACCAGAAGGCCAAGGAACAGGGAACCAATACTTTACCTTCTGAAGAGGAATACAGGTATCCGGGGCCAAAACCACAGACTCGGGTAGCTGCCCTTGTGATGATGGCAGATGCTGTTGAGGCAGCCTCAAGGGTCCTCACAGATCCGACTCCGGCAAGAATTGCATCTCTCGTTGAAAGGATAATAAATCATATATTCCTCGATGGTCAGCTCGATGAATGTGAACTCACCCTGAAAGATATCCAGGAAGTAAAGAAATGTTTTACTTACATACTCACAGGGATATTACATAAGAGGGTAGACTATCCAGGGTTTGATTTTACTGATGAAGGTTTATATAAGGAACCAGCAAAGGTCAATAAAGGTAAGTCAAAAGAGACTAAGAAGACTCCTGAGGAAGGCACTCATTCTCCTCGGTCTGCAAAGGTCTGAACTCAGCATTCTCTTCGTTAATGACAGGAGGATGAAGATACTGAACTGCCAGTACCGAGGTGTAGATAAAACCACAGATGTCCTCTCTTTTCCACAACATAGTACGGAAGAGCGAAGGGTTCGAAGAGCAGAAGTAAAAACTTCCGGTCTTCATCGAACTTCAGAACTTCAGACTTCAGACTATAGACGTATCCTCGGTGACATTGTTATTAACCTGCCGAGGGCCCAAAAACAGGCAGCCGAACATGGTCTTACACTCAGTGAAGAATTGGAAAGGCTTATTGTGCACGGGCTTCTTCATCTTGTCGGATATGACCATGAAAAGAGCAGATATCAAAAAAATAAAATGGAATCAAAAGAAAAGGAGATACTTAAAGACCTCAGAAGTCTTTGATATCTCAATACAGTTCTGTACTTTCTGATCCAACAATGTAGAGATAATCATCTTGTTTTAAAATATATATCCTTATTAGTAATACCATAATCGGATTCTGAACCTGCTGGAAACTCATCAATAGTAAACTCGTTATCCTTGAAAGATACAATATACCCTTTGTGAGAATTCGTTATTTCAGAACCAATTATCCATTTGCATAGTATTTTTTCCTCTATACATGTATTTATTTGTTCTTCTCGCCTTTCCATAAAACCTTTAAAAGAAGCATATTTCATATTTTTACTGAACCATTGTAAAAGCTCTTCTTTGCCGGTTCCTGATTTTATTCGAATTGTATTACTTTCTTGTCCGGTGGTATCTGATTTGCTTGAACAAGATATAATGTTCAAACTAATGATCAATATTAAAAGTACCTTCGTTACGTTGTTCAAAATTCTTAAAAACATTCTTTCCATGTTTTCCAACTACTTTCAGGGCATATGCACAGAAATCTCATACGTTCCCATGGAAGCCTTGCCCATCAGGCCTTTAGCCCAGAGTAGTTCCGTAGCTTTAACCTTCAAATCTTTAGGAACCATAAGTATGAGCTTCACTCCGAGATCCGAGAGCACCTTCCATCTCTCTCCCTCTTTTTCAGAAATGCTTTCTGCTGTTTCAACCTCAAGGAGGGCGAGGACCATACCATGGTTACCAAGGATCATATCTGGATAATGCCCCTTGTATTCGGCCTTCTGTTCTCCTGTTCTGTTTATGCCTATTTCCTTGTATTCCCTCGAAAGCCGCTTTCTGAGATGCTCAAGGATAATTTCATGTATAAGATCACTGTATTCCATTCCACACATCTCCTAAGAACTCACAATAAAACTGCATTGGAGACTTTATAATAATAAGTTTAGCAGAGTTTTTTGTTAGAAGCTATCAATTTTTAGGTCTATTTTATATTTCTCTTGGTAAAAAAGACCTTTTTCCTCAGGAAATTTTATAAAAAATTTTATACTGTCCAACTTATACAAGGTCTTTACTTTATAGACGAGATATATTAAAATTTCCTAGTTTTAAGGAGGTGAGGGCTTGGTAAAAATCAGACTTACAAGGTTAGGAGCGCACAAAAGACCTTTCTACAGAGTAGTAATAGCCGATTCCAGGGCAAGGAGGAACGGGCCTTTTATAGAAATTCTCGGGACATATGATCCCTTAAAGGAACCGTCCGAGGTTAAGCTAAATGTAGAAAAGGTAAAATATTGGTTGCAGCGGGGAGCACAACCTACTGATATTGTTAAAAAGCTTATACAAAGGGCTGGTCTATAGGCAGTCCAAAACTCGAATGGAGGTGGGTCATGAAAGACTTAGTAGAAAGGATGGCGAAGGCTCTCGTAGATAAGCCTGAAGAGGTGGTTGTTAACGAGGTTGATGGAGAAAAGACAACAGTTTACGAGCTCAGGGTCTCACAGAGCGACCTCGGAAAGGTTATAGGCAAACAGGGAAAGACTGCCCGAGCCATGAGAACAATACTCAGTGCTTCAGGTACAAAAATAGGCAAGCGCTGTGTACTCGAAATCCTCGAATAAAAGACAGTCTTAAGGGCTTAATCCCTCACCCCAAAATGACAATCAGGGAGTGGGAAGTGGATTCCTTGCTTCCCACTTTCAGTTTCAAAAAGTGTATAATTCTTGAACTTCTAAACGATGAAATGTGAAATTATTACCATTTTCCCTGAAATCTTCCATGCCTATCTCGGTGAAAGTATCCTTAAGAGGGCACTTCAGAGGAAGCTCATCGAATTAAGGATACATGACCTTCGCGATTATACAAAGGACAAACACAGGACCGTTGATGATTACCCTTATGGCGGAGGTGCTGGCATGGTTATGAAACCCGAACCTTTTTTCGCTGCTGTTGAGGAATTGTACCCGGAAAGGGCAGAAAGAAAAGTTATTATGTTGAGCCCTGCGGGTAACAAATTTGATCAAAAGATGGCGGAGGAACTTTCGCGAGAAAAAAGGAGACTTTTCTTTTTATGTGGACGATATGAGGCCATTGACGAAAGGGTAAGGACAGCCCTTGTTGATGATGAAGTATCTATCGGAGATTATATTTTAACTGGTGGAGAATTAGCTGCCTTAGTTATAATAGATGCTGTTGCAAGATTAATTCCCGGTGTGTTAGGAGATGAACGTTCTGCAGAGGAGGATTCATTTTCAAGCGGTCTCCTGGAGTATCCTCATTATACGCGTCCTCCGGTCTTCAGGGACATGCCGGTACCCGAGGTCTTGTTATCCGGAAACCACAGAGAGATCTGGCGGTGGAGAAGAAAAGAGGCATTACGACGTACATTGGAAAGAAGACCTGAGCTTCTTGAGAAGATCAGTCTCAGTGATGAAGATAATAGATTAATGAGTGAATTAAGGAGGGAATTGCCATGAGCTTACTCGGAGCTGTTGAAGAGGGCTTTAAGAGAAACATCACAGACTTTAATATCGGGGATACCGTAAGGGTTTTTGTAAAAGTTGTAGAAGGTGACAAAGAAAGAATCCAGCCGTTTGAAGGTGTTGTAATCGCCAGACGCGGAGGCAGTACGAGAGAAACGTTTATGGTGAGAAAGGTATCCTTTGGCATCGGGGTCGAGAGAATCTTTCCCCTGTATTCTCCTGCTATCGATAAGATAGAGGTTCTCAAAAGAGGTCGTGTAAGAAGAGCCAAGCTTTATTATATAAGAAGCAAAAAAGGCAAGGCAGCCAAGATTAAGGAAAGAGAAAGAGAACCAGGATGGAAGACCTCTACCAGTATGACGAATCCTTAAGGGAAAAGGGATTTTTAAGGATAGCTGGTATTGATGAGGCTGGAAGAGGACCTCTTGCGGGCCCTGTTGTTGCTGCAGCAGTTGTCTTTTCAAAAGGTATAACGATTAAAGGGCTGAGGGATTCTAAAAAAATACCGGAAAAAGAAAGGGAAATTCTGTACTCCGAGGTATTACGTTTCTCTGAAGATGTCGGCGTAGGTATTGTTGGGCATGAAGAAATCGATAGGTTGAATATCCTCAGAGCTACGAGACTTGCGATGCAGTATGCGATAGAGGACCTCTCTCAACCGCCTGATATACTGGTTATTGATGCTTTGTCTCTCCCGTCAATCCCAATAAAACAGTTATCAATCATAAAAGGAGAAAGCGTAAGTGCCTCTATTGCTGCTGCCTCAATAGTTGCAAAGGTTGTAAGGGATAAGATCATGATGGGATACCATCGGCAATATCCGCATTATAACTTTGAAAAGCATAAAGGTTATTCCACAAAGGAACATCTTGATATGATAAAGCTCTACGGTCCCTGCCCTATTCACAGAAAAAGTTTTCAGAGGGTAATGTCGGTAGATTTGCCGTTTTGAATACCATAGTCTATCCAAAGATATCGAAATTTTGTAGGTTTTTCTGAGTATCGTGTTGTTATATTTATTTACTCCTTATTAAAGGAAAGATTCCCCTCTTTTGTAAAGAGGGGTAAGGGGAGATTACTGAAGTAAAATGCTGCTCTGCAAAACTACAAAAAACTCACAATAACACAGGGAAAAATTGGATAAGTGCGACACTACATATTTTCAGTAATCCCCCTTCATCCCCCTTTAGTAAAGGGGGATTATCTTACAATTTACGAAGTAACGGTATAAGCTCTCTTATATCGTCTATTATATAATCAGCCTCTGTAAGAAGTTCCTTACGTCTATAACCATAAGTTACAGCAACCGTCTTTATGCCTGCCTTTTTCCCTGCCTCTATGTCATGGGTACTGTCACCTACAATGATTGATTCTTCAGGGCTTACACCGAGTTTGGAAATCACGTAAAGGACGGGTACGGCTGAGGGTTTCCTTTCCCCTGCGGTATCGCTTCCAATGATGAGGTCGAAGTATCCGGCAAGTCCAAGTTCTGCGAGGAGCCTTTTTGAAAGGTCCTCCCTCTTGTTGGATATGACGGCTTTCCTGAAGCCCGTAAGATTCTTAAGTGTTTCTTTTACATGGGGGTACTCCCTTGATTTATCAGTCAAATGCTTTGCATAGTACTCAAGGAATTTCTTTATTACAGCGTCCTTAAAATGCCCCTTTTCAGCGGGGAGGGCTTTTTCTATGAGCCTGCTGATACCTTCACCTACCATGTTCATAGTGTCTCCGACAGTTAATCTCTTTATACCATGTGCCTTCAGGGCATAGTTGAGAGCGTCAGTTATATCCTGAACCGTATCAACGAGCGTACCATCAAGATCAAACATGATAAGTCTCACGGGCATGCAAAATTATAGCAGTGAAGAAGTAAGGAAGTGAAGAAGTAAGGAAGTGATGAAGTGAGCAAAGAAGTGGAAGAGAAAAGAAGTCATGGAGCAAATCTAACTTGAGGAGTGGTACAATGGATTAAGACAGGTCAGACGTCTGTCTTAATCCAGTATTGCAATTTTATAACTCTTTAAAAGTCAATAACTATGTCTGACAAAGTGGCTTTTCAATGAAAAACAGATAATGGTAGTACGCAAGAGGATGCTGCTTGTATTTTTTACCAGTCTGTTTCTGATCTATATGATCATCATTTGCGTTGTTTACTTCAGTCAAAAAAAGATGCTTTTCTACCCTGTCAGGGAAATA
>Ga0209314_10000160_pt1 | contig 29087 bp, 25 predicted proteins | sample I19B2metaG_FD_184146 | JGI IMG/M metagenome (GOLD analysis project Ga0209314, IMG submission 184146) | Lake sediment bacterial and archeal communities from Gulf of Boni, Indonesia to study Microbial Dark Matter (Phase II) - ​I19B2 metaG... | ecosystem: Environmental > Aquatic > Freshwater >... | reverse complement strand
CCCTTTCTGCCATTGCCCTGCTTCAATCAGCCACTTCCGTACGGTCTCTTTGCTAAGCTCTATGCCATCGAACTCATAAAGCTTTTCTGCTGTTAGTGTTGGCCCAAACCCCTTATACTTTTGAAGGTACAACCTTACAACCCTGTCCTTAAGTTTCTTAGGTAATCTTCTGCTTGACTCCCTTCCGCGAGATCGATGCTGTATCCCTTTATCTCCTTCTTCCCTTATTCGCTTTACTATCCGCCCTATCTGCCGCTCACTCAGCGATAATATTTCAGCCGCCTCTACCTGTGTTAGTTCTCCCTCAAGTGCTTTGTGAATCACTTGTAACCGCTTTAATTCTTTCTGCCTCATTATGAAAATGTCCTTTCCTGCCATCCTGCCTCCTTCTAAAAACGGGCAGTATAGCACTTTGCATACAGGACATTTTCATTTTGCTCTAATAGGACATTATCATTTTGCTGTTACACTATGTTCATGTTATGACTTTGTCGTTGAAGCGAGCACTTTTGGGAATACATCTTTCGGTTAAGCCTTCAATCTGAAGTTGCATAAAAGCAAACCTGAATAAGATTTTCGGCATTGGAGCAATTGCAGATTGAAGCTTAACCGAACTCCTTAGTAAGTTCTTCAGACATTATCTTATAGGTAATGTCTGAAGCTGATTTCTTGTATAAATAGAGATTCCCTGTGGTAATATAAAGTCGATTTAAAATCCCATGGCATATAAAGACCTGAGAGATTTTATAAAATTACTCGAGAAGAAGGGACTTCTAAAACGCATAACCGCAGAGGTTGATCCTGTCCTCGAGATAGCTGAGATTAACGACAGGGTCGTAAAAAAAGGTGGACCTGCTCTCCTGTTTGAAAATCTCAGAGGTTCGAAGTTCCCCTGCGTTGTAAATCTCTTTGGCTCTTATGAAAGGATGGAGCTTGCACTTGAGGTAAATAGCCTCGATGAAATTGGTTCCCGGATGCTTGAGTTCCTCGAGCCTGAAATTCCTACAAACCTCATTGAAAAACTTAAAGCCCTTCCAAAATTAAAAAGACTTGCAGACTTCCTTCCTAAATATGTTAGCTCAGGACCATGTAAAGAGATGGTTATCAAGAATAACCCCTCCCTCAATATCTTTCCTATCCTCAAAACGTGGCCTGATGATGGAGGAAGATTTATTACCCTTCCCATGGTCTTTACAAAAGACCCTGAAACAGGCATTCGGAACTGTGGAATGTACAGGATGCAGGTCTATGATGAAAGGTCTACGGGCATGCACTGGCATATGCATAAAGGTGGGGCAAAACATTATAGAAATGCAGAGAAGCTCGGTAAAAGGCTCGAAGTAGCTGTTGCAATAGGCTCAGACCCGGCAGTGATGTATTCTTCTACTGCCCCATTGCCTGAAGGAGTAGATGAAATGCTTTTTGCAGGATTTTTAAGGAGCTCTCCTGTGGAATTAGTTAAGTGCGAAACAGTAGACCTTGAGGTCCCTGCAAATGCAGAGATTGTTCTCGAAGGATACTGCGAACCTCATGAGAAAAGGATTGAAGGGCCATTTGGTGACCACACGGGGTATTATTCCCTCAAAGATGAATTCCCGGTATTCCATATAACTTGTATAACTCACAGAAAAGATGCTCTCTATCCTGCAACGATTGTTGGCAAGCCACCTATGGAAGACTGCTATATTGCTAAGGCAACAGAAAGGATTTTCTTGCCCCTTATTCAAAAACAGCTCCCTGAGATTGTTGATATAAATCTTCCTGTCGAAGGAGTATTTCATAATATTGCAATTGTATCAATAGATAAACGCTATCCAGGTCATGCGAGGCGTGTGATGTATGCCTTGTGGGGAATGGGGCAGATGAGCTTTACCAAAATGATCGTTGTTGTAGACAAAGAGGTCGACATCCAGAACCCGAGCGAGGTTGTATGGAAGATAGGTAATAATGTTGACCCAAAAAGAGATGTCGTAATTGTAGAAGGCCCGCTTGATGTGCTTGACCATGCCTCAGATATTCCTGCTTATGGAGGAAAGATGGGGATAGATGCTACAAAGAAATGGAGATCTGAAGGTTTTCTGCGAGAATGGCCTGATGAGATAGTTATGTCTGAAGAGATAAAGAGGTTTGTGGAGAGTAGGTGGAAAGAGTACGGATTTTAACTGTAGACTCTGATTAGACAGCAGGACATAGTATTTTCGCTCATTCTCGGGCTAATGTAGGCTGATGTACGTTGTCGACCTAAGATGGTTTTGATATCATGCGGATTGATTGGACAAAAATAATGGAGAGAATTAATAATCCCCCCATTCCCCCCTTTAGAAAAGGGGGGGTGAGGGGGGATTTGGATATTTAATACTGATGGGAACATATACGATAGCTATTACTGGAGCAAGCGGTAGTATATATGGCGTAAGGCTTCTAAAATATCTTTTGGAGAAGAAGCATAAAGTATATCTGACGATAACCAAAGAAGGCGGTCTTATCTTAAAAGAAGAAGTGGGTTTCGACTGGCAGGGTCATGAGAAAGAGATAGACAAAAAGATAAAAATGGACCTCAAATTAAAAGGAGCCAATCTTCATTACTTTAACGAAGATAACCTTTTTGTACCCATATCGAGTGGATCAGCCAAGGTTGATGCCATGGTTATTATTCCCTGTTCGATGAAGACCATGTCAGGGGTTGCTTGTGGCTATGCGAATAATCTTGTCGAGAGGGCAGCAGATGTAATGATAAAGGAAGGCCATACCCTTGTCATTGTACCGAGGGAGACACCCCTGAACACAATCCATCTGAGAAATATGCTCATCCTCTCAGAAATGGGAGTAAAGATAATTCCGGCAATGCCTGCCTTTTACAGCTTTCCCAAAAATATAGATGATCTTGTTGACTTTATGGTCGGAAAAGTCCTTGATTCCTTAGGCCTGGAGAACAATCTCTTCAAGCGATGGAAGGGATCAAGGTAAAAGGAATCAAGACCGCAGATTATAGACATCTTGAGGCAGAAATAGACAGTTTAAGAACAATGGGAAACTGCCAAAGGAGGTGAAAAGATGTCTAGCGATAAGCACGGAAGGTTTTCCATGGCATTCATCTTTTTTACTGCTCTCGCAGGAATTGCTGTGCTTCTTTACTTTCTGTTAGGCCCTCCAAAGCTGCTGGCCAGGACTGATAAACCTGAGTTCTGCGTGAAGTGTCATGTCTTAGAGCCCTTTTATGAGTCATGGTTTCATTCAGGAGCGCACAGGAGAAAAGCCTGTGTTGACTGCCATCTTCCTAATGACAACATTGCGAACCATTATCTCTGGAAGGCATTATTTGGGGTGAAAGAGGTTATGGTTTATTATTCCGGTAAAGTTCCAGAGACAATTAAACTGACTTCTCACGGAGGAAAGGTTCTGCAGTCCAATTGTATCAGATGTCATGAGATTACGGTGATGCTCATGGATTCGGAGAGAAGATGCTGGAACTGTCACAGAAGCATTTCCCATATGCATGGCGGCATAACAGAAACTCTCTAAGGGGTTACAGATAATGCATTCATACAGATAAATTGGAATGAAAGTTAGTAAGCCCCCTGCATCCCCCTTTATAAAAGGGGGAATTAAAGCACAGAGAGTTTTAAGAAATGATGGTTCCTATTCCCCCTCTTTTTAAAGAGGGGTGAGGGGAGATTATCAAATACAATAAATTCTATAATTCGGAGGTATTTTCAGATGAATAAAAGAAATTATTTTACACTGGGTCTGATTCTTTTAACTATGGCTGCCATACTGGTTATTTATGGTTGCCAGCCACCTAAAACCGAACCGGTTAGGCCGGTAAAGATCGCAGACGGTGACATTGACCCTGCCAACTGGGGCAAGGCATATCCGATCCACTATGACCTCTGGAAAAAGACAGAAGAACCAACTGCTGTAGGCAAAAGCAAATACAAAAGAGGTTTTGATGCAGACAGGATAATCTACGATAAACTGTCAGAATATCCGTATATGGCACTCCTGTTTAATGGATGGGGCTTTGGTATCGAATACAATGAACCGCGAGGCCATGCCTATATGGTGGTAGACCAGCTCGATATTGACGTGGGAAGAGTAAAGGCAGGGGGCGTTTGTCTTACCTGCAAGAGTCCTTTTGCTTCAAAGCTTGAAAAAGAAATGGGTATTGACTACTACAAAATGCCTTACAAAGATGTCCATTCCAGGATACCAGAACAGTATAGAAAACTCGGCGTTGCCTGTATAGACTGTCATAATAACAGGGACATGTCACTAAAGATATCAAGGACATTTGTAATGGATCCTGCTTTGAAGGATATAGGTGTTGATCCTGAGAAATTGACCCGTCAGGAGATGAGGAGTATTGTCTGTGCCCAGTGCCATGTGACCTACAACATTATAAAAGATCAAGACATGAAATCAGTGGGCCTTTTTTTTCCGTGGCAGGGAAGCAAGATGGGCAACATTACGATCGAAAATATTATCAAGAAAATGCGGAGCGACCCCTCCTATCTGGAATGGAAACAGGTGGTAACAGGTTTCAAACTTCTTTTTATCCGCCATCCTGAATTTGAACTGTTTACCAATAACAGTGTGCACTGGAAGGCAGGGACAGCCTGTGCAGATTGTCATATGCCCTATACAAAAATTGGTGCGTATAAAGTATCTAACCATCGTGTTACGAGCCCTCTCAAGACAGACCTAAGGGCATGTGTGCAGTGCCATTCCGAGAGCGCTGAATGGTTAAGGGAGCAAGTAGAATCTATCCAGGATAGAACAGTATCGCTCATGCTCCGTTCAGGATATGCAACAGCAACAGTGGCTAAACTTTTTGAAAAAGTCCATGATGCACAGGCTTCAGGCAAGAACATAGACAAGGCGTTTTATGACAAAGCTAAAAATTACTATGAAGAGGCTTTTTATCGCGTAATCTTTATTGGTGCTGAAAACTCCGCTGGTTTTCATAATCCGGCAGAAGCTGCAAGAGTCCTTGGAGATTCCCTTGCCTTTGCTGGAAAGGCAGAAGGATATCTCAGGCAAGCTCTTACGAAAGCTGGTGTTGATGTACCCCTTAAGGTTGACCTTGAACTTAATAAATACCTGGGAAGCAGAGGGGAGAAAAAACTAAAATTTAACCCGGCATTCGAAATAAAAGATCCTTTCGGAGTTCAGGACATGTTTTAAAGATAAAGTTAAATGGCAGTTGAGAAAGTGAGTTTTTTGTCACACTGAACTCGTTTCAGGGTCTCTTTACCCATTGTTTTATTATGAGATGCTGAAATAAATTCAGCATGACACGTTTGAACGAGAAATGGATGAATCAATCAAGAAACAGGTTAAAGAGCTACTGCGAAAAAAAGATTATAACCGCCTGGTTGAGTTGTGTGAGATAGACAGACATTTCTGGAAGGCACTCCGTTTCTGCCTTTATGAAATTGATGAGACAATCCGCTGGCCTGCTATCGAAGCTGCGGCTAAACTCATGCAACACTGGTGGCAGTCAAGGCAGCATGAAAGAGTGAGGGAATTTATCAGAAATCTCTTCTGGTCAATGAACGACGAATCTGGGGGGATTGGCTGGAGCTCTCCTCAAACCATTGCTGAAATTATTGTGAATATCCCCGAAATACTTGCTCCTTACGGGAGCATGATGATTGCCCATTCCATTGAAGAGCCTCCTCTTGTGAAAGGTGGACTTTGGGGAATAGGGAGGTTGGGCAAAATGATAACCGATGCTGTAGATTTTTTTCAGGACGAGGTATTATCAGTTTTTCAGAGTGATGATGCTGAAACCCTCGGACTTGCTGTCTGGGCAATGGGAGAGGTCGGTTTTAAGCCTGCCATGTCTTTTCTGGAAAATTTACTGGGACGGAGTGAACCTGTGCGGATATATGTTAAAGGCGATTTTTTTGAAAAACCTTTAGGGTACTGGGCAGAGGAAGCTATGAATAAAATAGCCAGGTCATTGTAGAGAGTAAGGGGAATAGGAGGATACAGTGGAGCTTATCATCATAATCATCATAATTTTGATCCTGTTTGGCGGGTGGAGATTGCCCACGATTGGCAGGAGTATAGGAAGAACAATCGGTTATTTTAAGAAGGGCATATCTAAGTCTAAAGAAGAAGAGGTTAAAGAAGAAGAGGACAGACCTAAAAAAGAAAAGACACAAGAAAAAGAGAGTAAGTAGGAGGATATCGAACCAAAATCTGCACCAATGTGATAGCTTTTCGATATTCTCCGAGACATTCAAAAGCATATCATCAACTATTTACAAAAGAGGGGGATATTTATGATGAATAAGAGATTCAATAGAGTACATCGCTTTTAAACAACTTTGCCACGAGATCCTTATGATATGGGATATCAAAGATGCCTTTCTTTTTCATCAGAACATAATAATCATCAAGAGAGAAACCATTTTCGAATTTCTTCAGCGTTACCCTGTAAGTTATATAAGACATGCTCAGGATCTCATCCGCAAGAAATATAAAGACCGTTTTTTCTGGAATTAAATTGTCTGGACTTTCTTTTTTAAGTTTTTCTAAAAAATTATGCAGATCAAGATAGTCATGGTCATTAACCGATATAAATGTGAGGTTTAACCTGGGCTGATTTGTCTGGTAGGAGCTTTTATAAGGGTTTGGTCTTCGTTGACATGTGGCTTTTTTCATACAAAGACTGGTCAGATCTTCAATAAAGGGGATTCTGGAAAGTAAGGATTCCTTTTGCGTAATTTTTTGCTTCACAAAATTGAGTAACTCACACTCATTGAGGGATGTGAACACATTTCCGGGTTTCCTTGCATATTCCTCTGCAATGATTTCTTCAATCAATTCTGCTGTCAGTTCGTCAAGACATTGAAACAGGATGTGAAACATTTCGTGGAAATGATTCTCAAGAATCTTTAGTATTGCTATAAGCAGCTCGCACCTGAAGATATCCTCTTCAGACAACGTTTCCGGTATATAGATGCAAAGATTATTAACGGGAAAGCTATAGTGTTCTTGGGCTTTGAGTTCCCTCGTGGCGGATAAGAGGGTGTTGAAATCCTGTAGTTGCTCAACGTAGCTTTCCCAGTAGTGACTGGCAACATCAGTGGATAGATGATCATAATGTACCTTCGTATTAAGGTTATTACAAAATAGGTCGTGTGCAAATCGAAAGATGCCGACAATATCTTTCTTTATGTCTGGGTAAGTCTTATGGGTGTCATGATATCGGCTGAAAAAGAGTGAAACCTTTACGCTGTCACCCAGGTAATTGTTGATAAGAAAGAGGTTTTCTTTCAGGTCTTTTATAGAATAGGTAACGTTGGGATGCTTTATTTTCTTTCTGCTCTCATCATCAAAAACCTCCGGCGAAAGTTCAAATAATGGCTGGTGATTTTTATCAAGAATAAACAAATCCCTGTAGAGTTCCAGAAACTCTTTGTCAAACAGTTGCCATGCACCGTAATTTAGCTGAAAGGTTTTGACCAGAGTTTTTTCTTTTTTCATTGCTTCAAAAAGCGTTTTTATGTAGTCACGGTCATTCTCATAGCATAGGTATATTTTTCTCGTAAAATCCTTAAGTCGCTTTAGGTCCGTGATAACTGAATCAATGAATCTTACCACTGGCTTTACCCTTCCGCTGTGACGTTTAAATGATCCCCGGCTTCCACCGCAATAGTGGCAGTTGGATTCACATCCTCTTCCAATGAAAAGAGGAAATCCGAGTTTTTCCTCTATAGCCTTTATGTATAACTCATGGTCATACAGATAGGATAATTCGCTGAATGAAATACGTGAGAGTGTCTCCTCGTCAATGAAGTAAGAGACCTCGTTTGAGCGTATTTCTGTGTTTTTCCTATAGATCAAATTGGGTATCTCAGAGGGTTCAGCTCCTCTGAGTAACAGTTCCAAAGGTTTTTCAGGATCACCTTTGATAACGTAATCCACAAAAGCACATCTTTCGAGAAGGTTTTCACCGAAATACCCGGCAGTAAAACCACCAGTGATGATTTTGAGATGTCTGAAGCGGGACTTTATGTATTCACCAATCCAGAGGAACCCTTCTGCAGTTTCCTGCCAGTGAAGGATAAGACCGATATGCGAAGGTTGAAACAACTTCAGATAATGTTCCAGAGTTCTATCCATCTCGGTATTGTTATTGAGGGACAGATTTAAGATTTTAACCTGGATGTTTTTTTGATCGAGGTAATCACAGAGTCCAAACGTTCCGGTCGGAACATATACGAAATATTCACAGGGGCAGTTAATAATAAGCAGTCTCGATTGCATATAGGCTCTAGTTGGTCGTATTTATTGATTAGTATAGCAGATGTGCTTATAGGTAAGTCTAAGAACCTGCAAAAATGAGGATAACATAGGGAACTCGAAAAACCCTCTCCGGTTCATTAGAACTCGATAGTTTGAGGTGACCTGGGGCATGGAATCACGTCACGGATATTGACCATTCCCGTCATATACTGTACCAGTCTTTCGAACCCAAGGCCGAACCCTGCATGAGGTGCAGAACCAAACCTGCGGAGATCAAGATACCATTGGAGGTTTTTCAAAGATATCCCCATCTGCTTCATTCTCTCTTCCAATACATTGAGTCTTTCTTCACGCTGGCTTCCACCGATGATCTCACCCACTTTTGGAACAAGAACGTCCATGGCTGCAACGGTCTTTCCATCAGGGTTCAGTCTCATGTAAAAGGCCTTTATCTCTTTTGGATAATCCGTCACAATGACCGGCCCTTTGATGACCTTGTCTGTTAGATACCGTTCATGTTCTGAATGAAGATCCGAACCCCAATCAACAGAAAATTCAAAGGTCTCTTTTGCATTTTTCAATTCCCTTATCGCATCTGTATAGGTGATATGAACAAAGGGTGTTTCAGCCAGTCTGTTGAGTTCTTCAAGGGAAATCCTCTTATGCTGGCTCTCGAGAAAAGAGAGTTCTCTTTCTCCCCTTTCAAGAACAGTCCTGCAGAGGAAACGGAAAAAATCCTCGGCCAGTTTTAAATCATCCTTGAGGTCAGCAAAGGCCATTTCAGGTTCAATCATCCAGAACTCTGAAAGGTGGCGTGTTGTATTCGAATCCTCTGCTCTGAAGGTAGGACCAAAGGTATAGACATTGCCGAGGGACAGAGCCAGAAACTCCGCCTCAAGCTGCCCGCTCACCGTCAAGAAGGCGCGCCTTCCGAAAAAGTCCTGAGAGAAGTCCACACCTCCGTTATCATTCTTCGGAAGGTTTTCAAGCTCAAGGCATGTAACGGTGAAAAGCTCACCAGCTCCTTCGCAATCGCTGGACGTGATAATCGGAGTATGTACCCAGACAAACCCCCGATCCTGGAAGAATTCATGGATGGAAGTAGCAAGGATATTGCGCAGCCTGAATACTGCTCCAAGAGTATTTGTCCTTGACCTAAGATGACCTATTTCCCTCAGAAACTCCAGGGTGTGTCCTTTCTTTTGCAGGGGATATTTTTCAGGATCAGCTTCACCAAAAACCTCGATCTCGGAAACTTCAACTTCATATTTCTGTCCCTTAGCAGGAGATTCTTTCAGGATGCCCGTTGCTTTTATGGCTGTACCTGTATTACAAACGTGAAGTTGTTGAAACGCAGATGCTTTATCGGGTACAACAAGCTGCAACGTTTCCTGTGTGGAGCCATCGCTCAAAACAAGGAAGGCAAAGCCTTTTGATGAACGCTTTGTTCTGACCCAGCCGCACACAGTAACTGTTTGTCCGATATGTTTTCCGGAAAGAATATCTTTTACCAGAAGTCGTTCCACGGTTACCTCCATAATACATTATCAATCATTCTCATCTTCTTTCTTAATTTTAACAATTTAACATTAATCTTTGTCTCTCAGCCCAGGATCATTCACAGCGAACTCTATTCCAATTGTTGATCCCAAAAATCCCCCCTCTTTGGAAAAGAGGGGCGAGGGGAGATTTTATAATCATAAATGAGTACATTTGTTCTTAAAATCCCTTTCCATCCCCCTTTTCCAAAGGGAGCAGATAATATTTCAATAATTCTTGGTGCCGACAATGTCAGCATATCGATTCCTGTAGAACGGGGATCCAGCTTTTTAACCCCACCCGTCCTCCCCTTAAATAAGGGGAGGAGTGAGGAGGGGTTATTGTTCACTCCCTTGATGGGGGATAAAGGGAAGGGTGAGTATGCGAAGATGGTAATCGGATTTTGAATAGTTATTGTTGAGACAAAATGTGTTGAGAATTCCTCTTCTTACTATCAGAGGTGTAAACTCCTATACAATTATGTAAAATATTTGTAAAATAATAACCTGCAAATGTACTTATCTACAGGAGGTTTTTATGAGACTTTTCAAAATAAGTTTTGTACTTGTTTTCATATTGTTATTCAGTCTTTCTGCCTTTGCAGAAATGAAGAATATAGCATTCACAAAAAAGGAGATTAAGAAGATGGCTGAGACGAGGGCTGTTATCGAAACGAAGTTAGGAAATATTGAACTAAGATTTTTTCCTGAAGTTGCACCAAACCATGTGAACAATTTCATCGAGCTTGCAAAAAAGGGATTATACGATGGAACGATTTTCCATCGTGTAATCCCCGGGTTTATGATTCAAGGTGGAGACCCTAACTCGAAAGATCCTGACAGGGCAAAACACGGTATGGGAGGACCAGGATATACGATTAAGGCTGAGTTTAATGAGAAACATCATAAAAGGGGAACCCTCTCCATGGCGAGGTCTGCGAATCCTGACAGCGCAGGTTCTCAATTTTTCATCTGTGTGGCTGATGCATTTTTTCTTGACAGGCAATACACAGTTTTTGGAGAGGTTGTCTCAGGGATGGAAGTGGCAGACAAAATAGTGAATCAACCGAGAGACAAAAGAGATAATCCTCTTGAGAGGATTGAGATGAAGGTTAAGGTTTTAGAAAAATAAAAGTACAAGTAACACTGCCTTCGCAATCCTTGTTTTGATATAATCATACATATCCTCCATACTGCCTCCATAGCGGGGCAGGGCAAATATTTCATCTTCATCTTTGAAGCTTATAGGTGGTATTCCCTTTTTGAGGAACATGTAATTTAAAAAGCATCTACCTACCCTACCGTTTGAATCCCGGAAAGGATGTATACCGAGGAACATGTAGTATGATCTTGACAGATTGGAGATAAAGGCATCAGGACTGTGAAAGCTCTGCTCTGTCTCCCATAGGACATGCACCAGGTCACCTATCTCTCTTTGGAAATTACCATAATCAAAGGTAACGCCGTTTTTGTCAGGAAAATCAAAGGTTCTGAAATTACCTGCATTAGGGTCAATGTCCCTTGATAAAACGAAGTGGATTCTCTTCAGCAGATCAATGCCTATATTGGTAAAGTTATGGAGGCTTGAAAATATCTCCCTATACATTTCTAGTAAGTTTCTGTTGCCTATAAGCTTTAAATCCTGAGGCGAAAGCAAGTTATGATACCCAATACTGCCTTTTGTAATAGTCATTGAGGAGCTACCCAAGTTTAAAAATAATTTCTGAAAAATGGCGGTATTGACCGGCCATGGAGTTTCTCTCATAACACGGAAATAGTGATCAAGGTTCAACCCCGTGGGATATGCCGTTTTTGGAATATTTTCCTCAGGGTCCCTGTTTAGTTTTTTACATAGCTCTGTGATAATGTAAGAAGAATTCAGTGAATCTATGACTTCTTGTGGATGCTCCACTCAACAAATTCACGCGCTACGTGTTGAAACTTTTTTCTGACGGACTCTACGAGGCTATGGCAGCGAGAATCCCATTGATAAGCTAGGACAAAATAACCAGAATACATAAAGTTTCACTAATTTGCCCTTTTTATTTCCATTGTGGCAAAAACCCCTATGTGATCACTCAGTTCCGGATCCTTAGGGACCAACTCTGCAGAGAGAAAATTTACATCTCCCCTTACCATTATATAATCGATGCGCTTATGTGGATTCAAGGCATCGAAGGTATTGCCTCCAACGATATGGCAACTCCTGAAAGCATCTTTATATCCATTTTTTCTAAAGAAAATCATAACAGATGAATCCTCTACATCGTTAAAGTCTCCTGCCAGTATGTAACAATAACCCCTTTTCTTGCCAAACAGGTGATCAAGCTCCCTTAATAATTTTTCTGCCTGTGCAAGTCTAACCTTTTGATCTTCATGGTCAAGATGCACACTCACAAAGATTATTTTCTGCTTGTATATCTCGACTTCCGCTGCTACTGCATATCGATCCAAACGGAGGGCGAGCCCATTAAGCCCACGACTCAAATCTATTTTCTGGATGTTTTTGAGTTGGTGTCTCGCCAACATAGAAATCCCTTCAGGATACCTGTCCATTAAGAGATGGCAAAAAGCGTATCGAGTCTGGTAATAATAGCCTGTCATACGTGACATCCACTTTGCTATCTGCGCACTGGTCTCCTCCATGCCATTGCCACTGATCACCTCTTGAAAGGCGCCCAGATCAGGGTCAAAGGCACTCAGTTCACCGGCGATACGCCTGAATCTTAACAAATTATTCTTATGGATCCCGTGGAGATTATAAGTGCAGATGCGTATGACTTCGGGATAAATCGAACGAAATCTCTGGAAATCATCTTCTGTCAGTATCCCAATAACTCCGTTTTTTAAAAATCTATCATTAAGCCTCAATATGTAATCGGAAAGGGCATCATACTGATTAGCGATCACACGAAGGGGTGTACCGGATCTGAGCAACCGTATCATCTCGAGCCTTTTTATTATTGGATCATCCTTACTCAGATTGTCAAACCAGTTTTTGATACCGGAATCTGAAAGGATGCCAGAGGTACCATTCAATGAGAATGAGGCATTTAACCTATGGAGATATTCAACATCTGTGTTAAATTGTTCAGCGATCTTTTCGGGAGGCATGCCTGTTCTGAAAAGCCATATCAATTCGAGTCGTTTTAGCATATCATCATGGCGATCAAGCACATCTAACCACTTTTCAGTGATAAACTCTTTACCAAGACCCATTAATTTAAATGTGGTGCTTCCCTCCGTCCACAGACTGGCAAGCTCGTCTGCAAGTGCCGGATCTTGTGCCAGCAGTTTCTTCAATCGAAAACGCAAGGAGGCGAGGGCATCCTCGTCATAAGGGGTTATGGCCACATCCCGAAAGGCCTCCTGGATAGTTGGCCTTTTATCAATCTCTGGTTTGATGCTACTCCATATAGCTTTTGCTATTTCCCAGGCATAAGGGTCGATTTCACGGCTTACTTCTTCAGGGAAATCTTCATCCTCCTTTAAAAGGTGAGGTAGGAATGGTTTCAGGAGAGTGACAAGGACAGAACCTAATAATGAAATGTTATCCATTTACAGTTTTCCTTTTTTTAAAGGTTAGCAGAAGTTTCTTCCCAAGTCAATTTGGTGAGCTACATCTTAGGCTTGAATATCAGCACAGATAAAGGCGGAAGAGTGATATTTATGGAATAGGGCTTACCCTGCCAGGGAATTTCCTCTGCGTTTATAACACCTGCATTGCCGAGGTTACTACCCCAGTATATTTGGGAATCACTATTCAGAATCTCCTTATAGAAGCAGTGCTTCGGAACACCAATCCTATACCCCATTCTCGGTACAGGCGTAAAATTACATACGATAACAAGAAAGTTTCGAGGATCCCTTGCCTTTCTTATAAAGGATATGACGCTGTGGTCCGTATCACGGAAGTCGATCCACTCAAATCCTTCATAACTGAAGTCCACCTCGTAAAGGGCAGGCTGAGTCCGGTAAAGATGGTTGAGGTCCATAACATACTTTTGTAGACACCTGTGCGGCGTAAGTTTCAGTAAGTGCCAGGCAAGACTCTTATCGTGATTCCATTCATCCCACTGTCCAAATTCTCCACCCATGAATAAAAGTTTTTTCCCGGGATGGCTGTACATATAGCCATAGAGCGATCTGAGGTTTGCAAACTTCTGCCACATGTCCCCTGGCATTTTGTTGAGCATTGCACGTTTTCCATGGACAACTTCATCGTGTGAAAAGGGAAGAACAAAGTTTTCTGTAAATGCATAAAGAAGACCAAAGGTTATATGGCTGTGATGGTACTTCCTGTGTACGGGTTCTTTCGATATGTATTCAAGCATGTCGTGCATCCAACCCATATTCCATTTCAGACTGAAACCGAGACCACCCAGGTATGTCGGCCTTGAAACACCCGGCCATGCTGTTGATTCCTCGGCAATGGTGAGTATCCCCGGATGATACTGGTTAGCGATCTCGTTCAAACTTTTGAGGAAGTATATGGCCTCAAGGTTTTCATTTCTACCAAATACATTTGGAACCCATTCACCCTTTTTTCTTGAATAGTCAAGATAGAGCATTGAAGCAACTGCATCTACACGCAAACCGTCAAAATGGTACTTCTCAAGCCAGAAGAGTGCATTTGATATTAGGAAGTTTCTGACTTCATTTCTTCCGTAATTGAATATCTTCGTGCCCCAGTCAGGATGAAATCCTCTTCGAGGGTCTCTGTGTTCGAAAAGGCATGTGCCGTCAAAAAAGCCCAGTCCGTGTCCGTCAGCAGGGAAATGTGCAGGAGCCCAATCAAGGATAACACCTATATTGTTCTGATGACACTTGTCTACGAAGTACATGAAGTCCTCTGGAGTGCCGTACCTGCTTGTTGGCGCAAAATAACCAATCGTCTGGTAACCCCATGATGCATCCAGAGGATGTTCTGTTATGGGAAGGAGTTCAATATGGGTATAACCCATGCCCCTTACATAATCGATCAATTTATCTGCTGTCTCCCTGTATGTTAATGACCTGTTGTCTTCTTCCGGCACCCTCATCCATGAGCCGAGATGAACCTCATAGATGGAGATGGGAGAGTCAAGCCAGTTCTTTTTCGAGCGCATCTTCATCCACTTTTTGTCATTCCATTTATATCTGTTGATGTTATAGACAACAGAGGCGCTCTTTGGCCGTAATTCAAAATAAGAGGCATAGGGATCTGCTTTTACGGCAACATACTTTTTGAATCTTGATTTTATCTCGAATTTATACAGTTCACCTTCTTTGAGTCCGGGGATAAATATCTCCCATATCCCCGATAAACCAAGTGCCCGCATCTGATGTCTCCTGCTATCCCAGTTATTGAAATCCCCAATAACACTCACACGCTTTGCATTGGGTGCCCATACAGCAAAATGAACACCTTTTATGCCATTGATGTCCATGACATGTGCACCGAGCTTCTCATAATTCTTGTAATGTCTTCCTTCACCGATGAGGTGAAGGTCAAAGTCTGCAAGGACTGGTAAAAAGGAATAAGGGTCGTAAAACTCTGATATTTTTCCTTCATGAGACTTTACCCTAATGAGATACGGAAAGACTTTTTTCTTTTCGATGATTGCTTCGAAGAAACCATCTTCGTGGATCTTTTCCATCGCATAAGATTTCTTTGCTTCTAAATCTACTACCCATGCTTCTATGCCCTCGGGAAGAAAGGCACGAACTGCAGCCCGTTCGTTCTCTCCGTCGACAATGTGAATACCGAGAACCTTAAACAGGTCCCAGTGGTCGCCATGGATAATAAGCTTAATCTGTTCTTTCAGATCCTTCTTTGTCATCTTTTAAAATTATTATCGTTCTTTTTCGGATTAATTGCTCAAAAAGATTCGAGGATTCAAGGGTTTATTTTCAAAGATATTCACTTGGACCATTGACCCTTTGAATCCTATTTTACCTTATTTTTTAGAATCAAGTATTATCGTCACAGGCCCGTCGTTAATGAGATGTACCTGCATATAGGCACCAAATTCTCCTGCGGCTACCTTCAAACTACGTTCTTTTAGCTTGTCTATGAATTTCATATACATCTCTTTTGCCCTAACTGGTTCCTCAGCATTATCAAAAGAAGGGCGGTTACCTTTTTTGCAGTCAGCCGATAAAGTAAACTGAGATACAACAAGAACTTCACCTTTCATGTCAAGGATTGAAAAATTCATTTTTTCATAAGCATCTTCAAATATTCTTAGATTGGAGACTTTCCTCACAAGGTATTCGAGGTCACTTTCAGTATCCCCTTTTTCAACTCCAAGGAATACGAGAAGGCCTTTACCAATGTTGGCGACTGTTTTTCTCTCTATGGTAACTTTTGCTTCTAAAACACGCTGTATGAGAGCTTTCATCTTATTTAATACAAAAGTAATAAATGGCGTGTCATTGCGAGGAGGTCGTTACGACCGACGAAGCAATCCAGTTTTATGAGATTGCTTCGCTGTCGCTCACAATTACAATGTAAAAACATTTAGTGCGTTTACTATAGTTAATCCCCCTCGGGCCTCCTTTAGTAAAGGGGGATTATAGGGGAATTAGTACCACATCATGGCTTCAAAATCAGGGGTTGGAACGGTAAGGGTAATAAATCCTCTCCACGGGCATCTTTCAACATCTTCACTGTTTTTAATGACGCAAGCGAACAGGTTTATCTCATCATTTTCTTTGGCCTTTATTTCATCGAAGGGGATCTTTATCTCGAAGATATCCTGGATAGCGAAATCTTTAATATCTTTTATCTTTCTCCATGCCTCGTCGGTCTTCTCAAACATTTCTGCCCTTGAGGACGGTGGTTTGATAGGGATGACAATCTTAAACTGTGAAGGCTTGAGAATATGAATGGAAATTTTCGTATCATCAGGGAACTCCCCAAAGGGAATTGCAGGATCTATCCTCAAGAAGAGGTTATCTTTATTAAAACCATAGTAAAGCCTTGACAAGATGCTTTCTGCCCTGTGCATGCTCCCACCGGATTTTTTAACATCCATATAAGCACCCTGGTACCACTCATAGTAGCTGGTAACAATACCATCAATCTTTGGTTCAATAAATCCCCTTATGGTAATTATCGGGGTGATTCCCCTGTCTTCTCTCAATACAGGGACAAAGAGATGTTGCGGAACCTCCCTTCCCATTTCCTTGTAAGCTTTCATAAGATTTAATCTGAAGAGTTCATCAAAATCCTGCTGCGCCTCTGTTGTATGTTCATCACCGTACCACCAGTTCCAGTCACTTCCCTCTGCAATATATATCGCTTTCCATGCTTCAGAAAGGTTTTTCTCAGGATGCAATTTCTGGAATACCCCAAGATCACCCCGTGTCTCTGTGAGGTAATCCCATGCCCTGTTGCCTTCATCATGACCTATCCATATCCTGTAGTTTGCATTAATCCATGAACCTGCATGAAGTCTGCTCAGAGTTTTACCTCTGTCATATGCATCGAGGTATTCTGAGACCGTGACGGTCTTTAATCGTTTTTCTTGAGAGAGCCTTTCATAGAGATATCTCAAGAAATCATGGCCGTCGTTTTTATAGTTTTCCCACGCATTCTCTCCGTCAAGTATTATGCACAGAAGATGCGGTTTATCTTTTGACACGGAAACTTGTGCCTGTAAAAGTCTGTTGATGAGATCCTCGGCTGCCCTTTTTGAATCCCACCCGGAATAAACAAAACCGATGAGGTCAGAAATCTGGTGATCTCTGAAAATGATGGAGACATCCTCAAAAATATGAGGTCTATAGATGATACCAGGCTCTATGATGTTACCTGAAGAATCCCTGAGTTTTTTCCCGATTGAATGTGAGAGAATGTCTTCATCAGTACCGATCCAGCGTATTCCCTCCTTGCCTGCAATCCTTAAGACTTCTTCACTGACTGAACCTTCCGAAGGCCACATCCCGGCAGGTCGATAACCGAAGAGTTTCTCAAAATAATCCAAACCCATTCTGATCTGTTTTTCAGCGTCTTCGGGATGGGAGAATCTCCTCTGCGGGAGCCTTACATCCGGCATGGCAATTCTTGCATCGTTTGTGTCGCAGAGAAGAGGGAGAATTGGATGATAGAAAGGTGAGATGGAAATTTCAATCTGTCCTTTTTCTGCTATCTCCTTATATCTGGGTATTATTGTTTTTAAGATCGAAAGTTGCTTTGAGATGACGAGAAGTTTATCTTCTTCTGTGTAGTTACGACTTTTCGTAACGAGTGACTTGAGGAGATGGTCTTTTTCCCTGAAGAGGGGGTCTATCCAGCAAAGGTTGAAGAGGACCTGTAAGTCAAGAAAATCATTGGGCGTGAAATATTTAATCATGCTTTCGAGATCACTTTTTATGATATGAAAGCCCCTCCTTATGAGGAGTTCATAGTATCTCGGGAAGGGTTTTATCATATTGTCCCAGTGTGCGAGGAAGAAATTTTCGAGGATGAATACCTTTTCTTCTGTATCCAGTTCAGATGCCCTCTTGAGGGTTACCTCAAGATGTCTGTCAACAGTGTTATTCTCTGTATAACCCTGGATCTGCTCGAGGAGAGAAGGGGTGAGATTAAAGGTCTGTTTGATATTTGGAAATTCTGTGAGGATTTCTATCATGTCGAGGTAGTCCTTCGTGCCGTGAAGCCGCACCCAGGGAAGCCTGTACACACCAGTCACAGGATCTCTGTAAAAGGGCTGGTGCATATGCCAGAGAAAAGCGATGTAAAGTGGTTTATCTGTCATCGTAACGGAAGATGTACTCGTCAGGTTTTGCTAATCCGAATTCTTCTCTGGCGTATTTTTCTTTATAAAAGGGGTCTTCTTTGAGTGACTTTACCTCTGACCTGAAGAGTTTGTTCTCTTTTTCAATCTCCCTTATCTGTCTTTCTAAATGAATCTTTCTCTCATTGAGCGCAGAATACTTCAAGAGGCCCATATCCCCGAAGATAAAGCTTACAGCAAGGTATATAAATCCAAGGAGCATAACAGTAAAGAATATGAGCCTTCTCTTTTTACTTTCCGAGACAACCTGTTTCCTTAAAAGGTTAGTCGAACCCATCACCTTACATTATAAAACGCTTCTCTTCCTTTGTATAGAGAAGAACCTGCGAGCTCCTCCTCGATCCTGAGAAGCCTGTTATATTTTGCGATACGTTCACCTCTCGCAAGAGACCCTGTCTTTATAAAGCCAGTGTTATAGGCGACAGCTAAATCTGCGATTGTTGTATCTTCTGTCTCCCCAGACCTGTGTGAGATTATGGCAGTATATCTTGCCTTTTTCGCCATCTCGATGGCATCAAGGGTCTCTGTTAATGTGCCTATCTGGTTCAGTTTTATCAGGACAGAGTTTGCGATACCCTGTTGTATACCCTTCTTTATTATTTTTGTGTTTGTGACAAATACATCATCACCCACGAGCTGAACATTCCTGCTAAGCCTTTCTGTCAACAGCTTCCACCCGTCCCAGTCATTTTCTGCCATTCCATCCTCTATTGAAAGGACAGGATATTTTTCTACCAATCTCTCATAGTAATCAACCATCTCAGAAGATGTAAGCTTCTTGCCTTCAAAATGATATCCGCCGTCCTCGTAAAATTCTGATGATGCTACATCTAAGGCTAATAATACATCTTTATCAGGAGCATAGCCACTTTCGGTAATTGCCTGAAGGATTAAGGAAATTGCCTCCTCATTTGTGTTGAGGTTTGGTGCAAAACCTCCTTCATCACCAACAGATGTATTCAGCCCCTTCTTTTTCAGAATGGATTTTAAGGTGTGAAATATCTCTGAACCGGCCCTCAGGGCATTGGCAAAATCACTGAATCCTGTTGGCATGATCATGAACTCCTGTATGTCAAGGTTATTGTCAGCGTGGGCTCCTCCATTGAGGATATTCATCATTGGTGCAGGAAGCTCCTTTGCATTGCATCCTCCTATGTATCTATATAGGGGTATTCCCATTTCCATCGCAGTTGCCTTGCACACTGCCAGGGAGACCCCCAGTATGGCATTTGCACCTAACCTGCTTTTATTCTCTGTCCCATCAAGCTCTATCATGAAGTTGTCGATAGAGACCTGGTTTCCAGAATCAAATCCTCTCAGCGTCGGTGCTATTTCCTCAAGGACATTTCTGACAGCCTTCTGCACGCCTTTCCCGTGAAAGCGTGCTTCTCCATCCCTTAACTCTAAAGCCTCTTTCTTCCCTGTTGAAGCACCTGACGGGACAGCAGTCCATCCGGTAACACCACTGTCGAGTAATACCTCAACCTCAATGGTTGGATTCCCCCTCGAGTCAAGAATCTCTCTTGCAATAAGGTCTATGATCTCACCCATCTCTCTTCTCCTTTAAAACAGCTTGAAGCTAAGAGCGAATAGCTAAGAGTATGAAACCCTATGCTCTGCGCCCTATGCTTTTTGCTAATAGCTCTTTGCTCATTATTTAGGCACATGGATCGCCTCGCCATGGACATCTTCAGCTGCCTCCATCAGAGCCTCTGAAAGGGTAGGGTGAGAATGGATCGTTTCAGCAATGTCCTTTGTCTTGAGGCCGGCCTTTATAGCGAGGGCTGCCTCATGAATGAGGTCTGAAGCATGAGGTCCAATGATATGGACACCCAGTATTCTGTCAGATGTCTCATCAGAGACGACTTTGACAAAACCGGTGATCTCCCCCATTACATGGGCTTTGCCGATAGCCCTGAATTGAAAGCGGCCTGTTTTTACTTTGATCCCTTTCTCTACAGCCTGATTCTCCTTGAGTCCGACACCGGCTATCTCCGGCGATGTAAATATCGCATAGGGAACTACGCCATAATCCATTTTTTTATCTCCACCGATTACATTCTTGGCAGCGATCTTTCCCTGTGTTGAAGCAACATGTGCATAGAGAAGACCACCGGTAACATCGCCAATTGCATATATGCCTCCTATATTTGTCTCCATCCTTTCGTTGACTACAATCTCTCCCTTTGACCCTTTTTGAATCCCTATTGCTTCAATGCCTATTCTATCAGAGTTAAGAGTTCTACCAACGGAGACAAGTAATTTTTCTGCCACGAGCTCCTTGCCTTCCTCAAATAATACATGAATTCCGTCATGTTGGCCTTTTACCCCTGTTATCTTTATTCCCGTCATAAGTTTTATCTTCTTCTTTTTCAGTTCTCTCTCAAGGATCTCTGATATTTCAGGGTCTTCTGTGAAGATTGCCCTCGGCATTAGTTCCAGCATGGTGATATCTGTGCCGAGTTCACTGAAGATGAATGCAAATTCGCATCCTATGACGCCAGCACCTATGATTATCAGGCTCTTTGGAATAGACTTTATGCTTAAGGCATCATCACTTGAAAGGATACGCTCTCCGTCAAAAGGGAACAGGGGAAACTGTGCTGGTCTTGAACCAGTAGCTATTATTACTTTGTCAGCCCCTACTATTTCTGTTGAGCCATCTTTCTTTATAACTTCTATCTTTTCAGGACTGAGGATCATGCCCTTTCCTTCAATAAGGTTTATTCCCCAGCTTTTGAAGAGGGAACGAATGCCTTTCACCTGTATTGAGACAACCTTATTTTTCCTTTCCATGATTTTGGAGAGGTTGGGCAGGATCTGCCCTGAGATTTCTATTCCGAATTCTGCGATATTCTTTGTCTTATGTAACAGTTCGGTCGTTGCTAATAATGCCTTTGTAGGAATGCAGCCCCTGTTGAGACAGGTACCTCCAACTTCTGTATCCTCTATGACTGTTACCTGTGCTCCCAGTTGAGCAGCCTTAATTGCAGCGACATAACCACCGGGACCTGCGCCGAGAATGGCTAATCTCACTTTTTTTCCTCTTCAACATATTTCTCATATTCAGAGGCGTCCATCAGATCATCCGTTTCAAAGATGTCGTCAATCTCAAGGATGGCTATCCATCCTTTTCCATAAGGCTCTTCATTGATAATCTCCGGAGATTCTGAGAGTTCTTCGTTTACCTCTATAACTCTTCCACTCAGAGGAGAGATTATGGATGAGGTTGCCTTTGTTGATTCTATTTCACCGATCTCGCTATTGGCCTCTACACTGGTATCCACTTCTGGAAGATCAATATAAACAATATCGCCAAGCGCATTTTGTGCGTAATTAGTTATGCCGATTGTTGCCTTCTTTCCTGAAACCTTGGCCCAGGTATGTTCCTTATGGTACTTGAGATCCTCGGGGTTCATTCATTCCTCCTTTTTAAAATTACTAAGACTGTAATTTCATATCATGGGGTTTTCTTTTTTGTCAAGGAAATAGAATAGGAGTCCACCTTTCTTTTCAACTCGATAAGCTTATCGAGTGCCTCTTGTGGTTTCAGTGATTTCACATCAAGGTTTATGATTTCCGTCATGATGGAGTCTGGCATGGACGAGAAGAGGTCAAGCTGAACGTTGCTTCTCTTTGTTTTTCTGTGTGCAAATTTCGGACTTCCTGTCTCATCAAGCTCATCTTTTTCTAAATTTGCTAATACCTCTTTAGACCTATTTATTATGCCTTCAGGGATGCCTGCTAATCGTGCGACCTGTATTCCGTAACTCTTGTCCGCAGGGCCTTTTTCTATTTTCCTGAGAAATATAATCTCATCACCCCATTCTTTTACGGACACATTATAATTCTTAACACCATTGTGTGTAAGACCGAGTTCTGTAAGCTCATTATAATGCGTTGCAAAGAGAGTTCTTGCCTTTATTTCGTTGAGGATGTATTCTGCAACAGCCCAGGCAATGCTTATACCGTCAAAAGTGCTTGTGCCTCTTCCCACTTCATCAAGAATTATGAGGCTTTTGTGAGTTGCATTATGGGTGATATTTGACACCTCTATCATCTCTACCATGAAGGTACTCTGACCTTTTGTGAGCAAGTCTGATGCGCCTATCCTTGTGAATATCCTGTCAGAAGTGCCGATCCTTGCATCTGAGGCAGGAACGAAACTTCCGATCTGTGCCATGAGGACGATGAGGGCAACCTGTCTCATGTAAGTGGATTTCCCTGCCATATTCGGCCCTGTGATTATGAGGAGGCGGTTATCCTCTGTATCAATATAGGTAGTATTTGGAATGAACTTTTCACCTGATGGTATTCTTTCGAGGACAGGATGTCTCCCCTCTGTTATCTCTATGACGCCAGATTCATCGACAGAAGGTTTTACATAGGTATATCGTTTAGCGACAACAGTAAGGGATGAAAGAAAATCAACGAATGCTACAGCATGAGCCGCTTTCGACAAAAGGGTAGATTCTTTCTTGACTTCATCAAGTATCTCCTGGAAGATCTGGTATTCAAGATTTTTGAGCTTCTCCTCGGCTCCGAGGATTTTGCTCTCATATTCCTTCAATTCTGGAGTTATGAACCTCTCTCCGCCCACAAGAGTCTGTTTCCTTATGTAATCCTCGGGAACCATGTGGAGATTTGCTTTTGTTACCTCGATGTAATAGCCAAAGATCCGGTTATAGCCAACTTTTAAGGAGGATATACCTGTCCTGTTTCTCTCTTTCAACTCCAGCTCTGAAATAAAGTCTTTGCTTTTCGTGGATATCCTTCTGAGTTCGTCTACGTCATTGCTGTATCCATCCTTGATAATCCCTCCTTCTCTCAGGGTTATTGGAGGACTGTCAAAAATACTTTTCTCTATTAATTTTCTGAGGTCTGAGAATTCTGATATGTCTTCTGAAATTGATCTTAAATATAGGTTTTTAGAGATGCTGAGAGATTTCCTGACCTTTGGCAGGTATGCGAGAGAATTTTTAATCCCGATAAGGTCCCTTGCATTTGCACTCTTTGAACTCACCCTTGAAGAGAGCCTCTCGAGATCCTGTATCTTCCTCAGGGATGTCCTGAGTTCTTCGAGCAGTTCGTAGTCTTCTATAAGATATTCGACTGAATCCTGTCTCATTTTTATTTCCTGTATGTCAATCAGTGGTTTTAAGAGAGAAGACCTCAAAAATCTTCCTCCCATCGGCGTCAGTGTTTCATCAAGAACCCATAGGAGTGTGCCTTCATGAGAAACATCCCTGAGGTTATGGGTGAGTTCAAGGTTTCGCTGCGTTGCTGCATCAAGAAACATGTACGACTCCTGTCGCAAGGTGCTTATCTTTTTAAGGGTGAATGCTTCCTTCTGCGTATCCTCAAGGTAGCCAACGAGAGCACCTGCAGCAGAGATGGCAGTAACCATGTCATCACATCCGTATCCATCGAGGGAAGAGACCTTTAAATGGTTGAGGAGGGTCTTATATGCCTCGGTATAATCAAAATACCAATCTTCATAAAAAGATGTATAGAAGGTCTTCAGTGCCTCTTTATAGTGAATATTGTCCTTGAGACTCTGGGGGATTAAAATCTCTCTCGGTTCAAACCTGTACATTTCATCCTCGATACTTTCTTCTGTCTCATAAAGGATGAACTCTCCCGTTGAGATATCAGCTACGGCTATACCGTGTTTGTTTGCAGACGGGAAAAGGCTTATGATATAGGTGTTTTCCTTGGGATTTTCGGGTGAATGCGTCCCTGGTGTAATAACCCTTACGATATCTCTGCGGACAATTCCTTTTGCTTCTTTTGGTTCCTCCATTTGTTCGCATATCGCAACTTTATATCCAGCCTTGATCAGCTTCGATATGTAAGACTCTGATGCAAAGTAAGGGACACCGCACATAGGTATGGGTTCTTCTTTCGATTTTTCTCTCGTCGTCAGGGCTATCTGAAGGATTTTTGATGCCTTTTCTGCATCTTCGCCAAACATCTCATAAAAATCTCCAAGCCTGAAGAGGACAATAGCGTCTTTGTATTTTTCTTTGATACTGAAGTATTGCTTCATCACCGGAGTCAGCTCTTGCATATCAATTATTTAATAATATTGGACATTGAAAAGCAACAGGTTCCCGAAAACAGATTTGATATTTATTTTTCTTTGAAGAAATAATACTTTGACTTGCTTTCTTTTGGTGATAAAATGTATAGAAAGATTCAAAGAAGAGGCAGACAAGAAAGGAGATTGAGGGTAATTGGAAAAGCTCAGGAAAAGACTGATACTTGCTCTGGTTCTCATCGGTTGTATTGTTTCCTTTGGAACTACAGGTTACATGGTCATAGAAGGATGGAATTTTCTGGATTCCCTGTATATGACTGTAACCACCCTAACCACCGTGGGTTATAGGGAAATCAAAGAACTTTCTTCTGGTGGACGGTGGTTTACGATTATCCTTATAATAGGCGGTGTGGGCACCATGCTTTATGCACTCAGCACAGGTGCTAAATTTATTATAGAAGGCGAGATTCAAGAGTTATTCGGGAGGAGGAGATTGGAAAAGAAAATTAAGGAATTAAAGGACCATTACATTATATGCGGGTATGGCAGAATGGGAAGGATAATAGCAAGGGAATTGAAGAGCGAGAAAGTGCAGTTTGTTGTTATTGAAAAGAACCCCGGCGTGCATGAAAAAGAAGAAGCCTTTGTCATTATAGGTGACGCTACACAGGACGATCTCCTGAAGGAGTTGGGTATAGAAAGGGCAAAGGGTTTAATATCAGTACTGCCTACCGATGCAGAAAACCTTTATGTGGTTTTAAGTGCCAAAGGACTGAATCCGGACCTTTTTATCGTTGCAAGAGCAGGGGAAGAAGGCTCAGAACAAAAACTGCTCAGGGCAGGTGCTGATAGGGTTATTTCGCCCTATTATATTGGTGGACTCAGAATTGCCCATACAGTACTTAAGCCAGCTGTTGTAGATTTTATAGAATTAGCCACAAAGAGTGGAAATATCGACCTCCAGATGGAGGAAATACCCATTCCGGAAGGTTCTGGACTTACAGGACAATCATTGGATCAGTGCGGTATCGGGAGGGATCTGGGTGTCATCATCGTCGCTATCAAGAAACCGAGTGGTGATATGCAGTTCAATCCCACATTCAGGACTCTTATAGAGCCCGGTGATACATTAATAGCCCTCGGCGAGGTATCAAAGCTGAAAGCACTTGAAGAGATGATAGGTGCACAAAAATAGATAAGGCGTGTCATTGCGAGAAGCAGGATTCATCGCCTGTCATTTCGGGTGTAATCATCCATTGCAAAGTCCACATCCCAACTTCATCCCTTTTTAAACACACAATACCGCCCATCTTGAAAGCAATAATGTTTTTTTCCTTATCGCCGCTGAGGAGAAGGGAGGAGAGCTTTCCAAGGTGAGGAAGGTGTCCTACAAGAATAAGGGACTCCTTTTTTTTCTTCAGCCTTTCTGCCCATACACCTGGGTCATCTAAAGGGGCCAGACCATCAGTTTGTGTAACGCCTTTTGCTATCCTCATGTTACCAGCCAGCAACTCTGCTGTCTGCTTCGCTCTTGCTTTACCGCTATGAAAAATTTCTTTTACCTCTAAGTTTAACCTTGATATATAGGATCCTACCCTTTTAACATCCTCTACGCCTTTATCAGAGAGCGGTCTTGATGGATCTTCTTCCTCCTTTTTTGCTTCGCCGTGTTGTACAAGATAGAGGAACATAGTTACCCCCTTTCCCTAACTTGGCCTTTGCCTCCTAATGATTTATTGAATCAGGCTCTATATGCACAACGATATCTACTACAGAAGGGAATTCTTTTTTAATCTTCGTTTCTATATTGTCAGCAATTTCGTGGGCCTTTTCTATTGGAAGATCTCTCCTTACGATGACATGAAGGTCAAGATATGCGGAGTGTACTGAACCCCTCGTCCTTATGTCATGGCACCCCTTTACACCTTCTATGCTGTTTACGACAAACTTAATTGCAGAGGTGTCCATGCAGACTGTGTCAACAAGGATATCTGATGCGTCCTTGAGGATTTCATAGCCGATTCTTGCTATAAAAAAGGTTATCACGATTCCTACAATGGGATCTGCCAAGTAATAACCCATTCTCGCAAAGAAGAGACTTATGATAACGGCGGTAGATGCAAGGATGTCGCTCTTAGTATGCTTTGCATCAGCTATTAAAAATGTGCTGCCAAATTCTTTTCCCTTTTTAGATTCATAAAGCGTCACAAAAATATTGACCCCCATTGTTATAAACATGACAACAAAGCTGATTGAGGTAACATGAGTTTTGTAACCCTCAATGAAAAAGAGATAGACCTTCTTCAGTATCTCTAAACATGTGAGGAAAATCATAGCAGCAATAATAATGGTAAAAAGAGTTTCATATTTCCCGTGTCCATAGGGGTGTTTCTCATCAGGGGGATGGGATGCTATCCGGGTGCCGACCAGCCCTACTATATTTGATATCCCATCGAAAAATGAATGGAATCCATCGGACATCATGGCGACAGAACTGGTCATGTATCCATAGAGGATTTTTGCAGAGGCAACGCAGGAGTTCAGGATTAGTGTATAAATGAGGACCTTTCTGACTTCAACAGAAGGTTCTCTTTTTATGAAAGTATGGTTTCCCACTGAATCTTGAACTCCCCAAAGGTATCTTCCATGACAGATTTTCTCATATTTTTGAAGAAATTAAAATAGAAATGAAGGTTATGGATTGTATTTAACCTCATGGAGAGTATCTCCCTCGCAAGAAAGATGTGCCTCAGGTATCCTTTTGAATAGTTTCTGCAGGTATAGCAGTTGCAATCAGGGTCGAGGGGACCACTGTCAGACTTGTATTCTGTCCTTTTAATACTTACTTTGCCCCTGCTTGTAAAGAGCGTTCCGTTCCTTGCATTTCTTGTGGGCATAACACAGTCAAAGATATCAAATCCTGCCTCAACTGCGATAAGCACATCGTTCAGGTCTCCTATCCCCATGAGATACCTCGGTGTATCAGCAGGAAGAAGAGGGGCTGTGAAATATATCATTTCATGCATTTCTTCCTTCGGCTCACCCACACTCAAGCCACCCACTGCATAGCCGTCGAAACCTATTTCAATTAGTTTTTCTATACCTCTTGTGCGCAGGTCTTTGAACAAACTACCCTGACTGATTCCGAACAATGCCTGCCCTTCCTTCTGAAGTGCTTTACATTTCTCCGCCCATTTCGTTGTCAGTTCAAGAGACTGAAGTGCATATTCATACGAAGAAGGGTAGGGGGTACATTCATCAAAGGTCATTGCAATATCCGAACCGAGTAAAGACTGAATCTCCATCGCCTCTTGAGACCCAATGAAATGCATTGAACCATCAATATGCGATCTAAAATGGACGCCGCCTTCTGCTATCTTTCTCAGGGCAGAGAGGCTGTAGACCTGGAAACCACCGCTATCTGAAAGTATGGGTCGATCCCAGTGCATGAATTTGTGGATGCCACCGAGAGAAGAAATCGTCTCAGCCCCTGGCCTCAGGTAAAGGTGGTATGTATTGCAGAGGAGTATTTCTGCGCCCATCTCTTTCAGTTCATCAGTGGACATTGCTTTGACTGTGCCAAGTGTTGCGACGGGCATAAAAGCAGGAGTATGGATTTTGCCTCTCGGCATTTCCATGAGACATGCCCGTGCATTGCCGTTTGTCTTGATGATATTAAACCTCATGTTACCTCTAAAAAGTTTAACATGGATAAGGTGGTGGTGTGAAATCGAATGATACAGTTAGCAATGACAGAATTGAGGTAAGAAATGTGGCAAGGAAGAATCACAGGACAAGAATTAAAGGACTGGTTCGCGGAAACATTTACAATTTAACTTTTATTATGTTGAAACAAATACTATATGCGGATTTTGTATTCTTTGATCCTTGATCTCAGGGTATTTCTATTTATGCCGAGGGCCTTAGCAGCCCTGAGCTGGTTGCCTTCCGTCTCTCTGAGAACTATTGAAATAAGTGATTTCTCAACTTCTGAAAGGACAGCATCATAAAGGTTAGATCTTTCAAGATTCGCCAGTTTTTTTAAGTAGCGCTTCAGTTTTTCTTCAAGGAAGTCATTTATTGAACAAGAGTTCAATGCTTCGATGAGAAGTTCTTCTTTATCCATTGGTGACATTTTTGTTTGGAATTCAGAATAGACGTTGCGTAATTATTTTAAAGAATAATCAGCCTTTTGGGTTATTAAATTTTTTAAATAGATGATTATGATTTCCTATTAATAAAATTTAAGCAAATCCTATACCAACTTTTTTATCTATACAGGCATTTTGAAAATGATTATATAAGAATATGGAAATCCCCGATTGCGTGATCATTATCTCACAGAATTATCAGGATAGCAAGAGGATAATTATTTTTGTAGCATTTTTTGTGATGATATGAATTACACAATGGATAGACTCTTTACGGCGCCTTCCAGTAAGTATCAAATTCTAGTCATGCTTAGTC
>Ga0209314_10000158_pt1 | contig 29255 bp, 24 predicted proteins | sample I19B2metaG_FD_184146 | JGI IMG/M metagenome (GOLD analysis project Ga0209314, IMG submission 184146) | Lake sediment bacterial and archeal communities from Gulf of Boni, Indonesia to study Microbial Dark Matter (Phase II) - ​I19B2 metaG... | ecosystem: Environmental > Aquatic > Freshwater >... | reverse complement strand
TCCACACCCTCGCTGAAAACTACCGAAAAGAAATCAACACCAAGATAAAAAGAATCTACTTCAGAAAAATGAGGACAAAGTGGGCGAGCTATAGCCAAAACGGAAACTTAACCGTCAACACCCTTTTAAAATATCTGCCACAGGATATAATCGAATACATCATCTTCCACGAAACAACCCATTCCATAGAGAGAAAACACAACGAAAAATTCTGGAACATCATAACCAATAAATTCCCAGACTACCCAACCAAAGAAAAAGACCTACTAACCTACTGGTTCATAATACAAAAAACAAATCGTGAGGCTATCTATCCTTAGAAATCGATATCGAAAAAGCCTATTCAGTGTCTTCAAGTTTCCCCAAACCACATAGTAAAAACATTTTCCCGTTTTTCACGGAGTGAATCGACATAGGTATTGAATGCTTACGAGTACCCCCTTCCCCCCTGAGGGGGATATACCCGTCTGTCTCTGTCCATCCCTTTCTTTTTCTCCATCTCCACGGGAAGGGTTGAGTAAACGCCGATGTGTCTCAACCGAAAACCCCGTAATACAGAGGTTCAACGTTATTCCAAGTCGTGTATCGGTCGTATGCCTCGGCCTTCGTCCAGGCGCCTTTGAAACCGTAGCACGACGTTTCTTCATCCACCGTGTTTCCTTACCGTCACATATACTTTCGCTTCACCGGGACGTAGAGTAAGCTTCGCCGGCGTAGCGACCGCGTTCTCACAATCTGCTAGATAACGGCGACCTGGGACGTTAACGGACCTCGGTTCATCGCTGAGGTTTACTAAGCCTATAACCCTTCTTTCACCTACATCGTAGCTGAGCGTGTAAATGAAGGGGTCTCCTTCAAGTCCGCAGAGCTCGCTGAAAACCGTTGAAAGACCTCTCCTAAGCTCTGCGAGGTCCGTGAACTCTGCGACCCACCTTTCTGAACTCCAAACAACTACCTTTTTCCCGCGGTTCAGCAGGACTTTCTCCCCAACCTTCTCGTATCCTTCCCCTACGAACTGCCCGTCTTTGAAGCACAGCCCAAGTGCCGCAAGCCAGTCCTCATCCACTCTTCTAAACTCCAGCGCTGCTCTATCCAGTAACAAGCCTTTGCCACGTTGCAGGAGAGATTTGAGTTCGTCGGCTGTTATCGCGAGGGATTCTGACCCAGCGATGCATACGACCGCTGATTCCTCGGGATATGGAGGAGCTGAGACTGTAGTCGGTATCCCGATTGCCATGGTCAGCGGGAAGGGGAAGAGTTCCCCGAACAGGCTGGTGTCCTTAGACCTGGATACACATACGCTACCAATAGGCGCTTTGGCTCTAGGAATCATTGAATGGAATAAACGAAGTCTCGCCTTATCCTGCGCTAAAGCGTCGAAGTAGTCGGGGATTGTATACAACTCCTCGGCTATTTGAACCTCGTCGACGCCGCTGAGAACCGATATGTAAGCCTTCTTAACAAGATTATGTGGTGAAAGTGAATTGGTGAAATTGAACCCAGGGGTAATAGCCGATGTCTCACTATGGATGTGAAGATTCTTTCCCCTGCAGAAGCTTAGGTGAAATTGGATGGAAAGAGCCTCGTTGACCTGCTCCCAAGATGGTTCGAAATCCTTATCCGCGAAGTGTTCCTCGCCTATCCTCACGCATCTAGGCTTGCCGAGCGCTTGAACCTGTGCATTCAGGTCTACGCCGTACCTGTCCTCGGCAAAGCGCATCCACATAACACCTAGAGCCACGTTTTCACTGATTTGATCAAGCCCCTCCCTAATTTCTCGCAAAAGTGAGGTTAACTGGCTACACCTAAACTGATGCCAATCCTGGAGGAGACTACTCCCCCGGTCATTAGCTTCTACAACATCCCGAAGCGCATTTCTATCCACGGTGTAGCCGTACTCAGCTTTGAACTGTGATATGCATCTGTCACAATAGCAGCCTTCAGCTTGTATGCCGCCGCGACTTCCAAGCCTGAAATCATCGTCTAGGAGAACTTTCCTGAAACCCATACCCGCCAGTTCCTTGATGACGAAGAGAATTTCCCTTCGCGTCTGCGGGTTACTTGGGCAGGCCATGTGTGGAATAGGCTCCCCATTGGCGTTAATGCGGTAGTTCCAATGCTCAGGAAGCTCTACATTTGCAACCATCGGTGGAAAAATGGTGCCTGGATGGCCAAGGGGCATGACGTTAGCCCATGTCCTGATGCCTTTGTTCTCCAATTCTTCCTTGATTCTCCTCAACTGCTCTGGTGTAGCGCTCCATCGACCCCAATACCAAGCTATCAACGCCAAATGAGTGATCCCCGCAGAACGGCATCTTTCCACTAATTCTTCTAAATATTGATGTGAAGTCAGTAGTCGTGGTTGGTACTCGTAGCGGCTAACCAACAGAGGTTCCTCAGTGACGGGCTGTCTAAGCCTCCTCGACCATTCCTTGGCGGTCGTTACAAGTTTGTTGCCTTCGTTGTCATAGTATTCCATACCTCCCGTTTCAGCATTTATTTCTCGCTGGGCAAAGTTGTTAAGATAGTAGAGCGTCGGCTCGGTTATGTGTAAATTGTTAAGCATCGGTTCAGTATACTTTATGTCCTCATATTGATTTCCACCGATGTGATGCTTAGCGCCTACGTGGTTATTCCAATCCACTCCCTCGGTTAGAAAACCGTAGGATCCGTGGTGATGCTTGGCTATGGCTCTCAGTACGGTGAGGGCTTTCAGCAGATATTCCCGCTTACCAGTGTCCTCATAAGCTTCAAGGTATGCCAGCGATACCTCAGCGTTCTCCCATAGATAGGCTGTGTCCCACGATTCCTCCATGTACAAGAGGCCTTTCGTGGCAAGGCTGTTCCTGTCCTCGCATATTTCAAATTCCTCAAGGCCGGCTAATGAATTCTCGTAAGCAAACCTCGTTACCTTTTTATCATCCAATACCTTTCCGGCGAGTCTTAAAGTGCGGAATGCCACCGCATACGATACGTTTTCACGTTTATCGAAGGTATCATGGTTTATACTGCCGTATAAACCCCCGTGCTCGATGAATGTTTTAACCCTTTCCCTGATAACAACCCTATAATCAGCTATCTTTCTTCGCGTTAATTCACACATCAACTGAACTGTGAAAAGACCGTCCCCGCTTTGGTCGAAGATTGGGTCGTTGCCCCCGTCTGGTTTTTTATCATATGACAAGCCCTCCGCCGTGCTTCTCCTAGGATACCAGCCGTTTGGGGCAAGCTTCACCTTGCCATCAATCCACATAGCCGTCTTAGCTGCAACTTCCCGCATTTTCCGCTTATTTGCTTCATCAGCCAATACGTCGCTGAATATTAGGAGCTGGTAAGCCATCTTCGCCATAGAACCGGTGCAAATCCAATCGTTGTTTTTCGCGTAATTTAGGTAGTACTCGCCGGTGATAACATTACGATATGGAGTGATGAATCCTGTTTCATAGTCGATGAATCCATCCTCTAGAACATGGTCGAGTATCAAGAGCGCCTTCTCAGACAATGTTAAGTCATCGATGAAGGAGGCGTAAAGATACAGCTCGTAAGCTCCGCCGATGGCATTAGCAGCCCAGCCTGGTCCCTCAAGGTCGCCGAAGCCATGCCAGCCTTGTCTATCACCTTTGACATCAACGAAGCTTGACTTTGACATCAAATGCTCCCTGTAGGCAGTGAGTGTACGTTTCACCATGAACTCAATTGAGTCTCTCATGCTGTCAAAAATGGTATAACAGGGATCAGCGGAAAGGTAGAAACTCGGGTTTTCATCCACCATACGAACCATCACACAGACATGTTCCCCGCCAAACTCTGTATAAAGTTTCCGCTTAACTCCCCATCAGACTCAACCCGCCAAACAGGCGTGACGAGGACCGGTTTTAGAGAACATCTCAAACTCGAGGTATTCGAGGTTAAGACGAAGGGGCTTCTATACCATACGCTCTCCAGACTTACGAGCCTATACGTAACTTTGAAGTCAGATCAATTAAACCTCATAATCTCCGATAAGATTGAGAGATATGAGGTGGAAAGCTTGGTAGCAATAATAATTTTAAGTGTCTTCTCCTTGGCAACCCAAAGGCTGAAAGTGTTAAAGTGGTTCTAGGTAAAGAACATTCATGAAAAATTGGGTTTTCATAAGGCTATTGTGCAACTGACGGAAAGGTGAAGTCAAAACTCGATACGACGTGCAGGTCTGGTGAATGGATATTAAGGTGAAGTGACCTGTTTTAGGCATTCACTCTAAAAGACGTAATGAGAAAGGTGCGGGATAATACGGGTATTATGAGTCAATCCTTGTTCTATAGATCACTTTACCATTCTTAGACGTTTAAAAAACCGTTTTTTTAAAAGATTCCAACTGCAAACAGTTGAAGGGCCTCTCTATCATGTCTGAGAGCTTACCCTCATTAGAGCATAAACCTTTCATAGGTTTTCATCGCCTCGCTTAGAACCATGTCCTTCAAATCTCTTTCAGGTTCATCGATCCGGTGGAGGGTTAGGTAGGGGTTGGCTTCAAGGGTTTTCACCTCTTCCGGGTAACGCCATCCGTAGAGGTGGAAGACCGCAACCCTATGCCCGTCCTCCCCGAGGCTTCTAAGCATGGGAGACGCCTCCTTGATGTTCTGCCAGCCCCCGTCGGTGATGACGACGATGAAGCATGGTCCCCCGGCTTCCTTAACCAGTTCCTTAAGCACAGGCGTAGGTATGATGGTTAAGGCGTTAAAATGCGTTGCTAACACGAGTTCCTTAACCTCAGCTTGGTCGCTCCAATCGGCGACGAGGTGGTTTGTGGAGAAGGAAACCGCTGCGGCGTCACCTCCAGCCCATAGGGCGCTTAGGTAAGCGATGTACGCGGCTGTTGAGGCTTCGTCGAAGGCGTTTGACATGCTCTGGCTTGAGTCGAGCACCGTGACAACTGAGGGAACGTAGCCTGAGACCGGTCCCTGCCCGTAGCCCATCAGGCTTTCATGCCACTTAAGCGTTGTCACCTCGGGGATGATAGGGCCTTCGTCGAGGCTTGTCTCAAGGTCGAGGGCTTCGATGTCATCCTCGACACTCCACTCATCGGGGTAGCTTAAAACCTTCCAAGTAGGCTTAATCCTCGGGCTTTCAGTGAGGTATTGGATAAGGGTCTCCGCCGCCCTGGCACGGTACCAGAAACGCTTCCAAAGGGCGTCCTTATCCAACAGCAAGGGCTTTACCCCATGCTTCCTCCCGAGGGCTGTGGGAAGCTCATAGGATTCACCCTTCAACTTTCCCTCCAAGGCTTCCCCGGGCTTCTCCCTGCCTAAACCTGAAACCTTCTCTTCACGGCTTCCCCCAGCCCCCATAGCCGCACCAGGCTTCGTCGCCCTCTCAACCAAAGCCCGCACCTTCCCTTTCTCAAAGCTTCCCTCAGTCAGCCTAGGCTTCACCCACTGTTCAAAGAAGCTACGCGCTTCCTCCCTGTCCTTAATCCCTCCGAGCACTTGGGCTACGAGCGTGGCGGAGTTTGGTGAGAAGTCCTCGCGGACTACAAGCCTCGCTCCGCCAAGCCGTCCACCGTACTTCCAGGTCGCTGAATCCTTAAGCAGCTTTGGGTTACGCGTCTTGAACGTTGAGAGGATGGAAGCGATGGTTTCCACCTTGACGCGCCAAGGCTTAGCTGAACGTATTGTTTCCGCTATAAGCCCGGCGTAGGTTGCGAACTCCTTAGGCACATGTCTACTCTTGATCTCAGGGTACATGGCTTTGTAAACGGCGTAGCCGAGCCTCCCCGCGCCCTTAGGGGAAGCCTTCCTAAACTCTTCCTCCACATGGTATGGAAGCCTATGGAAACGGTTCCTTAAGTAGACGCCGTCCGTTTGGAGGTCGCAGAACAGGTGGAGGGTGAAGTAGGCGAGGCTCCTGCTCCCCGTAACCCTGTAAGCCGCCTTCTGCAACTGGTAAGCCGTCTTCACATCGTAGGGGCAGTAGTGGGCGTGGCTGAGGTCGTGGCGAAGCGCCCAGAGCAGGTGCGCTTCAGGGTTCAGGCTTCCCGAGAAGGCTTCAGGGTTAACGTACACAGCTCCCTTGGAGACAGGGGCTGGATACCTACGCCTAGGAGCCTTCCCCTCCCTTGAAACCTCGAGCCTGCATGGGGGGCAGTAGAGTTCCACACGTGCCTGGTCGAAGGCTTTAACGATATCCGCTTCCTTCAACGCCACGCTAAAACCGCCTCAAGCGTTCTCTACCTTAACCGCTAACACCAGTAGGCTTGAATGATGCAGCAGTCTCCTGTCATAGGACTCGAAGAGCATCGATAGCTGCGCCAGGATAGGAAGTAGGATGATTGAAACCACTGGTTTGAACCTTTCCCTCAGCCCGTATCCATCGTTAAATGAGAATTCCCCGGGCCAGATATGAAGGTCATTATAACACATCTTCATGAATTTGGAAGCGTTTCCAGAGGTGTAGTAGAAAAAATCCTGGACCATGAAACCGTGTGACAGTAGCTTCCCCTTCAGAGCATCCACGGTGTAGTGTCTTTTATGCCCTACGGTTTTATCGAAATCATCCCCGAACCATTCAGGGTAGAAGGGTGTGGGAACGGAGAGTACGAGTCTCCCACCGAGCTTCAACACCCTGTTCACGGCTTTCAGGGTAGACGCCTCTTCTTCAACGTGCTCCAGGACATCTAAAAGTAGAACCTGGTCGGCAGAACCGTTCTCCACGGAAGCGAGGGTCTGGGCGTCATCCCTTCCCGTGGAAACGAGGTCGGAGACACCGAGAGCCTCTACGTTCCTCTTCAGCGACCGATACTGCTCCTCACTGTAAGCCAGGGAGAGTATGGGTGAATTGAAACATTGGGAAAGCTCTATTGAAAACCATCCCTCACCGGCTCCGACATCCACCGTATGAGCGCATTTTCTGAAAACTTTTTTCGCGGCTGTTATCCTCAGGAAAGAGTGTAGGTCAGGCGATTGGCTGGTAAGCCTCATCAGTTTTAACGGGTTCGATAAACCTCTGATCAGAAGTTGATTCAACGCCTCCCAAGAGTTTAGGAACACGGTGAAGCCCGTCCATCAGCTCATACCGTAATGTTAAGGATACAGGTTATTTATAGCCCAACAGGGTTAACGTCAACCCCCCTCAGATGATAGGCAGATGTCTACGCTGAGGGGCTTCAACGCCATTCCATAACCGCCTCAAGGGTTTCCTCCCGTTTAACCTTCCCTTCCTGAAGCCACCTCACCTCAAGCTTCCTAAGCTCCTCGGCGAAAACGATGTCTTCCACAGCGATCTCCTTAGCGTGTTGGTACAGGCTTCGGTCAAACTGTTTTAACAGCTGGTTCATGATCGGCCACTGCCTCCTACTTTCACGGTCCATCATCTTCACCCGCTCCCGCTCCAGCAGCTCCCTAAGGTCTTCTACGAGGTTCCTCACCCTTACAACGGACATGCGGTGGGGGAGAACCCATAAAGCCATTTTAAGAACCGTATCCACATCGCATTTCCCCTCAAGCCACGCCGTAGCCTTCGCAAGCTCCGTTAGAACAACGCCGGCTCTCTCACTCGGCGGCTCCTTAACGTGCCCGCATACGTCTCTGATGAAATGGCATCCATCGCAGAGTACTGGGGGCTTCAGCTCCGACTGCTCCTTGTTCCGGATGCAGGCTTGGAAATCCCTGGTGAGGGTGTTGATTAAGCCGGCGAGGTCTGGGTTTAACTCAACCTCGTCTACTTCCCTCCGAGCCTCCTGGAGCTCATCGAAGGAAAGGACCTGGGGCATGGAGTCTACGAGGTTACCGCTGTGCCTGTCGAGGAGGGTTTGAAGCCTGAACTTCTCGCTTAGGGTTAGGGACTTGAGGAAGACGCAGACGTCGAAGCGGTCGTAGAAGGGTGGGGGATGGGCGAAGGTTGTAGGGTCCCCAGGGTTCTCGTTAGCGACTATGACGTAGTCCTCAACCCTAGCCCTCTGCCCGTAAGCCCAAACCTCACCGAACTGCATCATGTGGTGGATGTTCGCCGTTGTGTAAGGGTTAAGCCGATTAACCTCATCGAGTCCCTTACCCCTAGCCTTGGCGAAGGCAGCCCATAAAACCCTCTCAACGCCATCCTTTTCAAGGGATGGTATGTGAAGCCTACCGATGACCTCACCGCGTTTAACCTCGGAAGCCCCCGAGACCACGACGAGGTCTTCGCCGCATAGACCCTTCAAGACGAGGAGCATAAGCGTGGATTTCCCAACACCTCTAGGAGCCCTGATGAGGGAAGCCGCCCTCCTGTGAAGCTGGTTCAAGACGACGACGTCGAGGACTTCCTCGTTACCGACGAACCTCGCCTTAACCTCGTCCTTTAACTGCTTAACCTTAGCTTGGTAGCCGCCCATCGTAGATCACGCTGTGAAGAAATGGAGGTAGATGAGGAAGAGTGTAAGGGCTGAGAGGGTTAGCGCAACTACCTTAAGGACTTTATTGGCGATAGACGCGTTAACCAGCTTTTGGTCGAGCTCCGTGATCTGCCTCCTGAGAAGCTCAACCTCTGACTTGCTCAGGGTAACGGTTCCCACGGGCTCCTCCTCCCTGTAAACAACGTCTATAGACCCCGTTGGCACACCGTCTCCCCCCACTTCCAAGGGCTGCCCAGGCTCATCCCAGGCAACATGTTCACCCGATACCTTAACAGGTGTCTTCTTCACCTGTGAGTCGAGGAACTCCTTGAAACGCTCCTCCATAGAACCTCTTCCTGCCAGTGTTCAATAATCTATAAAAGGTAAAATGCTAGAGTTAAACGTAATGTTTCCAGAAGATGGCTGAAAAACCTGCAACCATAATACCCGCAAACCCATAGATTCTTTCCTCTAAATTCCCAGCTCCACCTTCTGCCTCCCTTACCCAAAGTAGTCCAACATCTCCTAATACAGATTCTAACCAACGATGTAAAACAGCGTGAACTCAGAGAATCACGGTTGTCAACTTCATCCCTAAGTAATAGGAATTATTCTCATCGCGCATCCCCGGAGGGGGAAACGAGGAGGCAGAGGCTTGGTAAACCCGCATAGGTAACACCCATTAAGGATAATATTTTCACAGGTCGCAACGAAACCCCATGTTGACAACCTCTAGGCTTTTATAGATATGCTTATAAAGGCTCAAGGGACAGAATCAGTGTGTGTTGGGAGATGCAGGTTAAGAAACTGGTTTTCATCGCGAACAAGAAGGATGTGCCCCGTGGTGAGGCTAAGGTCTTCAGGTTTCCAACAGGTGACCGGCCAGCGCTGTTGATCCACCTCCAAACCGGGGAGTTCGTTGCCTACGACGGTTTATGCACCCATCTACAGGGCGAGTTATACTGGGATAAGAACCTGCAGAAGATCGCTTGCAGCTTCCACGATGGACTGTACCACCCTGAACACGGTGGACCCTACCGTGGACTTCCACAGAAATCCCTGCCGAGCATCAATCTTGAGATCGAAGATAACGGCGACATATACGCGGTAAAGGAGTAAGGCTTCAGCCAATCCCGTTCCTAAGGCTTCAAAGTGAAATTATAAGCTTTGAAACAGAGGACGCTGAAGCACTTAATCCCTGTTTCTGAAGGATTTATTCACGCTAACACATAACCTGTTTCAGAGATAAGCCAAAGACATGTGTGTAAGCGAGGCGTTTGTGGATTATGGTTCTCAACCTGGTTCTGCGGAGCGGATGCGTCGTGGATGGCGCTGGTAATCCATGGTTTAGAGCCGATGTAGGCATTAAAAACGGGAAGGTCGTTAAGGTAGGTCATCTAGACCCCCGTATCGCGGATAGAGTCATCGAAGTGGATGGACTGATGGTCTCACCGGGTTTCATCAACATACACAGTCACTCAGAGGGTACGTTGCTGATCAACCCTAAGGCTGAGAGCGTTGTAAGGCAGGGGATTACAACCGAGGTAACGGGCAACTGCGGCTTCAGCCTCGCACCGATCTGCGACGGTACAAAGGACCTACTCCTGGATAACACACCCTTCCCGATGCCTAGGCTGGACATCAACTGGCGTAGTTTCAGCGAGTACCTAGAGCGATTGAAGAAGCGTGGCGTAGCCGTTAACGTCGCATCACTTGTTGGACACGGTGCTGTAAGGATCGCCGTTATGGGTTTGGATAACCGAACACCAACCCCTCAGGAGCTCAACGCCATGAAGGGCTTGGTAGCCGAAGCCATGAAAGCTGGGGGCTTCGGCTTATCCTCTGGACTGGCTTATCCCCCGGGCTTCTACGCTGGGACACAGGAGTTGATAGAGCTCTGTAAGGTTGTGTCGCGGTACCATGGTTTCTACGCCTCACACATCAGGGGTGAGGGTGCTAATGGTTTTATACAAGGAGTTGTCGAAGCCGTAGAAATCGGTGAGAAAGCCCATGTTCCCGTACAGGTCTCACACATTGAAACCCATTATCCCGCATGGGGTAGGGGTGGAGAAGCCTTAAGATTGGTCGATGAGGCTCGGATGAGAGGCGTTGACGTGACATGCGATGTTCCCCCGTATATATTAGGGTACACCGCCCTCTACACGCTCCTCCCAGACTGGGTTCATGAAGGAGGCGCCGTTAAACTCTTGGAGAGGCTGAGGGGAATTGAGACCCGTGAGAAGATCGAGGAGGACGTGAGGGAGCAGCCGCCTAGAACATCGACGCAAGCCCTTGTGAAAGACGGTCACTGGGACAGAATCGTTGTTTCAACCTTCGAGGCGAAACCCGGGTTGGAGGGGATGAGCTTAGCTGAGGTCGCCCAACTGATGGGAAAGGATCCCTTCAACGCCGTATTCGACATGCTGTCGGAGGGTCCACCCTTCCCGAACGTGATGGCTTGGATACACCATGAAGAGGACATCCGGAAAGTGATGAGGCATAGTACATCCATGGTTGAAACAGACCTCTACGCACTCGCACCCTACGGCTGCCTAGCCGAGAAGCGGAGCCATCCCAGGGGTTACGGAACGTTCCCGATGGTCTTCAGGAAATACGTGCGGGGTGAAACACTGGAGGACATGCCCTTAGAGGTCGGGGATAAAATCCTCACGTTAGAGGAAGCCGTGAGGAAGATGACGTCGCTTCCAGCGCAGAGGCTTGGGTTAAGGGACCGAGGCCTCATCAGGGAAGGCATGTGGGCTGATGTGACGGTTTTCAACCCGAAGACAGTTAAAGACCGGGCTACGTACGAGAAACCCAACCTGTACCCGGAAGGCGTCGAATACGTGCTTGTCAACGGTCAGGTCGTCGTGGAGGAAGGTGAAAACACGGGCTTATTACCGGGAACCGTCCTAAGGCGAAGCTCCCCTTAGGCTTAATGACTTCCTCCGTTAAACTCGGCATCCACGGAACTGAACCACATTACATTTAAATATCTCGGTTCCCGTGTTTTCCCTAACTCTGAGCGATCCGCTTCTATTGAACTCGGTGACATCTATGGGTAAGGACGTGAGGCTTCAAGTCGCTGAGGTAAAGCAGCAACGTGACTTCGGCAGGGGTAAGGCGAGGATCAGCAGCAGAACCATGGAGGAACTCGGGGTCTCAACCGGCGACGTTATCGAGGTTAGAGGTAAGAGGACGACCTCAGCGGTTGTTTGGCCAGCCTACCCCGAGGATGCTGGGAAGACCATCATCAGAATCGACGGGATAACGCGGGGGAACGCCGACGTTTCGATCAACGAGTTTGTAACCGTGAAGAAAGTTGAGGCTAAAGACGCGCAGCATATTACGCTGGCCCCTGTGAACGTCGCCATACCGGGGATCGACGAGGGCTTCCACGACTTCGTGAGAACACGGATCCTTGAAACCCCCCTGGTTGAAGGGGACAGTATCCAGGTAACCATCTTCGGGAACCCCGTGTACTTCACGGTTATGAAGACGCGCCCACACGGTATCGTGAGGGTTTCACCGAACACGGCGCTGCAGATCCTAAGCGAGCCTATACCGGAGAAGAAAGGCATTGCTAAGGTCACGTACGAGGATGTAGGTGGGTTACAGGAGGAAATTCAGAGGGTTAGGGAAATGGTTGAACTCCCTCTGAGACACCCTGAACTCTTCCAGAGGCTGGGCATCGAGCCTCCTAAAGGCGTTCTCCTCCACGGTCCCCCAGGCTGTGGGAAGACGCGGTTAGCTCAGGCTGTGGCCAACGAGTCGGACGCCAACTTCTTCAACATCAATGGACCTGAGATCATGAGTAAATTCTACGGGGAATCCGAGGCCAGGCTTAGGGAAGTATTCCAGAAGGCTCAGGAAAGCTCTCCGAGCATCCTATTCATCGATGAACTCGACGCCATAGCTCCTAAGCGGGAGGAGGTAACGGGGGAGGTTGAGCGAAGGGTTGTAGCCCAGCTTCTAGCCCTCATGGACGGGCTTGAAAGCCGGGGAAACATCGTTGTCATAGGAGCGACTAACCGCCCCAACGCCCTCGACCCAGCCCTGAGGAGACCCGGGCGCTTCGACAGGGAGATCGAGATCGGTATACCTGATAAAAACGGGCGTTACGAGATCCTCCAGATCCATACGAGGGGTATGCCCTTAGCTGAAGACGTTAACTTGGTAAGGCTCGCGGAGATCAGCCATGGATACACGGGAGCCGACATCGCCGCCTTAAGCAGGGAAGCCTCCATGAGAGCGTTGAGAAGGTATCTTCCAGAGATCGACCTTGAAGCCGAACGGGTTCCATCAGAGGTTCTGGAGAAGATGGAGGTTAGGATGGAGGACTTCTGGAACGCCTACAGGGAGATCACACCCACAGCCATGCGGGAAGTTGAGGTTGAGGTCCCAACAGTTCACTGGGATGAAATCGGGGGATTAGAGGAGGTTAAGCAACAGTTAATGGAAGCCATTGAGTGGCCGCTGAAGAAACCTGAAGCCTTCAAGAGGATGGGGATAAAACCTCCTAAGGGGATCCTCCTCTACGGGCCGCCGGGCTGCGGGAAAACCCTCGTAGCCAGGGCTGTGGCTACGGAGAGCGAGGCGAACTTCATATCGATCAAGGGGCCTCAAGTATACAGCAAATGGGTTGGGGAATCTGAGAAAGCCATCAGGGAGGTTTTCAGGAAGGCAAGGCTTTCATCGCCGTCCATAGTGTTCTTCGACGAGTTGGACTCCATAATCCCAGCCAGGGGCTTCGGTTACGCGGATTCAGGGGTTACGGAACGAGTGATAAGCCAGCTTCTAACCGAGTTAGACGGCATTGAAACACTGCAGAACGTGGTTGTCATAGGAGCGACTAACCGCCCAGACATACTAGACCCAGCCGTTCTAAGACCTGGACGCTTGGATAGGTTGATCTACGTCAACGCGCCCGATGAGGAGACGCGGCTTCAAATCTTTAAACTGTACACGGCGAACATGCCCTTAAATATGGACGTTGACCTACAGTACATGGCGAAGATCACACGGGGTTATTCAGGCGCAGACATAGAAACCATGTGCCGAGAAGCCGCTATGAACAGTTTAAGGCGGAGCATCGAGGTGGATAAGGTAACCATGGAAGACTTCAAGGACATCCTCGCGAGGATAAGGCCTAGCATAACACCTGAAATGGAGACATGGTATCAAAACGTGGTTCAAGCCCGCCAAAAAGTCGGGAAACCCACCACACCCGTGGCTTAACGGTGGATGGAGGATATGTGGGAGAAGACGAGGACGCTGCCGCTTCACACCTTAACCGTGGAAGTCCTTTCAAAACATCAAGGCTCCATATCTGATGAAGATCTATTCGAGGAGTTGAAGAGGTTTCACGAGGACCTTTCCATGGAAGCCTTAAGGAAAACCCTCTTTAAACTCGAGGTTGAAGGCGTCGTTAGAGTTACGAGCCTAACGAAGAACAGGAAAAGAATTGAGTTAACCCGATAACAACAGAACACACGTCGTCCATTCGACCCAAGGTAGCGAGTGTGTTTGAAAACAGGTGTAGTCGAGCCTTACAGGTTACCGAAAGGCCCTAACCTATTCGTGGACTGGCGCTACGTCCGAGCTGGTGCCGTTCAGTGGGTTTCTAAGGATAATACCCCACTTTCCCTCTGGGGAGTAGAGGGGCAGGCTGGTACGCGCCCATCACCCATGGATGTACCTAAGGGTATCCGCATCGTCGTTCAAAAGGCTCAGAAAAGCGAGCCGTTTCTAACACGTAACAAGCCTTGGGAACACATGCTATACTGCTATTCCACGGTCATATACACTGAAGCATGTTACAGGCTTTGGTATGAGGTAAGCACCCCTGAACACGCGGACATACTGTGTTACGCGGAGTCAAAGGATGGAATGGTATGGGATAAGCCGTCCTTGGGAATTATGCAGTACCAAGGAATGGATGCGAACATCGTCTTCGGGGGAAGCCTCTGCCCGGAAACCGGGTTCCACGGAGGCGGAGTGTTCCCAGACCCCTCCGCTACATCCGGTGAACGCTATAAGATGGTCTTCTTGGGAAAAACCGGTGTATGCGGCGCAGTCTCACACGATGGACTGCACTGGAAACAGTTTGCAGAGCCTTTGTTGGCTTTAAGCAGTGATACGCAGAACACCGCGTACTACGATGACTCGTTGAAGCGGTATGTGGGGTTCTTCAGAATGTGGCGTCATGGAAGGCGTTGCGTAGGCAGAGCTGAGACAGACGTCTTTCACCGATGGCCTAACCCCACGCCGGTTTTATGCCCCAGCCCTAGTCAAGATGCCTCCGATGACTGGTACACCAACAGCAAATCCACGTATCCTGGCACAGTGGACTACCATTTCATGTTTCCCGCGCTCTACCACCGCGCCGTAGACAGTACGGAGCTCCACATGTTTTCAAGCCCAGACGGGATCGTGTGGATACAGGTGCCCGGAGGACCAGTTCTTTCACCCGGTCCACCAGGCTCTTGGGACAGTGGCTGTATCTTCGGCGGCGTCGGTTTAGTCCCACTTCCAAACGACCGAGTTGGCTTACCGTACACGGGATTTCCTGTTCCCCACAAGTACCCGCGGAGCCTCCCGATGGGATCCATAGCCTATGCTTTGTGGCCTAAGGAGCGTTTAACCGCTTTAGAGGCATCAGAAGAGGGGGAATTTACCACACCGCGGCTTATCTTCACAGGGCGGAAGCTGCTTTTAAACGTACAGACAAAGAGGGCTGGGCAGGTTCTGGCTGAAGCGGCGGACAGTCATGGTACGCCTCTACCTGGACGAAGCTTCGCCGAAGCCGACCCAGTGAACGGAGATGCCGCCGATTTCCCAGTGACTTGGAAGGGTGAAGCAGACCTGGGGCATACTGTAGGTCAACCAGTGGTTCTAAGATTCCGCCTAAGAGCGGCGAAGCTTTTTGCATTTGAATTCGTATAAGCCAATTCCGATTCAGGGTTTCTACGAAGTTCTTGTGAATGAAAAAGCTGAGGGGTTCATCTAAAGGCATTAAACTTCCACATAGCCCCCGTGGAAGAAAATGGAAGTATGTCGTTATTGATTGAATTCAGGGACTCCATCCATCACAGGGAAGGTACGCAGTATACAGAGTTATTCACCTTCATCCCCCTGACCTCAGAGTAATGTTTCACCCATAGACCTTGACCAACAGGTGTTGGGCTTTGGACGATGAACTCCGCGTACTCGAAGGAGTTGTACGCTAAGTAGGCGGGTCTCAGCCACTCTACGATTCTAGGATTTTGAGAACCTAGATCCGGGTAGAGAACTGGGCCGGTATCGACTTGGAACACCTCTCTATCCGGGTTGACATTTATCGTCTTTATCGGGTACTCAATCGTCGCCGTGACGTTACTGGCTTCATCTTTCACCGTGGTCCTCCCTACAAGCCGCCTGTTCTGAAGCGTTGCGTCAACGATGTCTTTCTCCTGGCTGAGAACAGTCGCATCCGGTGTCCTACTCAAACTGGTACGGACCTCGTGGAAATTATCCTTAACCCGTCCGGTTGTGAACTCATCCTCCCTATCATTTTCATACGTGGCGAATGTTCTGAAGAGCCTGTAATCCCTCTGGGAGAACACCCCAAACCAGTCGTAGCTCGGCTTCCTAAACAATTCCCCATCGACGTAGACGGTCTCTCCCTTACATGAAGCGATGAGGAAGAACTCCTCAGAGCCCTTCCCGTGAACGAGCCTACACGAGGCTTCTATCGCTATCCGTGCCGTATTTTCCCTCCTGAGCGTAACGAAAGTCACGTAGGAGTTTGAATAATCGTAGACCTCGGTCAACAACGTCGCTCACCTCCTTCCCATAAAATTCCCTTCCCGCTGAAATAAATGGGAGAAACGAGTTTCAGGGGATTATCCGTAAAACCAGTCTAACGGTATTATCTTAAGCTTTAGTGAGCGATGGTCACAGTAGTATGTGAGGAGAGCCTCATCGTCGACGAAGGTTATGCTCGTGTAGGCATAGGTTTGGGTCTCATCGGTTTCGAGGTTTTTAAAGTTCTCCCACGTCACGCCGTCGTCACTGGATATGGCGGAGGTTAAGGGAACCCTCCTTGGACCGGGCGTATGGTTCCAGACCATGAGGAGGTCGCCTGTGGTTGGGATATGCTTGATGGTCTGCGGAGACCGCGGCGAGACCACCCCCATCGACTCAGGCTTAGACCAGGTTTCACCTCCATCCGAGGAGTAAGCCTTATAGACGTAACCCAACCCTGTTCTCATCCACATCATAACCCTACCATCTCTAAGCTGGATTACACCCGGCTCCTCAGCCGTGGACTCGGGGAGAAGGGATACCGAATCTAAACCCTTGTACCATGTCCTACCGTTGTCATCCGAGTAGAAGCACAGCGCAACCAGCTTCGGCCACGCCCAACCATTAACGGTATGTGAAGCCGGGAGCAGTATCCTCCCATTCTGAAGCTGTACAGCTCTATCGTTATTCAGCGTAAAGTATCCTGGGTGGAACTTAGCTACGGGTACCATATCGCTCCATGTCTTTCCCTCATCAGTGGACTTCCTCATGTATGGATGACAGTCGTATTCTGAGTTCTTTACGCAGAAGAAAAGTGATATTTCACCGTTCCTAAGCCTCAGGAAATCTGTTTCCATAACGTTCTCAACGCCGACGTTCTCTTGTACGGTGAAGGGTTCACCCCAGGTTCGACCCTTAGTCTCCGAGATCCTCCCCGTGATCCTAGCCGGAGCCATATCATGACCGCCATAATGGTAGAACTCCGTGTAACCCAGTAGCAACCGCCCACCCCTCAACTCGATGATATCAGCCTCAGTGTTCCTCGGGTTCTTCTCCGATGCTGGGCAGACTATAAGCTCGTATATCCCACCTTGGTCAACTGAACCCATCTCTGGAAACTCCTCCCTTTAGGTTGATAACCTCATTATAACTTAGTCATTATAAAATTAACCTCTCCCGTTCCTCATTATAAAGCAGAAACCCGATAACCTAAGCTTTACTCGGTGAATGTAAAGCTTTTAAACGGTAAGATATGAGCAGGGATATCTTTGATGGTAAATGTTGAAGGCTGCGGTAGTAGGTGTAGGCAAGAGAGCGGCGGCTCACATACAGACCTTGAAGAAGCTTGAAGGCCTTTACAGCCTCATAGCTTTCTACGACTTGGATAGAAACCGGTTAAACACCGTGACTAAGGAGCTGAATGTGAGGGCTTACACTGACTTTAAAGCGATGTTGGAGGAGGCTAAGCCTGATGTAGCCCTTGTGGCTGTGGGGCCTGAAGGGCATAACGTGTTAACTAAACCCCTAATGGAAGCGGGCGTTCATGTTCTATCAGAGACCCCTATAGCCATGACGATGAGTTGCGCGAGGCAGATGATGGATGTAGCTAAGGAGAATAAAGTTGTTCTAGAGGTTGCGGAGAATGTGCCTAGATGGCCTAAGGAACGTTTAAAGCAGAGGCTTAAGTCAACAGGTGTTCTAGGAGGGTTGAAAAGCTTCTACCTCTCCTATACCTCAGGTTCCTACCACGGTATGGCAGCTATCAGAAGCCTCCTAGGCTCAGAAGCCTCAAACGTTAGCCTAGGTGAGTTCCCTGAACCTGACACCGTGTTAGAGAGGGCGTCCCTAGGGTTCCCAGGGGTTAAAGGCGTGTATGAGTCTAACCGCAGCAGGGGTAACTACTGGGAGATTCATGGAGAGAAAGCGTCCCTAAGAGGGGGAGAACTGGATTTGGAAGGGGTTAAACACCCTTTAAAGGTTGAGTACGCGGAGCGGGAAGGCGTCTCTATTTTGAGAAGGGTTGGAGTAGAACTTAAACCTCCATTGTACTGGGATAACCCTTTCAAAGCCTATTCCCTAAACAGCGAGGACGATGTGGCTAGAGCCGACGCGTGGATAAGCCTCTACAACGCCGTAGTGCACGGTGGAAAGCCTGATTATGGGGCTGAAAACGCTGTTAAAGACCTAGAGCTACTAATAGCGGTAAGAGAATCGGCTATGCGTGGAGGCGCTGAGATAAGGCTTCCACTATCTAAGGATACCTCGTATGAAGAAAACATTCACAGGCAGTTCACGCAAGTATACGGCGTAGATCCCTTGAACACGACGGTAAAGGATTTAAAGGTTCAGTACACCCTCCCAGATGTGCTTTCTCAACTTCTATACTATGGACGTGTCACTAAAAGCCCGACTTGAATCATCGGATAAACCCTGGTTACGGTGGAGACCACGTTTATCCAGCTTAAACGATCCTTGGAAAAAGTAATCCTCAATTAGCGTCACTCTTCGCCTGGAAATTAAGGGGTAAAAGTTCGTTGACATGTTGAACCGCTCTATCAGAGGGTCCTTCCAGTGTAACTCAAAGGCAAAACTAGGTCTTAGTAACCGCTCTCGGGTATGAACCTAAGACCTTCAGGAAGATGCATTTCGACGCTAAGTCTGTTAAGGCTTCCCGGCATTTTACGTCGTCTTTATGACCTTCGAAATCGAGGTAGAACACGTACTGCCAAGGCTGCCCTCGCGTAGGTCTTGACTCAACCTTGGTAAGGTTGATGTCTCGGGTAGAGAAGGCCTCTAAGGCTTTGAATAGGGCGCCTGGGACGTCGCGGACGGCGAAGATAATCGATGTTTTATCCCGGCCTGTAGTTTGGCAGTCAGTGTGTCCGAGGATGAAGAACCTTGTGAAATTATTCGGTTGGTCTTCGATGCCCTTGGCGAGAACCTCCATACCGTAGATCTTAGCCGATGTCATCGCGCCGATAGCCGCAGCGTTCTCCAATTCCTTCAACATCTCAACCGCCCGAGCTGTACTCGCGACCTCCCTCCTCTCGGCTTTAGGTAACGTACGTTCCAGGTATTCCCTGCATTGGGCAAGGGCTTGGCTGTGGGAAACAACCAGGCGGATGTCCTGTAGGCGGGTTCCCGGTTTGGCGATGAGGTTGTGGTGGATTCGACGTTCAACCTCCCCGCAGACCATCAGCCTTGTCTCAAGGAGTAGCCCAAGGGCTACGGTGTAGGAGCCTTCTAAGGAGTTCTCCACGGGGACGACGCCGAAGTCAGCGTCGCTTACGTCTACAAGCCTAGAAACGTCGTGTACGCTGGGGCAGGGTGTGAAATCAGCTCCAGCTGATTCAAAGTAGCTTCTAGCAGCCTCCTCGCTGAAGGTGCCCACGGGGCCGAGGTAGGCAACCTTCACCCTCCCTTTCTGCCCACGTTCACACATAGCCATAACCTCCTCGTATACGGCTTCAACATCGTCGGGGTTAAGCCCAAGCCCGGAGGCACGCTTCCTGACGTGGGCTAAGACCTGCCTCTCCCTCTCCACATCCTTAACACTTAGCCCAGCAGTCTTCTTAAGCTCACCGAGCTGAAGGGCTAGGTTCAACCTCTTCCTGAGAAGTTGAACTAGTTCCTCGTCGACGCTGTCAACCTCTTTCCTCAACCCCTCGATTTCCTCAACCCTTGTCATTTCAAAACCCTCGGTATGCAGCCGAGCCTTAAGGCATGGTCCGTTATAACGATGGCGGTGCAGGCTTCAACCACGGGAACAGCCCTAGGAACGATGCAGGGGTCGTGTCTCCCAGAAGCCTTCAAATTAGTTTCCCTCATCGTCTGAATGTCAACCGTGATCTGCATCCTAGCTATGGAGGCTGGTGGCTTAAAGGCAACCCTAAGGGTTATGGGCATCCCGGTTGCAAGACCTCCGAGAATGCCCCCTGCGTTGTTCGTTAAGGCTGTAACCCTTCCATCGCGGACCACGTAAGGGTCGTTGTTCTCAGAGCCCTTCATGGAAGCCGCTTTAAAGCCTGCCCCAAACTCCACACCCTTCACACCGGGTATGTTGAAGATAGCCTTAGCCAGGTCTGCGTCGAGGGAATCGAAAACGGGTTCGCCTAGACCGACGGGCACATTTAACGCGTTGCATTCAACAACGCCTCCTAAGCTATCCCCTTCCTGAAAAGCCTTAAGCACCGCCTCCTCCATCAAAGCAGCGGCGGCTGGGTCCGCGCATCTCACAGAGTTCTTGTACACCTGTCCCCGAGTCTCTTCGTAGGAAACGGTTCTCGAAAGTTTCACCGACCCGATTTGAACCGTGTGGGCTAAGACCTCCACGCCCAGCTTTCCCAGCAGCTTCTTTGCCAAAGCCCCAGCGGCGACGAAGGCTACGGTGATGCGGCCTGAGAAGCGTCCTCCACCTCTGTAGTCGTTGAAGCCTCCATACCTCATGTAAGCCGTGTAATCGGCGTGTCCAGGTCGCGGCTTCATCCTCAACTGTTCGTATGTGGTTGAATCCACATCCCTGTTCCATACGACCATGCATATCGGCGCCCCAGTTGTTAAACCCTTGAAAACACCAGAGGTGATCTCCACCTTATCAGGTTCAAGCCTCGCTGACGTTACTTTAACCAAGCCAGGTCTCCGTTTATCGAGCTCATGTTGGATATCTACCTCTGAGAGGGGAAGCCCTGCTGGGCACCCGTCTACTATAACTCCCACTTGGCGCCCATGGCTTTCCCCAAAGCATGTGACAACAAAGCTCTTCCCAATGGAGTTACCTGACAGAAACCATCGCCCCCAACGAACGCATATCCTTCACGAAGTTTGGATAAGACTTACTGATGCTTTCAACGCCGCGGATGGTTGTACAGCCCTCCGCCCCCAGCGCCGCTACGGCGCATGCCATGGCGACCCTGTGGTCGTTATGGGCTTCAAGGGAAGCCCCGTAGAGTTTCACTGGGCCCTCAACGACCAACAGGTCCTCAAAATCTAACACTTTAGCCCCCATCTTTCTCAACTCCGATGCGATAGTGTAAAGCCTATCAGATTCCTTAAACCTCAACCTTCCAGCCCCTTCGACAACCGTTTTCCCCCTCGCGTAGCATCCTAGAACGGCGTAAACTGGTGTAAGGTCCGGGGTCTGCTTCACATCTACTGTAAGCCCCTTTAAAGGCTGGTCGCATCCGAGGACCTCGACGTAATCTGGTCCAATCAAGAGTTTAACACCCATTGCTCCCAGGGATTCTAGGATAACCTTGTCCCCTTGACACGTATCCTTTGGAAGACCTGTAACTTGAACCTTGGAGTTTGTAACCGCAGCCGCGGCTAGGAGAAAGGCAGCGGATGAGTAGTCGCCTGGTACAAGGTGGTTGAACCTCCTGTAAACCTGCCCGTTTGGGATATGGAAGCTCCTGTAATCACCTGAAGCTCCAACCCTCACTCCGTGCTTACTGAGAACCTCAACGGTCATCTCCACGTAGGAGCTGGATTCAAGCTCCGTGGTCACATTGATTTCTGTGCTCTCACGTGCCTTAGGCAGTGCGAATAAAAGCCCTGAAATAAACTGTGAGCTTACGTCACCAACTATAGTAGCCTTCCCGCCTTTAATGCCCCCGCCGAAAACAACGATGGGGGGGCAGCCGTTACCCCTTGTTGAGTAACAGTTAACACCGAGCTTTCTAAGGGCTTCGAGGAGGGGTTCCATAGGTCTCCTGCGGAGAGACCCGTTCCCCGAGAGCACCGACATGCCGTCGGCTAAGGCGCATACAGGTGTCAGGAACCTTATGGTTGAACCTGACCCCCCGCAGTCAACCACGTCTTCGGGAGTTCGCGGGTTAGTTAATCCCTTTACGACGGCTGATTCCTCATCCAAAGTTATGGAAGCACCCAGCATACGGCAGGCTTCAACCGTGGCCACCGTATCCTCGCATACAAGGGGATGCTGAACCACGCTTTCATCTCCAGAAAGTGAAGCGGCTATCAGCGCCCTATGCGTGTACGCCTTGGAAGGTGGGGCTTTAACCTTACCCTTTAAGGCTTCAGTTTTCTCCACGATGAGGCTGGGCATAGTGCACACCTAGGGGATAACGTGGGCTTTCCCCGTATTAATCCCAGCTTCAATAACCTCACCTTCATAACGCCGCCATACATCCTTAACCTTCTCAACGTTTTCCTCTAGCACGACAGCGGCTACGGCCGGTCCCTTCCCTGAAAGCCCCGCGGCTACAGCGCCCTGAGCCAGGGCGTCTACGGCTATGCCTGGGTTATACCCGAGCGTGGATGCGTATATGAGCCCGTTCAGCTTCATCGCTGTCCAGTAGTTACCTGTAAGGGCTTCCCTGAAGGCCACATCTACTTCCCCAGCCATTAACCTCATCCGCTCAATATCAGCCTTAACCGTGTAGGCTTTACCTTGGGGCACAAGGATCAGGACCCTGAACCCTTCCTCCACCTTAAAGTGTTTCAGAACCTTCCTCGCCATGTTATCCGTTACGACGATGTTTCCTAGGTATGAGGCGCAAGCGTCGTCGAAGGCTCCCGTCACCGTAACCTTAGCTTCTAGAGCCACGTCAACCGCCATGTTAATGACGTCTAAATCCTCTAGGCTTCCGCCGACGGCTGATAAGGCGGCGAGGACGAGGGCGTTCGCGGCTACGCTGCTGCTCTTCAACCCCCTAGCTATGGGGATGTTAGAGCGCGTCTCCACATAGGCTCCATGGCTTCCCTCTAAGCCGAAGCGTTTCAACACCCTTTTAACTATCTTCTCTATGAGGCTTGTGTCTTCACCTGGGTCTGACAGGATCTTTCCCCGGATGATTCCAGGTTCATCTGTTAACTTTACCGCAGCCTCGGTCCAGAGGTCGATGCCCAGCGCAGCACCCTTTCCACCCGCGAGGGCGTTAACCACGGTAACAGCGCCGTAAGCCACTGCTTTCCCAACCCGACCCATTCCACCTCATCCTTCCTTTAGATACTTGGTCTAACCTCTTCCGCAGCTTTCATCATCGCATCAACGGGTGCCTTAACACCTGTCCAGATCTCGAAGGAGGCAGCGGCTTGGTATACGAGCATCTGTATACCATCGATGGTTTTAGCCCCTACGTTCCGCGCTTCCATCAGTAGCCTTGTTTTCACAGGGTTATAGACAAGCTCGAACACGGTGAGAGACCTTCTAAGAAGGTCTGCGTCTACGGGGATCTCCGCTCCCAGTGGATTCATGCCAACCGGGGTTGCGTTGATGAGGATGTCGGCGTCAGCTAACTCCCTTTCAACGTTTTCCCTTTCAAGACCCCCGCTTGATAACACTCCCTCCGCGTTCATCGCAGCCTCCTCAGCTAGGGCTCTGGCTTTTTCAACCGTTCTATTGAGTATGACGGTGTAGCAGGGGGTCTGCGCTAGTCTGTGAGCGATAGCCCTCGATGTGCCTCCCGCCCCTAGCATGACGACTTTACTATCCTCCAGTGTTTGACCGTTCTCCCTTAGAGCATTTAACGCGCCTACACCATCTGTGTTATAACCGATAAGCCTTCCATCAGCGTTCACCACCGTGTTGACGGCGCCGATTCTCCGCGTGGTTTCCTCCAATTCATCGAGGTATTGTATGATATCGGTTTTATGGGGCATGGTCACGTTTAAGCCCCTGAGCGCAAGCGCACGCGCACCCTTTACGGCGTCTCTGAGCCCTTCGCGTTTAACGGTTAACGCTACATAGACATAGTTGAGGCTGAGGACTTTGAAAGCGGCGTTGAGAATGTAAGGGCTTAGCGAGTGCTTAACAGGGTCACCTATGACCGCGTAGACCCCTGTATCCCCTGAAACCTTCAGGTTTCAACCCCCAGTTTCTCATAGATGCTCATCAAGTCACCTATCCATAGTTGACCCCGCGCCGTCTCAAATCCCTTCTTAACACTGGCGTAGGTGAAGTAGGCTCCGAGTAGCGGCGAAGCAACCCTTGAAAGAATCCCCGCGGAGCCCATGGCGAAGCACACGATCTTGCACTTTTGCCCCGCCTCACCTGTTAGGGTTAGGCAGGTAAGGTTATCCTTCGCCTCCCGCGCTGTGGTTACGACTTTGCAGACATAGGCTCCCGCCTCAATTTCCCGCCTCAAGAGGCCTCTGATGTCAGTTAGACTCGGGGTACTCTGGAAATTATGATGAGATACTATAGGTTTAACCCCTTGGGCCTTCAACTCATGTACTGTTCCACTTAGCCCTTCGGATGTTAGTTCAGCGTCCGCGTACTCGAAACCTGTTCCTGCAACTTTAACGAGCCGTTTCAAGCGTTCTCCTTCGCTTCCAGCCCACAGTCCACCCTGTGATGCTTGCCTATTCGTGGCGATGAGGGGTAGCTTCGTGGAAGCCGCTAGGTCCTCGACGCCGTTTAATCCCTTTAGGTAATCGATTCTAAGTTCTGCTAAAGCAGCTCCATAGGCTTCAGCCTTCTCGAGAAGTTTAAGGGCTTCGGCTATGCTCCGTGCGGGGATCGGTGTACATATCCTAGCCTTCACCTCTCGATCACCGTCTCTTCCTTTACTAGTGTTCCGAAGTGCCTCCCACCCTCCTCAACGTGGGCTAGGATCTCGTCGCCGGGTTTAAGCTCGGTAACGGATTTTGAGCCTTCCCGTGTTACAAAACGGATTGTCTCAGCGTTTTGAACGATCACCTTGCCAACTCTTTCTTGGCATAGGGCTTCGACTAGGATTAGGGGGCGCCACTCAACCTTCACCCTGCAAACGTTCGCCGCTCTCGACATTCCCTCTCGGTCAACTATGAGTACATCCTTTCCGGCGCCTAGCTCTGATAGATACCTTGTCTTCCCACCCGGTGTGAGGGTGTAATGCGACACGGGTCCGGCGTTAACCCTGAAGGGTCTAGGCTCCACATGCGGGTTTTCATAAACCTCGGCTTGGACGAGGAAGAGGCTGGATGACTGGCAGCCTACGAGCATGCCTTCGCCTTGCTTCATGAGGTCGCATGTGTCAACGCATACCCGTGCGCCGATGCCTAGGGGCGTCGATGCTATAACCTCCGCTGGTGTGATAGTCATCCTTTCAGCCGTCTTTTTCTCCTCAACCCTCGTTTTAACCGTCTTTAACACCTCGTTAACCTGCTGAAGCCCCTTCGACGTCGGGTTCTCAACGACTACGCCGTCAACGCCGATTTCTAGGGCTTCAAGTGTAAGCCGTGCTTTTCCAGCGTCTGGGATGAGTGCTAGGAGCCTGCTTTTTCCGTGAACGGAGGCGATGATGTTTTCAATGGGGATCACTTCCCAGTTTGGGCATCTTAGGATGATGTAGTCAGCCCCTGCTTCAGCTGCCCTAGCGACTGACGCTTCGTCATCCCGGGACTTCACGGTTACAGTTATGCACGTTGCGCCTCCTGTCTTCTTCGCTTCCTTGGCTTCCTTCAGGTCTTCGACGATCGTGATGTCCGCGTCCCTCGCTGAAGCTGTTTTAAAACCTAGACCTTTAACCGCAGTTACGTCAACGGGGTCAAGTATGCATGCTTGGCACAGCTTAGATGCGGCTTCGATAAGCCTGCCCTTTTCCTCCACGTTCAGTGAGGGGTTGATCCTAGCCCAAAGTTCCCTCACAGGCTTCACCCAACCTTTTCACCGCTAACAAGCTTGTACGCTTCTTCCACAGTCATTCCTCGATGGACAACTCCAGCGATTGCTTTACCCATACCAGTCGGAGTCTCGTGTTGGAATACGTTTCTCCCGATACTGACTCCGGCGCCTCCAGCACGCATGGAGTTGTAAACCATCTCTAGGATCTCCCCGTCTGTTTCAGCCTTAGGTCCTCCGGCGATGATGACGGGGACAGGGCATCCCCTCACCACTTCACGGAAGGAATCGATGCTTCCCGTGTAGTTTGTTTTTATGATGTCAGCTCCAAGCTCTACTCCAAGCCTTGCGGCGTGAGCTACGGCTTCAAAGTCATGCTCGCTCTTGATCCCTGGTCCCCTCGGGTACATCATAGCCAGTAAAGGCATGCCCCAAGCGTCACATTCGTCAGCCACATCACCTAGCTTTGTGAGCATGTCATGCTCCTTATCCGCACCTACGTTGATGTGAACTGAGACCGCGTCTGCGCCGAGCATGAGGGCTTCCTCAACCGAGGCAACTCTTACCTTCCAGTTTGCGTTGGGTCCGAGCTTAGTGCTGGCTGAGATGTGAACGATTAATCCCAGCCCCCGTGTGTCCACGTTCTTAGCGATGCCTTTATGGAGGACAACGGCGTCCACATCGCCCTCTACGAGCTTGTCGACGATGCTCTGCATGTCCACTAGGCCCTTCACAGGTCCTAGGCTTACACCGTGGTCCATCGGGGTTACCACGGTTTTTCCATCGACTCGGAAGATCCTTCCCATTCTCCTCCTTTTTCCTACATCCATTTGTCTCACCTCCTAAACGTAACCTGCTTTAACGAGGAATTCCGCCACAAGGGTGGCGCCTTTAGCCGCTCCCATCTTGGTGTTATGGGATACTAGAACGTACTTCACACCGTTTTCCAAGGCGTTGTCCTCCCTGATCCTTCCTACGACCGTTGCCATCCCCCCGTAGGTATCCCTGTCAAGCCTCGGCTGAGGTCTGAAGGGGTCGTCGTGGACAACGATCAACTCCTTCGGAGCCGATGGTAGGTTAAGCTCCCGGAGGACGCCGGCGAAGTTCCTCATAGCCGCCGCCACCTCCTCTACGCTGCAGCGTTTCCGCGTTGAGGCGAACACGGTTTCCGTGTGGCCTTCCCTTACATTCACCCTTGTGCAGGTGCAGCTTACCTTGAAACCCGCTGGTTTAATGGTTATATCTTCGTAGCTTCCGAGGATCTTCAGGGTTTCGGTTTGCACCTTCTCCTCCTCCATGGCGATGTAGGGGATGATGTTGTCTACGATGTCGAGGGCGAGAACCCCCGGTGAGCGACCGGCGCCTGAAACCGCCTGCATAGACGTCATAACGACTTTCTCCAACCCGAAGCTGTCATGGATGGGTTTAAGCGAAACCACCAGCCCCGTCGTCGTACAGTTTGGTATAGGTGTGATGAACCCATTCCAACCCCTATTCTTCCTTTGAACGTTAATAATCGACGCGTGTTCAAGGTTTACACCTGGGACTAGGACTGGGACGTCGTTTTCATACCTGAAGGCTGAGGCTGTGCTTATGACAGGTCTGCTCCTAGCCATAAGGGGTTCAAGCTCCTTAGCCTGCTCCGACTCGATAGCTGAGAAGATGATATCCACGTCTGAGAACTTGACCTCAGCCGCGTCTTCCACGGTCATCTCAAGTGATGACGCTGGCGGCGCCTCCTCGCAGAACCATCGTAGGGCTCCGGTTTTCTCGTCTTTCAGGGCTTCCAGGTACGTTTTCCCAGCTGACCGCTTTGATGCAGCTAGGGCTGCCACCTCAAACCATGGATGCCGATCTAGGGCTACCATGAACTGTTGTCCCACAACCCCTGTAGCTCCGATAACCAGCGTTTTCAACATCGTGTTTCACCTCTTACCTTCCCTTAACGCCTCCTGTACAAGCTTTATAACTCTCTCCCTCTCAACCCAGTCCACGAAAACAAGGATGCTTGAAGTGATGGTTAGGATTCCGGCGATGTTGATGGCGTTTTCATGCAGGGGCCCTGCGATACTACCGATGACACCTGGGGTTTCCTCTAAACCAACACCTCTAACCTTGATGAAGGCAAGGTTCCTCCTCGCGGCGAGGGCTAAGGTTTCGCTGTGATGCTCGAGGACTACGGTGTGGAGGGCTTCTAGGAGCCTTGACGCGTTCTCTTCTGGGAGGTAGAGTATGAGGGAATCAGCGTTCGTCGACATTCCCAGGTTTGAGGCTCCCACCTTCCTAACTTCCTCTACAACGCGGCTTAGAACCTTCGGCGAGTCTGCTAAGGCTTTGCCCACGATGGTGACGGCTACAACGGGTCGCTCGTAGGCTACGTCTACGGCAAGCTCCTTTGGGAGACCGCCGTGGATGATGGTTCCCTCAGAGTCAAGCCTTCCAGCGTTGTAGTCGATAACCTTCACGTCTATGGATGGGTCCTTGTACTTCAAAGCCTTTTTATGGATAAACTTAACATCGGAATCAGCGAGGCCGGCTAAGGCTTCAACCCCTATCTCCCTGAGCACCCTTGGCTTACTCACCACCTTTGGGTCGGCGGTCATGATGCCCTCAACGCTTGTCACGAGGACGATCTGGTCGGCTTTAAGCGCCTTACCTAGGATGAACGCTGTGGTATCGCTTCCACCCCTGCCAAGAGTGGTTATGCTCCCATCCTTTGTCTTACCTATGAACCCAGGGATCACGGGGACCACGCCTCGCTCCATGACAGGTTGAACGTGTCTCTGAACGAGTTCCTCGCATAGTGGAACCGCGGGTTTGGCGTTGTTGAACGCTTCATCGGTGATTATCGGCCACTCATCGTCGGCTGGGTCGAAGTATCGGGTTTCAACACCGCATTCCCTTAAACCGGCTGTGAATACCCGCGCGCTCGTCCTTTCACCCATGGACAGGATGTCGTCGAGTTCTTTCACGGATACATCGCTGCCACATGCCTGCTTAGCCGTTTCGATGAGGTTGTCCGTTGTTTTACCTATGGCTGAGACAACCACCGCAACCTTCGTGCCATTCTTAACCTCATCGGATACGGCCTTAATGGCTTTCAGTATCCTAGCTCCATCGCCTAAACTGGCGCCACCAAATTTCACAACGAGACAACGATTCTTCTCCTTCACCTTAAACCACCCCGAAGAGGACCGGAACCTTGAAGCCTAAGCGCTTAACCAGCTCGGTCCCCTTAGGGACCGAAATAATAGAAGTAGAAGTAGCCGAACATACGCATCGTTCTTTGACGTGTTAAGCTTCGGCTCATGGACAGGTCCTCTGGCTGCCTCAATAGTAGCTCGGCTACACCTTATAAGCTTTATGCGGGTTATGGCATTATTGGGCTAACAGTTTTTATTAATAGACCTTATGTCTTATCCGGTGTGATGCGGTCTATGCTCCGGGGATATGTAGGTAAGCTTTTACGTGTTAACCTAACAAGCGATGAGTTCAGGGTTGAGCAGCTTCAGGAGGATTTAGCGCGGAATTACCTTGGAGGTAGCGGGATAGCAGCTC
>Ga0209314_10000157_pt1 | contig 29307 bp, 30 predicted proteins | sample I19B2metaG_FD_184146 | JGI IMG/M metagenome (GOLD analysis project Ga0209314, IMG submission 184146) | Lake sediment bacterial and archeal communities from Gulf of Boni, Indonesia to study Microbial Dark Matter (Phase II) - ​I19B2 metaG... | ecosystem: Environmental > Aquatic > Freshwater >... | reverse complement strand
CAGTAAATTCTGACCGAAAGTAATGGTATCACCCCACCACAGAGGCGATGTTGTGGTAGGGTCACAACCGCGGCACCGCGATACCATAAAAGTACTGTGAATGGATGTAATTTTTAAGTTAGGGTATTATTTATGTTTATTAGCAAAGGTAATCTTTTTGCAGTTGCCTTTTTGTTTGGCAAAAAAACTTGGAGTAGCGTTGGCACTTTCGGTCAAAATTTTTCTACCGGAACGCAGAAGGTTAGTTCTTGAAAATTTGAGTAAAACGTTTAAAGGTTTAAAATATAACGAAATTCTTTCAATTGCTGAGAATGTATGGAAGAACTTAGGTCTTAATCTTGTCGAGTTTATCAAAATTGAACATATCAACAAAGGGAACTATACTAAATTTGTTGAATTTGAAAATGAAGAGTATCTCAAAAATGCACTTAGAGAGAATAAAGGCGTTTTCCTGCTTACCGCACATCTCGGCAATTGGGAACTTATGGGTGCGGCGCTATCTTTGCACGGATATAAGATTATGGTTGTTGCTCGGGCATTGGAAAATAAGTATGTTAATACTGAAGTAAACAGAATCAGAGAATTGTCTGGTGAAAAAATTGTTGATGAACACAAGGGAATTAGAGAATCTCTCAAGTGGCTAAAATCCAATGGATGTGTCGGAATTCTTCTTGACCAACATATAACTGAAGGAAATGTTATCGTAGACTTTTTAGGTAGGCCAGCGGCAACATCACCAATTATTGCTTTGTTAGCGAAGAAAACCGGAGCAAAAATTGTTCCTTTGTATAATTTTAGATTAGCCTCTGGAAAAATAAAAATTGTATTTGAGAAACCCGTTGAACTAAAAAACACTGAAAATCACCGAGAGGACTTAATAACCAATACAGAAATATTTAATAAAATCATTGGCAACTGGATACTGAAATATCCTGATCAGTGGTTCTGGCTACACAACCGGTGGAAAATAACGATATCGACTGAAAAGTATGAAATCAAAAATTGATTACGGACTGAAATTTTATCGGGAAATATTTGGTTTGGAGTCGCTACATTTTGGATATTGGGTAGGAAACGAACCGCTTACAATTGAGGGACTGAAAAATGCACAACATCGGTATATTTACCATTTGGTGAGTTTCGTTCCCCAGGGAGTAAAACAGATGCTTGATGTTGGCTGTGGCACAGGTGTTGTTGCAAGCGAACTTAAAAAAACAGGATACGAGGTTATTTGTATTTCACCTGATTCAGATCAGGAAGGAATATTCAGGAAAACATACGGTGAGACAATACCTTTTTACAAAACGAAATTTGAAGATTTTAAAAGTGATAAAAAATTTGACTTACTATTATTTTGTGAAAGCGTACAGTACATTGGACTTGATAAACTGTTTTCTAAATGTGCCGAGTTACTAAAACCAAATTCTTATGTTCTTGTCAGTGATTATTTTAGGAAAGAAAAAACAGACTACTACAAAACTACAAAAGTTCTAACCGAATTTTTACAAGAATCAGAAAGACACAAATTTGAAATTTTGAAATCTGAAGATATTACGCAAAATGTTATACCAACACTGGATTTAGCAAAAATGTTATACGAGCGATACGGATTACCAATCGTTGAAATATTGGGAGCGTATTTTCAATCCGAGCACCCCGCTATATCTAAAATTACAAGTTTTCTCTTTCGCAAAAAAATAAACAAATTGAAGAATTATATCTATAGGCACACTCCCGAGAAACTTGACAGTAAGAAATTTACTGAACTGATGAGATATAAAATTTTTTTGCTTAAGAAATTATGAAATTCCTTCTAATGCCGTTATTGTGGTTTCTATCCTTGGTTTATTTTCTGGCAATAGAATTGAAGTTTTTTTTCTATTCATCAGGGTTCTTAAAGAAAAAAAAGCTTCCGATAAAAGTAATCTGCGTAGGCAATATTTCCCTCGGCGGAACTGGGAAGACATCGGTGGTGATTTATTTAGCAAAAATGCTATTGGAAAAAGGACATAAGGTCAGTGTGTTGAGTAGAGGGTACGGGCGTAAAGTCCGAGGTCCAAAGTCCAAAGTCCAATGCCCTTGTGTTGTTTCGGATGGAGAAAGAATTTTAGTTACTCCTGAAGAAGTCGGCGATGAACCTCACCTGTTAGCAAGAAAATTGAAGAGTGTGCCAGTAATTATTGGCAAGGATAGATATAGGTCTGGGCTATTGGCAAAAGAAAAATTTAGTTCGGAAACGGTGCTCCTTGATGATGGATTCCAACGTTGGTCTCTGGAAAGAGATTTGGATATTGTTTGTCTGGATAGTTTGGTCCCCTTAGATAAGGAACCTATTTTTCCTTTAGGTACTCTGCGGGAACCCCCTTCAGCATTAAAACGTGCTGGTTTAATTCTTTTGAACCATGTCAATTTGATTAGTGAAAAAGAGTTAAATTGGTGGTATTGGTATTTGAAAAAAGTTTGTCCGCAAGTGCCAATAGTTGAAGGAATTTATCAACCGCTAAGATTGCATCAGTTAAGTAACGAATCTCCACTCATAGGTATTGAATTTTTGAAAAACAAGGAAGTGATTCTTTTCTCTACAATTGCCAATCCTTACGCTTTTAAAAAAATTGTAGAACACTTAAATGTGAAAGTTATTAAACATTACTTTTTTCCTGATCATTACTGTTATAAAGAAAGGGATTTGCTTCCTTTACGTGAAGGACATCACTTAATGTTAACCACAGAGAAAGATGAGGTAAAACTAAAAAAATTTATCTCCTCTGAATTGAGCATTTCTTTCGAAAAGACATATATTCTGGAGGTGGAATTGCAGATTGTTCGAGGTAAAGATGTCTGGGAAGAAAAAATAAAACAATTTTGCAGATAGGACATCTTCACTTTACTTAATCTCATTTTTTTACTAAAATTAAAAAATGGTAAAAAAGAAAATTGCCGTATTTTTGGACCGGGATGGAACAATTAACGAAGAAATGGGTTACTTAAACCATCCCGACCGTTTTCATTTACTTCCCGGTGCAACCAAGGCAATAAAAAAACTCAATCAAGCCGGGGTTTTGGTAATTGCGGCTACTAATCAGTCCGGGGTGGCACGGGGTTTTTTCCCCAGAAAAATGGTTGGAATTATTCATCAAAAAATGGTCAAACTACTTAGAGAAAGAGGCGCATTTTTAGATAAAATATATTTTTGCGCTCATCATCCGGGGGAAGACTGTCCTTGTCGCAAGCCCAAGAGCGGTATGCTTGACCAAGCAGCAAAAGATTTTAATTTAAATTTAAAAAACTGTTTTGTCGTTGGAGACCGGATTAAAGATATTGAATGGGCACATCGCGTTGGTGCACAGGGTATCTTGGTTTTGACCGGTTACGGTAAAGGAGAATACGAATATATGCGGAACACCTGGAATGAAGAACCGGAATATATTGCTGAAAACCTTTATCAAGCGGTGAAATGGATACTCCGAAAGATTAAATGAGAATAAAATTTCACTTAAAATTGTTAGCTTTGTTCCTTTTCTTAATTGGAATAACTTTTGCTGAAGAAAATAGCAAAGAAACAATTTTTTCTTGGCGAAAAATAGAAAATAAAAGTTTTACCATTGGGGAAAAGTTACTCTTCGCAATTAAGTGGGGAATAATTCCTGCTGGTCATGCTACTTTAGAAATTCCTGAAGTAATCGAAATTAATCAACGTCAGGCTTACCGAATTGTCTCCCACGCCTGGTCTAATTCACTTTTTGACATCTTTTATAAGGTCCGCGACCGTAACGAATCTTGGTTGGATGTGGAAAGTTTATGTTCACTTGGTTATGAAAAACATTTGCGCGAGGGTGGTTACATAAAAGACGAAAAAGCCCTTTTCGACCAGGAAAAAAGCATCGCTTTAATTGAAGGAGAAAGTACACAAATTCCAATTTCTTCATTTGTGCACGATGTGCTCTCCGGTCTTTATTTTATGCGGACTCAAGACTTAAAACTTGGAGAAACTTATTCTATTGATGTAAATAGCGATAGAAAAAACTGGCCTCTTGTAGTAAAAGTTTTAAATCGTAAAGAAATAAAAGTTTCTTCAGGAAAATTTGATTGCTGGTTAATTGAACCTTTCTTAAGGGAAGAAGGTATATTCCAACATAGAGGACGCATTTTAATTTGGTTAACCGCCGATGAAAAGAAAATGCCAGTCTTGCTGCAAACAAAGATACCCTTAGGTTCAATTAATGCTGAATTAATAGAAATTAAAAATTAAAAATTAAAAATTTAAAATTGAGGGAAGATTTTTAAATGAAAAGAATTGATTTATTAAAAATTAAAACTTATCCTTTGAAAGAAAGAAAAAGTAAAGTAAAAATAGAAAACTTTGCTCGAATCCAAGAAGGAAAAAAGAGAATCGTTGAATCCCTGCCGGACATTCTTGCTGGAAAAGATTTTAAAAATTTTGTAAAATCAATAACCATTGCAGAAAAAAAGAAAAAACCAATAATCTTTATGTGCGGTGCGCACATTATTAAGTGTGGACTATCCCTTTTGCTTATTGATTTGATGCGAAAAGGTTTTGTTTCCCTTTTAGCATTAAATGGCGCTAGTCCGATACACGATTTTGAAATTGCATACCGAGGAGAAACTTCGGAAGATGTGAGCGAAAACTTGGAAACCGGAGAATTTGGTATGGCAAAAGAAACTGCCGAGTTCCTCAATCAAACTGTGAGTGAAGCGGCAGGCAAAAATATTGGTATCGGAGAATCGGTTGGAAAAAAAATTCTGGATAAAAAATTGCCTTACTCTAAATACAGCATTTTAGCCCAGGCAGCAAAACTACATATCCCGGTAACTGTGCATATTGCTATTGGGACGGATATAATTTATCAACACCCTAATTGTGATGCTGGTGCTTGGGGGAAAAGTAGTTATCTTGATTTTTTAAGATTCACAGAAGAAGTGGCAAAATTAAATAATGGCGGGGTAGTAGTCAATTTTGGTTCGGCGGTAATTCTGCCGGAAGTATTTTTGAAAGCATTAAATTTAGCCCGTAACTTAGGTTACAAAGTGAAAAATTTTATTACTGCCAATTTTGACCTTTATAACCACTACCGTCCTCGAGAAAATGTAGTTCGGCGTCCAACCGGAGGTAAAGGATACATCTTTTTGGGACACCATGAATTTCTATTCCCTCTTTTATACTACGCTTTAAATGAAAGAAATTGAAAAAAGAAAAAAATTAGCCCAATTTGTCAAGCGTTTTAAGGAAGCGAAAATTTTTGTTCTTGGTGACTTAATGGTAGATAGGTATATTTACGGTAAGGTGTCACGAATTTCTCCTGAGGCACCGGTGCCAGTAGTTGACGTTAATAAAGAAACAATTGTTCCTGGTGGCGCGGGGAACGTTGCCAATAATATCGCCTCTTTAGGTGGTAAAGTCTTTCTTAGTAGCGTGGTTGGTGAAGACAGTTCAGGAGAGAAGTTGGTTAAAGACCTAACCAGTTACGGAATTAACGGGAAAGGAATTTTTTCTGACTTTTCACGTCCGACAACTTTGAAAGTACGGATTATTGCTGAACATCAACAGGTTGTGCGTTGTGACTGGGAAGATAAAGTAAAGATTAACCCTTTATTAAATGAAAAAATTTTTGTCTATCTAAAAAGTATCATTCGTCCCATCGACGCGATAGTTATTTCTGATTACGGAAAAGGTGTAATTACTCCTTTTTTATTAAAGCGAGTTATTTCTCTTGCTCAGCGTTATTCTAAACCGATAATTGTTGACCCAAAGGTGGAACATTTCCTTCATTATCAGAGAGTGACTTGCATCACTCCTAATCTTGCTGAAGCGATGGCGGGAATTCATTGGCATTACTTAAGTTCGGAGAGAGATATAGAAAGATTAGGAGAAATAATTTTAAGGAAACTAAATTGTCTTTCAGTTTTGATTACTCGTGGAGAAAAAGGGATGACCCTTTTTGAAGGAAGGGGTAAAAGAAAGTTACAAATCACCTATATACCTACGGCAGCAAAAGAAGTTTATGATGTCACTGGTGCCGGCGACACTGTAGTAAGTGTCTTAAGTTTAGGGTTGGCTGTCGGTTTAAGCATCCGTGAAGCAGCCTATTTAGCGAATTATGCTGCCGGTATTGTCGTTGGGAAACTTGGTACGGCAACCGTCTCTCCTGAAGAATTGGAAGAGGTAATCAGCGGTGGATAAAAGGATGAAAATAGTAGGTATTATCCCTGCTCGTTATGGTTCAACAAGGTATCCAGGCAAACCGTTGGCTTTACTTCTTGGTAAACCTTTGATTGAATGGGTTTGGAACCAAGCAAAGAAAGCCACTCTTCTTAACGATTTAATTGTTGCTACCGATGACCTACGAATTGTTGAAAAAGTAGAGAAATTTGGTGGAAAAGCGGTGTTAACTTCAAAGAAATGCAAAAATGGTACCGAACGCTGCGCTGAGGTAGCAAAAAAGATAAATGCTGATTTCATTATAAATATTCAGGGAGACGAACCGCTCATTTCACCAAGAACAATCAACGAAGTAACAACCTTTTCTTTTAAAGAAAAGGATGCTTTTTTAGTTACCGTGGCAATAAAAATGCAAAATCGCGAAGAGTATTTAGATAAAAACATAGTTAAAGTAGTTTGTGACCGCAATGGTTATGCCCTATATTTTTCCCGTGCTCCCATACCTTATCCTCAGGGAGGAGTGGCTGAACGATATTTCTTTTATAAACATTTAGGTATTTACGCCTATCCACGAAACTCTTTACTTAAATTTGTTAGTTTACCTTCAACAACTTTAGAAAAAATAGAAGGACTTGAACAATTGAGAGTTTTGGAATTGGGGTATAAAATCAAAGTTGCCTCGGTCAAAGATGATTCCTACGGTGTAGATACACCAGAAGATTTACAGAAAATAGAAAGAATGTTAGAAAGTCAGAAAAAATAGTGAAATAGTGAAATAGTGGAATGGACAAGAAAACAAAAAAAATAAAAATTAGTGATTTTATCATCGGTGGGAATTATCCATTAGTTTTAATTGCTGGTCCTTGTGTAATCGAGTCCGAAAAACTAACCTTTGAAATTGCGGAGAAACTAAAAGAAATTACGGTAAAATTAAATATACCTTTGATTTTTAAATCTTCATATGATAAAGCCAATCGCTCTTCAATAAAATCATTCCGTGGGTTAGGATTGAGAAGGGGTTTAGAAGTATTAAAGAAAATAAAAAAAGAATTACAAGTCCCTTTGCTCGCTGATGTCCATCAAGTTATGGAGGTAAATCCTGTAGCCAGAGTAGTTGATATTTTACAAATCCCTGCTTTCCTTTGTCGGCAAACTGATTTAGTTTTGGCTGTCGGATCTACCGGTAAACCAATAAATATAAAAAAAGGGCAGTTTTTGAGTCCACAAGAAATGAAGAATATTATTGAAAAGGTAGAATCTACGGGAAATAAACAAATTCTCTTAACTGAACGAGGTAGTTGTTTCGGATACAACAATTTGGTTGTTGATTTTCGTAGTTTACCAATTTTACGGTCTTTTGGTTACCCGGTAATTTTTGATGCCACCCATAGTCTTCAGTTACCAGGGGCGGGGGGCGAAATTAGTGGCGGAGAAAGAAAATTTATTGAGTATCTTAGTCGGGCAGCAATCGCTACCGGCATAGACGGTATATTTTTGGAAGTTCATCCTCGGCCGGAAAGAGCATTATCTGACCGAATGACCGTATTGAAGTTAGACCGCTTGTTTGATCTTTTAATGCTTCTAAAATCAATTGACCAATTAGTGAAGAAAAATATAACTCGGAGTGTAAACGATGAAATGTCCTAAATGTGGTCAGGAAAATAAAGAGACGGCAAAATTTTGTTCTAAATGTGGAACGAGCCTGAAGGCTATACCTTTTTGGATGCCAACCTGGAAATGGCATTTACGTGTATTGGGAATAATATATCTGATTCTAATTATTATTTTTTTCTTATTGAATTTACTTCTTAAGCCATATGTTCGTCCGATTGTTGAAAACTGGTAAAGAATAAGAATGATTATTGAACAAGCAAAACGAGTTCTCAAAATTGAGGCTGAAGCGATACGCAATTTGCTCCCTCGCATTGGTAAAGATTTTGAGAAAGCAATTGAAATACTTTTTTCCTGCCGCGGAAGAGTTATTGTAACCGGAATGGGTAAAAGCGGTTTAGTGGCAAGGAAAATTGCGGCAACTTTTACCTCGACCGGCACGCCGGCATTTTATTTACATCCTGCTGAAGGGTTACACGGTGATTTAGGAATGTTAATGAAAGAAGATTGTGTTTTAGCGATTTCTTATTCCGGTGAAACTGCGGAGATGTCAGCGATAATTCCAGTAATAAAAAAGATGGGACTAAAATTCATAACCCTAACAGGAAATAAAAATTCCCGTCTGGCTAAATTTAGCGATGTAGTTCTTGATGTTAGCGTAAAGCGTGAAGCCTGTCCTTATAACATAATTCCTACTGCATCTACTACTGTCTGTTTAGCGGTGGGCGATAGTTTAGCGATTTGTCTCCTGAACAAGAAAAAATTAAGGAAAGAAGATTTTGCCCATCTTCATCCGGGAGGCACAATCGGAAAAAAACTTCTTTGGCGAGTGAAAGATATGATGCGTAGAGATAAAGATAATCCCGTAATTCTTGAGAACAAAACTGTTAAGGAAGCACTTTTGGTGATGACTACGGGGCGTTTAGGCGCGGTGAGTATAATAAATAAAAAAGGTAAATTAGTTGGTTATTTTACTGACGGTGATTTGCGACGCAATTTACAGAAGGGTGAAAATATACTGAAACAAAGAATTTCTTTATTAATGACAAAAAATCCAGTGACAATTACTCCTGACCGATTGGCTATTGAAGCCGGTAAATTGTTGAAAGAGAAAAATTGTGACAACCTGCCAGTTGTAAATAAAAAAGGTAAAGTTATCGGAATAATTGACGAACGCGACCTTTTAATGGAAGGGATAATTTAAAAAGTTAAAAGTTCAAAGTTTAAAGTGAAAAAGTTGAAGGGATAAAAAATGAATAAGAAAATTTTAGAAAAGGCAAAAAAGATTAAACTAATTGGTATGGATATTGACGGGGTTCTTACTGGTGGGGAAATAGTAGTTTTGAATTCCGGTGAAGAAATAAAATTTTGGAATGTGAAAGATCGGTTTGGTTTTGCTTTAGCTCGCAAGTCCGGGAGTGGATTAAAATTCGTTTGGATTACTGGAAGAGAGTCTAAAGAAGTAGAAAATCAAGCCAAAGAAATTGGTATTGACCGTATTTATCAAAACTGTTATGATAAACTTTCTGCCTACAGAGAGATAGTTAAAAATTTTTCTTTACACCCAACAGAAATCGCCTACATTGGTGATGACTTGATGGATTTACCGGTACTAAAACGTGTAGGTTTATCAGTTTGTCCAAACGATGCTCCAGAAGAATTGAAAAAAATTGTTGATCACATTTCATTTTACCCAGGTGGAAGGGGGGTATTCCGGGAAACCATTGAAATCGTCCTTAAAGCAAAGGGTTTATGGCGGAAAACAATTAGTGAATATTTAAGATAAACAAATATGCAAAATGTAAAATTTCCGCCAAAGGCGGATCCGCCTCTGGAGGAAAAAATTAAAAATTGGACAATCTCAATCTCAATCTCAATCTCAATTTTAATCTTAACTGTGGGAAAGAATTTTTCAGCGGAACAAACACTGAAGAATTTTCATTTTAGCCATCTCGAGGAAGGCAAGAAACAGTGGGAATTAACTGCTGGAGAAGGAGAAATTTATAAAGAAAAAAATGAAATCTATTTGAAAGATTTTTTAGTCAAATTTTATTCTGAAGACAAAATGGTTTCACGATTTACTGCTAAAGAAGGTAAAATTGACCAAAATAACAAACTGATAGAAGGTAAAAATAAAGCACAGATTGAATCACTAAAAGAGAAAATAAAAATTGCTACTGAAGAAATTAGATACTCAAGCAAGGAAAAAAAAATTTTTTCTTCATCTCCTCTGGAAATAGAACGAAATAAAATGATTATCAAGGGAAAAGGATTAGAATCTACACCCGATTTTTCACAAATTTCTATTTTACAGGAAGTCTCTGCTTATGACCAGGCGCATAAGTTTAATGTTCGTAGTGAAAAAATGGAAATTTTACAGGCTCACGGAATTATCGAATTTAAGAACGGAGTAAGACTTCAAAGAGAAAGCTCTTTTCTTAACGCTGATTATCTTTGTTATGATGAAAAAGAAAGAATTATGGAAGCGAGAGGAAATGCCGAACTATTTCTTGAGAGCAAAGAGGGTGAAAAAATAAAAGTTAATGCGCAAAGAATTACCTTTTTTGAAAAAGAAGAAAAGATATATGCTCAGGAAAAAGTGAAAATTGAACAGGGGAAAAATTATGCTACTGGCGAGGAGGCGCACTATTATAACCGAGAAGAAAAATTATTTCTTACCGGTGGTCCTCCTTTCGTCTATCAAGAAGAGGAAAAAAGAAAAGGTGAATATCAAGCGGAGAAGGTTATTTTTTATCTCCCGGAAAAACGTATTTCTTTTGAAGGCAATGTTCAAGGTGTAATTACCTACTATGAACCATAATAATTCATGGTTAATTACGAATGATGAGGCTTAGAGCAGAAAATTTAGTTAAAAATTATTCTTCACGCTGTGTAGTTGACCGAGTTAATCTTGAACTAAAAGAAAAGGAAATCGTAGGACTCCTTGGTCCCAATGGTGCTGGCAAAACAACAATTTTTCACATCCTTATCGGTCTGGTTTACCCTGAGGAAGGAAAAATTTATTTAGAAAATGAAGAAATCACCTGCCTACCTACCTATCAGAGGGCAAGGAAAGGAATCGTTTACTTACCTCAGGAATCATCAATATTTCGTGGGTTGAATGTAGAAGAAAATATTTTAGCCATTTTGGAAACTTTATCGCTGGACAAAAGAGAACGTAAAAAAAAATTACATACTTTACTTCAGGAATTTGGTCTTTCCCATTTGCTTAAACAAAAAGCAAGTCTCCTTTCTGGTGGAGAAAGGAGACGTTGTGAAATTGCCCGGGCTTTGGTTACCGAACCAAATTTTCTCTTTTTGGATGAACCCTTTTCTGGAATTGACCCAATTACGGTGAGTGAAATTCAGGAGATTATCGCTTATTTAAAAACAAAAAACATCGGAATTTTAATTACTGACCATAATGTGCGCGATACCTTGAAAATTACTGACCGTGCTTACCTTATTTATCAGGGAAAAATTCTTTTTCAGGGCAACGCCGAAGAACTTTTGACTAATCCTGAGGCACGGAAGTTATATTTTGGAGATAAATTTCAACTTTAAAATCTCTTCCCCGGAGGTAAAATGAAAATTTTAGATTTTCTTTGCAGGGAGGCAATTACTGCTGATTTAATAGGTCAAACGAAAAAAGAAGTACTTAATGAATTAGTTGAACTTTTAGCAAAAGCAAAAAAAGTAAAAAATGAATCCGAAGTAGTAAAAACTCTTGTGGAACGAGAACAATTGGGTTCAACTGGCATTGGCCAAGGGGTAGCCATTCCCCATGGAAAAACCGATTCGGTTAGCGAGATCGTTGCCGCTTTTGGCATTTCCAAAAAAGGTATTGAATTTGATGCTTTAGACGGTGAACCGGTATATTTAGTTTTTCTTTTGCTTGCCCCCCTTGATGCAGCAGGAACACATTTAAAAGCGTTAGCAAAAATTTCGCGTCTTTTGAAAGATAAATTTTTCCGACAGGCATTACGAGAAACACAGAGTCCAGAAGAAGTGATTAAAATTATTGAGGAGGAAGATAAATATTGAAGATGGGCTTAACTGTTGAAGAGTTATTAAAAGAAAAAGAAGTAAGTCTACATCTAAAATTAGTTGCTGGTGAAAAAGGGCGACAACGTAAAATTACAGTTTCGGAAATTAATCGTCCCGGGTTAACTCTTACCGGGTATTTTGAATACTTTCGTTACGAACGGATACAGGTTATTGGTCGGGGGGAACATTCTTATCTCAACTTCTTATCTAAAGAAAAAAGAATTGAAATTTTGGGAAAGTTTTTCTCATACGAAATACCCGGTGTAATTATTACTTATAATCTTTCACCGGTTCCTGAATTAGTTAATGCCGCAAATAAGTCTCAAATACCGGTTTTAGTTAGTTCTTTGCCAACACCGCATCTCATTGCTGAATTGATTGCTTATTTGGAGGAAAAACTTGCTCCTCTGACAATAATACATGGAACATTAATTGATGTTTATGGCTTGGGAGTATTGATTCTTGGTGAAAGTGCCATCGGGAAGAGTGAGACTGCCTTGGAATTGGTTAAACGGGGGCACATGTTGATTACTGACGATGTTGTGGAGATCCGCCAAAAACCCGGTGATATACTCATTGGTTCAGGCAAAGAAATTGTCTCTCATCATATGGAAATTCGGGGTTTGGGAATAATTGATGTGCGTACACTTTTTGGTATGGGAGCGGTATTAGAACGGACACGAATTGAATTGGTTGTACGTTTAGAAGAGTGGGATGAAACAAAAGAATATGAACGGTTAGGTCTGGAAGAAAGTTATACTGAAATTTTAGGAGTGAAGTTACCCCAGCTGCTCATTCCCGTGCGCCCGGGAAGAAATATTTCAATATTAATTGAAGTAGCAGCAATGAATCAACGTCTAAAAAGTAGAGGGTATTATTCAGCGCGGGAATTGGATAGACGGTTGATTGAATTAATGCAAAAAAAAAAGGAATGAAAGCAAATTTTTTTATTATTACTGGTATATCAGGTGCCGGAAAAAGTCAAGCGACAAAATGTTTTGAAGACCTTGGTTTTTTCTGTGTGGACAATCTCCCTACAATGTTAATTCCAAAATTTGGTGAAATTGTGAGTCAATCGGAAGGGAAATTGGATAAAGTTGCTTTAGGAATCGATATTCGTGAAGGTGAATTTTTGGATACATTTTTTGATTCTTTGAGTGAATTAAAGCGACAGGGTTTTAACTATCAAATTATTTTTCTTGATGCAAATACACGTATTTTGGTTCGGCGTTACTCCGAAACGAGACGGAGGCATCCCCTGGGAAAAAGTATAGTGGAAGGTATTCGTGAAGAAAGAAAAAGATTAACCGAAATTAAGGCGGTAGCGGATAAGATTATTGACACAAGCAATTTGACTTCCAGTGAGTTAAAAGAAGTTATTACCCGTTTTTTAGAACCCGGAAAGAGAGGTGCAATCAATTTAACCGTAGTTTCTTTTGGTTATAAATATGGGTTGCCACCGGATGCGGATTTAATTTTTGATGTCCGTTTTTTGCCTAATCCTCAATACGAAAATTCCTTGCGCAATCTTGATGGCAACGAGAATGTTATCCGAAAATATGTTCTGGGGAATTCTACTGGACGGCAATTCTTGAAAAAATTTTTTTCTTTAATTAAATATCTCATCCCCTATTATATTAAAGAAGGTAAGTCTTACTTAACTATTGGCATTGGGTGTACCGGTGGCAGACATCGTTCAGTTGTAGTGGCTAATGCATTAAAAGACTTTTTAGAAAAGAAAAAATTTACTTCTAAACTTTGGCATCGGGATATTACTAAAGGATGATTGGTATAATTTTGCTTACCCGGGGTAATTTTGGTGAAAAAATGTTGGAATCAGCAATAGAAATTCTTGGACACCAAGATTATGTTTATTCCTTTTCTTTTTCTCCGGGCGAGGAGCCGGAAATAGTTAAAAAAGCAATCCTTAAGAAAATATACGAATGGCAATGTCCTGAGGGGATACTTATTCTTACTGATATGTGCGGAGGTACACCCTGTAACATTGCTCTTTCAGTGGTTAAAGATTTAAATAAGCAAAATATAAAATGTGAAATTATTAGTGGGTTGAACCTTTATTTACTTATTTCGGTATTGAGTAAACGTGCTGATTTATCCTTAGAAGAACTGACTACCCAAGCAATACATAATGGAAGAAAAAATATTCTTGCGGCTAAAGAATTTTTCTTACAAGAAAAAGGAGATAACTAACTAATGAATGAAAAAGAAGAAACCAAGACATATGGTGCCTTCACTTTAGTTCTGCACAGCCATATTCCTTTTGTTCGCAAAGCAGGTGCTTGGCCTTTTGGCGAAGAGTGGTTGTATGAAGGTTTGATGGAAACATATATTCCTTTATTGGACATTCTCTATGATTTAAAAGAGAAAGGCATTAAGACAAAATGGTGTTTAAGTATTACGCCAATACTCTTAGAACAACTGAATGACCGTTATTTACTTAACGGTTTTGAACAATTTATGAATAAAGAAATTGAGCGTACGGAAAATGATATTAAAAAATTTGCTGCAAGAAAAGAGCCGGAATACCAGCGGTTAGCCATTTTTTATAAGGAACTTTTTTTAAATGTTAAAAGAAGTTATTATGAGCGTTACCAGCGCGACCTAATCAATGCTTTTCGTAAACTTCAAGAAGATGGTTGTATTGAGATTTTAGCCAGTGCAGCAACGCACGGTTATTTACCATTGTTTGAGCGCGATTCTTCTGTTTATGCCCAGATTAAGTTAGGAACAGAAGTCTATCGCAAATATTTTGGAAGAAGGGCACGTGGTTTTTGGTTGCCTGAATGCGGTTATCGGCCGGGATATTATTTTCAGGGTGGTAAGAAAAGATATTACCGGCCAAGTTTGGATGAATTTTTGGTTAGCCAAGGGATTGAATACTTCATTTGTGATACTCATGCTTTAGAAGGTATGGAAACATATCTTGCAGAAAAAAGAATAGGTCCTTACGGGGAGGTCAAAGCACCAAAAATTGAATATGAGAAAAAAAAGCGAGGGAGGAGTTTCCTCTCCTATTTTTTGAAAAGTGGCTGTGTGGTTTTCTCCCGGAATAAAGAGACTGGTTTACAAGTTTGGTCTGGTGAATGGGGCTATCCGGGCGACGGTAACTATCGCGAATTTCATAAGAAAGATGCTGATTCCGGACTGCAATACTGGCGGATTACTGACCGGAAAATTGATTTAGGAATGAAGGAAATATATATACCTGAAAATACAATTCTAAGAGTTAACGAAAATGCTGACCATTTTAACCATTTAGTTGAGAATCTCCTTCGTAATTTTAATCAAGAAACTAATCGTTATGGAATTGTGGTTTCACCTTATGATACCGAACTTTTTGGTCACTGGTGGTTTGAAGGAATTGCTTGGTTAAAGTGTATTGCTGAAAAAATATCTCAAAATCCATACATTAAACAAATGACTTTAAGCGAATACCTTAATTGTTGCCTTCCCGAAGAGGTTATTGAATTGCCAGAGTCTTCCTGGGGTAATGGAGGAAAACATTATGTCTGGTGTAATCCAGAAACAGAGTGGTTCTGGCGATATATTTACGAATCTGAAAGACTAATGGAAGAAATAGTAGAAAAATTTCCTCAAACTCAAGGATTATTACGAGGAATGCTTAATCAAGCAGCACGTGAACTTTTAATTCTTCAGGCATCAGACTGGCCTTTTCTGGTTACTACCCAGCAGGCAAAGGAATATGGAACACAACGTTTTCTTCTCCATTATCAACGATTCCGTCATTTAATTGACGCTTTACAAAAAGGTGAATTTGAAAACAAAGAAATGGTCAATTACCTTCAAGAAATTGAAGAAATTGATAACCCTTTTCCAGAAATTGATTATTGGCTATTTACTCGTCGGATACCTTAAAGATGAAAAAAATACATTTTTTATTTGGGACTCACATTCATCAACCGGTAGGTAATTTTCCTGAAATTTTTGAAAATGCTTACCTGAAAGCCTACGCGCCATTTTTTAAAATTTTATTAAAACATCCATTAATTAAACTTAATTTTCATTTTAGTGGGATTCTTTTTGAATGGATAAAAGAAAAACATCCTGATTTTTTTGCGCAACTAAAAGAATTGCTTAAGGAGGGTCGAGTTGAACTTCTTACTGGTGGATATTATGAACCAATTCTTCCTTCAATACCAGATAGCGATAAATTTGGACAGATTGCTAAACAGACTAATTTCCTCAAGCAAGAATTTGGGGTGACTCCAAGGGGTGCTTGGTTAGCGGAGAGAGTTTGGGAACCACATTTAGCAAAAATTTTAGCCGAAAGCAACATTGAATATATAATTCTTGATGACGCCCATTTTCTTTCCGTCGGTTTACCAGCGGGAGAACTTACCAGTTATTTTCTTACCGAAGAACAGGGAAAAAAATTAAGAATTTTTCCAATAAGCCAACGTTTACGTTACCTAATACCTTTTGGTGTTCCTGAGGAAATAATTGAGTACCTGCGTTCTTTTACTCAAAAAAAAGAAGACGTTGCTTTAACCATAATTGATGACGGTGAAAAATTTGGTATCTGGCCTGAGACATATAAACATGTCTATGAAGATCAGTGGCTGGATAAATTTTTTACTCTCTTAGAAGCAAATTCGGATTGGATAGTTTCCTTAACTTTTTCCGAATATCTAGATCAGTTTCCTCCTCGGGGAAGAGCCTATCTTCCTACAACCGCATATTTTGAAATGTCTGAATGGGCGATACCTGACCCGAAGATTGGTGAAGAATTTACTCAAGTATTAAAGAATTTAGATTGTTTACCGGAAGGAACAAAAGAAAAGTTGTGCCCTTTTCTTAAAGGAGGTTTTTGGCGTAATTTTTTAGTTAAATATCCCGAAGCAAATAATATGCATAAAAAGATGCTTTATGTAAGTGAAAAAGTGAATAATGCAGTCCAAAGCGCAAAGTTCAAAGAACCACAAATCCAGCGAGCGCTAGATCTGCTCTATGCTGGACAGTGCAATTGTGCATATTGGCATGGTGTGTTTGGGGGACTTTATTTACCCCATTTACGCCAAGCAGTGTATCGTAACTTAATTGAAGCAGAAAATATTGTGGATATTTTAATGAAAAAAGAAAAAGAGGGAATCCACTTCCAGCAGATTGACTTTCGCCGTGATGGGAACGAAGATCTACTTGTAGAAACATCCGTATATAATTTATATTTTAATTTAGCAGAAGGCGGTTCTCTCTTCGAGTGGGATTTTATTCCGGGACGAGTAAATTTGGTTAATGTGTTGAGCCGTCGCCCCGAAGCTTATCATAAACGGTTACGAGAATATCTCAAAACTCGTAGTGAAGAACCAGAAAAAATAAAAACTATTCACGAATTAGTACGAGTTAAAGAAGAAGGATTGGAAAACTATCTCTATTATGATTGGTATAACCGCACTTGTTTTATTGACCATTTTCTCCATCCCCAAACTTCTTGGGAAGATTTTCGCAAATGCCAGTACGGTGAACAAGGTGATTTTGTTAATCAACCCTATCAGGCGAAGACAAAAAAAAGTAAAGAAAAATTTAAACTTTCATTTCGTCGTCGGGGACAAGTTTGGTTCGGGGAAGAAAAAATAAATCTCCTCTTAGAAAAAGAAATTGTCCTTGATACTTCTTCTTTACTCACGATAAATTATCGTCTTTCTAACCATTCAAATTCTTTAGTTTCTTTGTGGTTCGCTTGCGAATTTAATTTTGCTTTTTCAAAAAAATCTACCCAGTCGAACGGAGTTTCAGAAGAAGGTGGCGAACTTTTCGCTCAAAATAACTGGGAAAGAATCGACGAAAATCAAAAAATAAAAATTAAATTTGATTTCCTCCAACCGATAAATATCTGGCATTATTCGCTGGAAACTGTTTCTTCTTCTGAAGCAGGTTTTGAACGCACCTATCAGGGAACAATTCTTCTTCCTCATTGGAAAATAACCCTTAAACCGAAAAAAACCTGGACAACTCGATTTACTATTGGGGTTGAATCTTTGTGAGCGGTTTTGGGGTTTGAAATAACAAATTTTTTTGAGTAAAAAAATATGCAAGAACGAGTTTTTCGAATTAAAAATAAACTTGGTCTCCATGCCCGTCCAGCAGCACTTTTTGTCCAGACGGTAAACAAGTTTAATTGCAAAATACGAGTGGTTAAAAATGATGAAATGGTTGACGGAAAATCAATAATGGGACTTTTAACTTTAGCTGCTGGTTGTGGTTCGGAAATAAAAGTAATTATTGAAGGGGAAAAGGAAGAAGAAGTTTTAGATAAAATTAACGAATTAATTGAAAATAAATTTGATGAAGAATAGTCCCTTCTTAAGTTAGAAAAAAGGATAAATTAATCATGTTTAAAGGAATTCCTGCATCTTCAGGTATTGCTATTGGGAAAGCGTTCCTTTTTCTTGAAGAAGAAGATTTACCTATTTATCCGCGGAGTTTAAACAAAGAAGAAATAAGGAATGAATTACATCGTTTTCGGGAAACGGTAAACAAGGTCAAACAAGAAATAATCCAAACCAAGGGGAAGGTGCTCCAACTTTTAGGCAAAGAACATAGTCGTTTAATTGAGGCGCATCTCTTGATTCTTGATGACCCGCTTTTGACTCGCGATGTGCCAAAAAAAATTATTTCCCATTTTCTTAATGCTGAATGGGTAGTTTACGAAATAACTGAAAAAGTAATAAAAACCCTGGAAACATTGGAAGACGTATATTTTCGGGAAAGAAAAGAAGACATCCTCACCATTCGACGAAAAATTATTCGTTATCTTTTAGGTAAAGAAAAAATGTTACTTAGTAATTTACCGCCTGATACTGTAGTTGTTGCTCATAATCTTACTCCCGGCGATACGGTTGGTTTAAAAGAAGAAAAAGTAATCGGTTTTGCTACCGATGCGGGAGGAAGAACCAGTCATACGGCATTACTGGCACAATCGTTCGAAATACCCTGTGTAGTTGGTTTAAAAAATATTACTCAGCAAGTAAAAACTGGTGAAGCCATTATTGTTGACGGTGATAAAGGAATAATAATTGTTAACCCCGATAAACAAACTATTGAAAATTACCAAGAATTACAGAAAAAGATTCTTGAAGAAAAGCAGGAGTTGCAAAAACTGGTTAGTTTGCCTGCAGTGACTCTTGACGGGCATCAAATTAATTTAGCCGCAAATATTGAGATACCAGAAGAAATTGAATTGGTTCATAAATATGGTGCTGAGGGAATTGGTTTATACCGAACTGAATTTCTCTATCTCGATCGCGCGGATTTACCAGGTGAAGAAGAACAGTATAAAAATTATTCACAAGTAGCAAAAAGTATTCTCCCCCATTCAGTAATTATTCGCACTCTGGATTTAGGGGGTGATAAAATTTTTCCTCAGGTATCAAATCTCAAACAAATGGTTTTATCTCCAGAACGGAATCCTTTTCTTGGTTTACGTTCAATACGTTTTTGTTTACGTTGTTCAGAAATTTTGAAAACACAACTCCGAGCGATACTCCGTGCTTCCGCAGAGGGAAAATTAAAAATACTTTTCCCAATGATTTCCCGAATTGATGAATTACGACAAGCAAAAGATATCCTTGAAGAAGTAAAAATTTCTCTTCGTGAGAAAAATATCCCTTTTGATGAAAAAATTAAAATAGGCGTACTGATTGAAGTTCCGGCAGCGGCTTTGATAGTAGATTTGATTTCTAAAGAAATAGATTTCCTTTCTATCGGTACCAATGATTTGATTCAATATACTTTAGCGGTTGACCGGGGAAATGAAAATGTGGCTAATCTATACGAGCCGTCGCACCCTTCAATTCTGCGCTTAATCAAGCAAATTGTTGATGCCGGACATAAAGCCGGGAAATGGGTGGGAACTTGCGGGGAGATGGCTGCCGAACCTGTCTTTGCTTTGCTCCTTTTAGGTATGGGCTTGGACGGATTAAGCGTTCCGCCAAGTTTGGTGCCGAGAATTAAAAAAATTATCCGGGGAGTTTCTCATCAAGAAGTAAAAAAATTGACCGAAGAAGTTTTCGCTTCAGCAGATAAAGAAATATTGGAAAAAATATCCAATAAAATCAATGAGAGATATTCGTAATTTTTCAATTATCGCCCATATTGACCATGGTAAGTCTACCCTTGCCGACCGTCTTTTGGAATATGCTGGTTTAATTGCCGAATCTAAGCATCAACCGCAAGTTCTTGATGGTTTAGAATTAGAACGCGAACGAGGAATCACGATTAAAGCAAAAACCGTGCGTTTAAACTATTTAGCCGAGAATGGACAAGAGTACATTCTCAATCTTATTGATACACCCGGGCATGTGGATTTTACTTATGAGGTAGCCCGTGCCTTAGCCGCTTGTGAAGGGTGTCTTCTCTTGGTTGATGCTGCGCAAGGCGTGGAAGCGCAAACTTTAGCCAATTTTGAATTAGCAAAAAGAAATGACTTAATAATTATTCCGGTAATTAATAAAATTGATCTTCCCCAGGCAGATACTGAAGGAACAAAAAAACAACTTCATGAAAATTTAGGTATTAAAGAAAAACCTATCTTGGTTAGTGCAAAACAAGGTATTGGGACAAAACAAGTTCTGGAAGAGGTTGTAAAAAGAATCCCTCCCCCGCAAGGTAATCCTGATAGCCCTTTAGTGGCTTTGGTGTTTGATTCTTTCTACGACCCTTTTCGGGCGGTAGTATTATATCTCAAAATTCTTGATGGAGAGATTCAAGCCGGGAAGAAGGTGCAGTTTATCTCTTCTCCGGATACCTATGAAGTAAGCGAGGTAGGATATCTAAAGTTAAAGATGGTAAAGAGCATAAGTTTATCCGCAGGTGAAGTGGGTTATTGTATCGCCGGAATCAAAGATATTCATCAGGTAAAAATTGGTGACCTTTTGATTGAAAAAGATTCAAAGTTAGAAAAAAAATATCCGAGTTTCCGCGAAGTCAAACCCTATGTTTTTAGTGCTTTTTATCCCCTGAATCCAGCAGATTATTCACATTTACAGTTAGCCTTAGGAAAATTACATCTTACCGATAGTGCATTTCATTTTACCCCGGAGAATTCACAGATTTTAGGTGCTGGTTTTCGTTGCGGTTTTTTGGGGGTATTACATTTAGAAATTGTTAAAGAAAGGTTGCAACGCGAATTTGGTTTAAACCTTTTAGTAACTGCGCCGAGCGTAGTTCACCGAATAAAAAAAAGGGACGGAGAGACAATAGAAATCAACCACCCAGCACAACTCCCTTCCTTAAACGAAATTGAAGAAATTAAAGAAAATTATGTCTCAGCGATGGTCGTTACACCAAAAGAATATCTCGGAGCAATAATGGAAATGCTTGACCAACGACAAGCGAAATTTATCAGTATGCGTTACCTTACTTCAAGCCGGGTTGTTCTTTATTATGAATTACCTTTAGCAGAAATTGTTTATGATTTTTATGACCAGTTAAAGTCAGTTTCACAAGGTTATGCTTCTTTTGATTATGAGTTAATTGGTTTCAGGAAAAGTAACCTGGTAAAAGTAGAAATTTTGGTTAATCGCCAAGTGATTGATGCTTTTTCTTTCCTTATTCATAAAGATAGCGCTTATATAAAAGCAAAAAAGTTGGTAGAAAAATTGTCTCAACTTATACCGCGGCATTTATTTGTTGTCCCAATACAAGCGCAGGTGAATAATAAAATTATTATCCGTGAAAATATACCGGCATTACGTAAAGATGTAACCGCAAAATGTTATGGTGGTGATATTACTCGGAAGAGGAAACTCTGGCAAAAACAAAAAGAAGGAAAGAAAAAGATGCAACAATTTGGTAAGATAAATATTCCACCGGAAGCCTTCTACGCAATACTAAAAACCTAAATAAATGATTTCAACGATAAAAAAACCGATTTCAGCGATAAATCAATATTGTTATCCATTGACTATAAACGAAGTGTTAATCACTGTAATCGGTAGTTAAAAAAATCGCTGTAATCATATTCTAAAAGAAATGGAAACAAAAATTATTTGGTTTGCTCTTGGGCTCGGGATAGCAACAATTTCTTTGCGTTTAATCCGTCCGAAGGTTAAAAGTAAACAACTGGAACGGTTCCGGGTGTGGCTTCTTGACTGGGTCAATACTTTATTCTCTGCAGTAATTTTGGCTGCTTTAATAATGAATTTTGTAGTTCAAGCGTTTAAAATTCCATCCGGGTCAATGCGTCCAACTTTACTTGAGGGAGACCATTTATTTGTGAACAAATTTATCTACGGTTTGCGCATACCTTTTAGTGAGATAAGATTTTTACCTTTAGAACGGGTTAAACGAGGTGAAATAATCATTTTTTCCTGTCCCCCACAAGCATTATCGCCAATTGAAAAAGAAAAAAAGGTAAAAAAAGATTTTATCAAACGTTGCGTCGGTTTAGGTGGTGATGTTATTGAAATCAAAAATAAAAAAGTTTACTTAAATGGTAAAGAGTTAAATGAACCTTATGCTTTTTATAATCAAGAGATTATTTATCCGGCACCGCATTTTCCTTCTAATTCAGAAAATTATCAAAAATCCTGGGAGGAAGGTAGATTTGCACAAATGAGCGGGGGAACGGTGCGGGATAATTTCGGTCCGGTAAAAGTTCCTCAAGGATGCTATTTTGTCCTCGGCGATAACCGGGATAGTTCTTTTGATTCACGCTTCTGGGGACCCTTGCCGGATAAGTATCTTAAAGGACGCGCCTTACTTCTTTATTGGCCAATTAGACGAGTAAGAATTATTAAGTAAATGAAAAGAAAAGCATTCTGGCTCGGACTACTGATTAGTTTAATTTTCTTGGGTTTAGTTTTTTATAAAATTGATTTTAAAGAATTTTTTTCTACTTTAAAAAGAATTAATTTCTTTTATGTAATTCTCGCTTTGTTCGTTGGTCTTTTTGCTTTACTTGTCCGCAGTATTCGCTGGTATTATTTACTTTACCCACAAAAAAGAATTCCTTTTTTAAATCTCCTTTCTGCAACCTGTGTCGGTCAGGCAGCAAATAATCTTTTCCCATTCCGTTTTGGTGATTTGGTCCAGGCATATTTTTTAGGACGAAAAGAAAAAATAAGTAAAAGTACAGTTTTCTCAACAGTAGTTTTGGAACGGTTTACCGACTTATTTTTTTTGATTTTAATTTTTTTCATAATTTCATTCTTTTTTGTGCTCCCCAAGGAGATAAATATTATCGCTTTAGTTATTGCCATCTCAGGTCTATTGATTTTTTTTGCACTTGTGCTTAAGTTTGAAAGGCAGACTCAAGAATTAGGCCGGAAAGTAATTTCTTTTTTTTCCGTAAAACTTGCCGAAAGATTTGTCCAATTGTTCCATTCTTTCATTGGTGGATTTAAGGTTTTACGTCAAGGACACCTTCTTTTGAGGATATTTTTTATCTCTATTATTCTTTGGTTTATTTATATTTTGGGCGTTTATGTAATGTTTTTTGCTTTTGAGATAAATCTACCTTTTAGTGCAGCAATGCTTTTTTTAGGTATTACGGGAATAAGTGTAACCATTCCCTCTTCTCCGGGCTATATCGGGACCTGGGAATTTTTCGGGGTGCTCGCTTTAAGTTTTTATCAAATCAATAAAGAACTTGCCCTTAGTTTTACTTTAACTCATCATTTCTTTAATTTTCTTTTAGTTACTCTCCTTGGACTTCTCTTTATTCTTAAAGAAAGTATTTCCTTCCAAGAAATAAAAAGCGGATTAGCCGAGTAAATCTGAGGTAATCGCTGCCTATCTTTTAGAAGTTGATTTTTAGGAAAAAAATGTTATAATTTAAAGTATCGGAATTTCAATAATTCCGATACGGATTAGGGGGTGTGCGGGGGAAATAATCTGATTTCCCCCGCGGGGTGACAGTCCCGATGAAATCGGGACGCCAGAGGGGCGTTAGCCCCTATGGAAGTATCCCCGAAGGGGATATCTTGATTGTGGATAAAGAGAAGAAAATTCTGATAGTTATACCCGCCTATAACGAAGAAAAAACCATCGGTGAAGTAATTGAAAAGGTTAAAGTGAATCTTTCTTCAGCAGATATTCTGGTGGTAAATGACGGTTCCACTGATTCTACTGCCAGAATCGCTCAAGAAAAAGGTGCTTTTATTTTAAACCTTCCTTACAATTTAGGTATTGGTGGAGCGATGCAAACTGGATTTAAATTTGCTGAAGAATTTGGTTATGACCTTGTTATGCGTATAGATGCTGATGGGCAACATAACCCGGAAGAAATAAATAATTTACTTAAGCCAGTTCTTGAAGGAAAAGCGGATTTGGTTGTAGGTTCAAGATTCTTATCCATCCTCCGTCCGCCGATTCGGCGGACTGCGGAGGACGGGGAATTCAGTGGTTATCGCTCTCCTTATTTTCGCCGGATAGGGATACATTTTTTTTCTTTTCTTATTTCTTTATTTGTTGGGAAGAAAGTCAAAGACCCTACTTCCGGCTTTCGGGCTCTCAACCGTGAAACAATTAAACTCTATGCTCAGGAATACCCGCTTGACTATCCGGAAGTAGAAGAATTGTTACTCCTGAAACAAAAAGGATTAACTTTTCTTGAAGTCCCAGTGAAAATGTCAATAAGAAAAAGCGGTCGCTCCTCAATTACTTTTCTCAAATCAATATATTATATGATTAAGGTAAGTTTGGCCCTTTTTATTACGCTTTTTAGAAAAAAATAAAGGAGGTTTAAGAAAATGTTTGCTCGGATTCAAATTTTTGCTATCTTAGGTAGTTTGTTTTTACTTTTTCTTGTTTTCCAGTTAGTACGGACAAAAAGGTTAAGAATCCAGTATTCCTTACTCTGGTTTCTTACCGGACTGATTTTACTTTTTTGTTCAATTTTTCGTGATTTACTGATTACACTTTCTGAGTTTGCGGGAATATTTTATTTTCCAGTTTTTTTCCTTTCCACTGGATTTATGTTTCTTCTTTTGATTTTATTACATTTTTCGGTGGTTATCTCCAAACTCTTTGAAGTGAATCGTGAATTAACCCAAAAACTGAGTATTCTTACTTATAAATATGAACAATTGGAGAAAGCAAAATGAAAAAAGCATTGATTACCGGAATCACCGGACAGGATGGGTCATACTTAGCAGAATTTTTGCTTTCTAAAGGTTATGATGTCCACGGGATTATAAGGCGGGCAAGCACTTTTAATACCGAAAGGATAGACCACATTTATAAGGACCCCCATGAACCAAGTACAAAACTCTTTCTTCATTACGGTGACCTTTCCGATTCGGAACAGATTTCTAATATCATTTATAACATTAAACCCGATGAAGTTTATCACTTAGGTGCCCAAAGTCACGTTCGAGTCAGTTTTGATATTCCTGAATATACGGGGAATATCACCGCCTTAGGCACAGCGAGGCTTTTGGAAACAATAAGAAGAAGTGGAGACAATTCAAAATTTTATCAGGCCTCCAGTAGCGAGATGTTTGGAATCTCTTCACCCCCTCAAAGTGAAAATACGTCTTTTTGTCCTCGTAGCCCTTACGCTTGCGCTAAGGTCTATGCCTACTGGATGGTAAAAAATTACCGTGATGGTTACAAAATTTTCGCTTCTAACGGGATACTTTTTAATCATGAATCCCCGAGAAGAGGTGAAACCTTTGTTACTCGCAAAATTACTCGGGCAACTGCAGAAATTCTTGCTAAGAAACAGGAATTTCTTTATTTAGGAAATTTAGAGGCAAAAAGAGACTGGGGATATGCTCCAGAGTATGCGGAGGCGATGTGGAAGATTTTACAACAGGATAAGCCTGATGACTTTGTTTTAGGAACAGGTCAGTCGCACTCAGTAAAAGAATTTGTTCAGGAAGCCTTTTCCTATGCTGGTCTTGATTGGCAGAAGTACGTTAAAATTGACTCCCGATATTTCAGACCAACAGAAACGGAAAATCTCCTTGCCGATGCTACCAAAGCCAAAAAAAAGTTAAACTGGCAGCCAAAGGTTACTTTTAAGGATTTAGTTAAGATAATGGCTGATGCGGATATGCGCAAAGCCGGACTTAAGCCAGTTGGTGAAGGAGATAAAATTCTAAAAGAAAAATTTTCTGAGAGATGGTGGAAAGCAGATTAAATGAATTTCTGGAATAATAAGCGAGTAACCGTAACCGGGGGTGGGGGATTTTTAGGTTCTTTTGTGGTAGAGAAACTAAAAGAGCGCGGATGTCAGCATATTTTTGTCCCGAGAAGCAAAGATTATGATTTGGTGCAAATGGAAGCAGTAAAGAGGTTGTATCAGGATTCTAAACCCGACATTCTACTCCATTTAGCCGCAAAAGTGGGTGGAATTGGGGCAAATAGAGAGAATCCAGGTAAATTTTTTTATGATAATATAATGATGGGCGTGCAACTGATGGAACAAGGAAGGATTTTTAGTATAGAAAAATTTGTAAATGTTGGAACTATTTGTTCCTATCCTAAATTTACACCAGTCCCATTTAAAGAAGAAGACTTATGGAATGGTTACCCGGAAGAAACAAATGCTCCTTATGGATTAGCAAAGAAAATGTTAATTGTTCAGTCCCAGGCCTATCGTCAGCAATATGGATTTAATTCAATAAATTTACTTCAGGTAAATCTTTATGGGCCAGGAGACAATTTTAACCCGCTGACATCACATGTTATCCCTGCCCTGATTAAAAAATGTTTTGACGCTATGAGCCAAGAGCCAAGAGCTAAGAACCAAGAGCTAACAATTACCGTCTGGGGAACCGGGAAACCGACTAGGGAATTTTTATATGTAGAAGACGCCGCAGAAGGAATTTTATTGGCAACAGAAAAATGCAACAAATCAGACCCGGTAAATCTTGGTGCCGGATTTGAGATTTCAATAAAAGATTTAGTTGAACTTATTGCCAAATTAACCGGTTTTAAAGGGGAAATCGTTTGGGACACCACAAAACCCGATGGCCAGCCCAGAAGGTGTCTTGATACATCAAAGGCATATAAAGAATTTGGTTTCAAAGCAAAAACACCATTTGAAGAAGGGCTAAAAAAAACAATTAAGTGGTATAGAGATAATATATGGAAAAAAATGAAATAATATCCTATTTTAATGCCGCCGCAAAAACAAGAGATTGGTGGCGAAAAAGAAACTGGTATTACCATAAAGAACTGGAAAAATTTTTTTCATTTATTATTCCCAAAGACAAATCTGTTTTGGAAATAGGTTGTGGAACCGGTGATTTAGTAGCGAAGTTGAAACCAAAGATTGGTGTTGGAATTGATATTAGTGAGGAAATGATTAAGATAGCAAAACAAAAATATCCCCAGTATGAATTTATAGTAGATGATGTTGAAAATCTTAACATAAACCAAAAATTTGACTATGTAATTATGTCAGACTTAATTGGTCATATGTCTGATGTATGGCTCGCTTTTAGGAATTTAAAGAAAGTCACTACACCATCTACAAGAGTGGTAATTACATATTATAACTATCTCTGGCAGCCAATACTGACTTTAGCAGAAAGTCTTAAACTGAAAATGAAACAACCATATCAAAACTGGCTTTCCTTGGACGATATTGCTAATCTTCTTTACCTAAACCACTATGAAGTTATAAAAAAGGGTTCCCGTTTTCTTTTTCCTGCATATATCCCCTTTATCTCGGGTTTGATAAATAAGTATATCGCAAAAATACCTTTATTAAGGAGACTTTGTCTTGTCGGATTTATAATTGCAAGAGAAAGTGGTTCTCAAATTGAAAAAAAGGATTATCCCTGTTCGGTGATAGTTCCCTGCAAAAATGAAGTTGGAAATGTTGAGAATTTGGTTCACAGAGTTCCAGTTATGGGGAAAGAAACTGAAATAATTTTTGTTGATGGAAACTCCACTGATGGAACGGTTGAGAAAATAAAGGAGATGATTGAAAAATATAAAGAGAAAAATATTGAACTGATTCATCAAGGAGATGGGATTGGCAAAGCGGATGCAGTAAGGAAAGGATTTGATAAAGCAACCGGTGAAATTCTGATGATACTTGATGCTGATTTAACTGTTCCACCGGAAGACCTTCCCAAATTCTATTTGGCTCTTTCTGAAGGAAAAGGTGAATTTATTAACGGAAGCAGGCTTGTATATCCATTGGAAAAAGAAGCAATGCGGACTTTAAATATTCTCGGGAATAAAATCTTTAGTTTACTTTTCACCTGGATTTTGGAACAAAGAATTAAAGATACATTGTGCGGCACAAAAGCATTGTTTAAGAAGGATTATGAACGGATAAAAGAAGGAAGAAAATTTTTTGGTGAATTTGACCCTTTCGGAGACTTTGATTTACTTTTTGGTGCAGCTAAACAGAATCTAAAAATTGTTGAACTACCGGTGAGATATAAAGAAAGAGAATACGGAAGAACAAAAATTAGCAGATTTAAACACGGGCTCTTGCTCTTAAAAATGTCATTTATCGCATTTAAAAAATTTAAACTTTCTTGAATGAGCATAAAAAGCAAAAATGACGAAGAAGAGTAAACATACGAAAAAGACAAAAGACGTTAGCGAAAAGTTTCCTCATAAACAAAAAGTAAACGTCACAAGTTTGCTGATTTTATTATTTATTCTGAGTTTAGGTTGCGTCTTGCGTTTATATAAGTTAGATTCAGAAAGTTTATTTGGTGACGAAATACTCCAAGTGATCTATAGTCATTATCGTGTTCGACCAAATCATGCGATAAGTGATGTAATTATGAATGCCTCGCTACAAAACCAGGCACCTTTAGATTACATTTTTCTTCATTGCTTTACAAAATATTTTGGGGATAGCGATTTTCTGGTGAGAATTCCGGCAGCCATCTACGGTACTCTAACAATATTGGTTATCTATGAATTGGCACGCTTATTATTTGGAGTTAAGGAAGGTTTAATTAGTGCTTTTCTTCTTTCTATTTCCTTATTTCACATTCAGTTTTCTCAAGAAACAAGACCGTATGCTCTGATTACCTTGCTTGTTCCGATAGTTATTTACTTTTTCTACCGGGCAATTAAGGAAGACAAATTAATTTATTGGATTCTTTTGGTCATCACGACATTTTTGGCTTTATACGCGCATACTTTTACTTTGCTGATAGTATTTACTGAAGTCCTACTTGTTGTTTCTATTTTCTTATTGAATAAATTCTACAAGAATGAAACTCTATCTATTGTTTCAAGTAAAAAGATGTGGAAAGTGATTTTTTATGCTGTTTTCGTCACATTGGTCTATATACCCCAATTGCGACTTTTGTTTAACCCATACGGTTTATACTATCTCAAATCGCATAACCTTCCGATATTTACCCGTTTGTTGTCAGCGATTAAACAAATTCCTTTGGATTCCTTCTGGCAAATTTATGTAATTTTTGGCTCAGCTTTACCTTTTGTCTATTGTGATTTCCCGGCGATTAGTAAATTAGCGGGGATAAACTGGCAGACTTTCAGAT
>Ga0209314_10000155_pt1 | contig 29411 bp, 24 predicted proteins | sample I19B2metaG_FD_184146 | JGI IMG/M metagenome (GOLD analysis project Ga0209314, IMG submission 184146) | Lake sediment bacterial and archeal communities from Gulf of Boni, Indonesia to study Microbial Dark Matter (Phase II) - ​I19B2 metaG... | ecosystem: Environmental > Aquatic > Freshwater >... | reverse complement strand
ATTGTTACAGGGCGTATTGCACATCCGACCCCGAGGGGATTCCAGTTGGCACGTGCTACTTTTCAGATACTCCTCGTATGATAGCTGGAAGAAAGGCTTTAGTTCTTCCCTTGGCTTGATACCTACGACCCTGTTGTGCTCTATCCATACTTGTTCAAATAATGCACTGGCCAACTTATTGCGTTGCTCTTGGGCTGCTTCTTTCCAGGCGTCAACCACATTGCTTAAAAAATGGGCTAGTTTATCAAGCGTCTTCCTTTTGTCGTCTGGAGCAGCTAATGCCCTAAGCTCTCGCTGGATGGCATCATACTCGGCTAAGTATTCGTCTTTGGGCTTGTGTCCCCATTCATATAGTTCCTTTATTCTGGCTAGACGATTTTCCAAAGTAGCATGCCTCTTGGCTGAGTCATCATAAGCTGCCTCCAATTTACGGTGAGCTTCAAGAATCCTCTCCTGATAGTCCTCTGGGATGACGAAGTTCTCTATGTACCACTCAATTTGCGCCTCGTAGATTTCAAGGAAAGTGGCTTTGCAATTGCAGTCAGCACCCTGTGCTCTCCCTCTACAATACACCCTCGGTTTACCATTATGACCTCGGTGAATCCCTACCTTTGACTTGCAAATGCCACACCAAAGTATCCCTGACAAGCTATAGGTTCTCGCTTTATTCCTCACGCTACCATTTTTTGAGCGCCGCTTACGTGCTCTTTGCTCTTGTGCCATGTTGAAAAGCTCTTGACTAACAAAGGGCTGGTGTTTACCTTTAATCCAGCCATTATTCCCATCAGGTAATTCACCCAAATAGAAGCGGTTTTGCAGCATGTCTCTCACAGTATCCCTAGAGAAAGGTCTATTGCCTTGATTGCCAGCAGTTCGGTAACCAGCAGCATTGAGTGCCATGGCCACCTCCCGGTCGGATTTCCCTTGCGCTGCTAGCTCAAACGCCATAACTAAGCCTGGGTGAGTCTCAGGACGAGCCACGGGTACACCATCTTCGCCTTTCATTGTTCCAAAGGGCAGTAGCCCGCAATAAAGCCCTTGCGCTCTTCGCTCTGCCCAGCCCTTCTTGGTCTCTTGGCTCAAGTTGTCCGAGTAGTATTGTGCAAATGCTCCTAATAAAGCGAGATGTACTTTGCCTGACGGCGTAGTAAAGTCTATCTGCTCGTTGATGGAGAGGAAGCTAACCCCCGCCTTTAACAGCTTATCGAAGTACTCAAGGGTAACGCGTAGATTCCGAGAAAAGCGGTCAAGCTTATGGACGACTAGGACATCGAACTTTCCAGCTAGAGCATCGGCAATCATTTCCTTAAATACCGGGCGCTTACTGATATCTTCAGTTCTAGCTGACCTGCCCTCTTCCAGCTGACCTGCCCTCTTCCAGATATTCCTTGCTGGCTATCCAATCTCTGCATTGAGCCAGCGTCTCAAATGCTCGCCTCTGAGCGTTGATGCTATAACCCTCCACTTGTTCCTCTGTGCTTACCCGGGCATAAAGTGCTGCTTTCATCGTTCCCTCCTCATAGTCTCTATTTGCTCTTTTGTTGGGGGCTTGGTGCCGAGATATTTAATAACTTTTTGCCTCACCTTTTTACCCTCTCGCTTGCCCTCGACAAGATAGTAATATTCACGGTTTCCGTGTCGCTTTACTCTGATAAACGCCATCTCTACCCTCTATTATGGGCACAACGGTGGTGTTTGTCAAGGGGTTCGCAGAATTGGGGGGAATTTTAGGAAGCATTTTTACCTGTTGGGCAGAGTCCATGGTTGTCACAGGTATCCCAACTATATGCCCAAGGGGGTCAGTGATTATACCCTGTTCCTCATTCCAACTGAATAAATTGCATATCTCATCGAATAGTTTTGAACGAGCGCAGGATGTCTGAATACCGGTTATGGTTTTTGAGCTCTTGCCCTTAGTAATGTTGCTGAGTTCGTAGCGACTAACGAGGTCGCCTATCGTCAGAGTAGATTTCCTGTTTTGGTTTCTGGCCCCATCCATTTGTGTTTCAGCTCCCTGGTTATCTTAGTGGAGCCGACAACCTGAAAAGAAAAAGGGACTGACTTAAACCTTTTCAGGTTGTCAACCCCTTTTGACATCATTATAACACTTCCTTGGCGTAATGCCAAATTCTAATAGCCCTAGCGTGTTATAACAAAGCTAAAAAGAACCAGGCTGAAATGTTATAATAGTATGTCACTTGCTCTGCCTAAAGCCAACCATTAGTGGCTTCAGCCTGTTATAACAGTGTTATAACTGAAGGGGGCTGCGGCGGGAGAAAGGGCTACTTTACTGGTCATAACCAGTAACCGCTCGCATCTCTTATGCCTAGCAGTCCAAGAAAAGTCCAAGTTCAGTTCAACAGTCGAATTCTTATAACATAACAGTTATAACAGGCGTTATAACGCTGTTATTGTTATATGATTTGAGTCTGGTGTTAAGGTGTTGTTATAACACAATCAATCTGCTCTGTTTTAACAGTGGAGGCTTTACGCAGACCTGGCTCTGCGTAAAGCCTTCTATTAGTGGCTTCAGGCTATTATAACAACTGTTATAACAGATTGTTAGCTTCGCGCTCCTATAACAGTTGTTAGGCGTGAGTTGGACAAAATCATAACTTGACATTGTTATAACAGAGTGTTGAGGTTGTTATAACTGTTATAACATTCATAAGTAAAAGGGGCTACAAAGCTTGGACTGCTGGACGGAAACTGGAAACCGGTTGGACTGATGGGCATGAGCGATAGCCTATGTGTATGCAAGACGGCTTCCGGAGTACCTGCTAAACAAACCGATGCAATGTTGCGTTACAGCTAGTACCTGGGGTTTAAACAAAGGCCTCATTCGAAGCATAGGATATCACATTACTTACACTTGGCAACACCGATGGGGTGGACATCCAATACCTATGGGAAGGATAATCAAACTTCGGTTTTCAACGCTTTTTTCAGCCAGATTTCAGTCATGGTTCATTTAATTGAACTGCACTGCCTAAGTGCCCGAAATTAGGATATTCTCCTCTTGTCATCACCGATACCTGCTTATGAGTCAAGTCTGACTGTCGTGAGATTCAGCGTGAACCTACAACATCTTTGACTTCTTGCATTAGATTCCCAGCACTCGATGTAGTGTTCTGAACATCGCTAAAATAGGTGTTAATACGAGACCTTAGCTCGTCTAGGCTTTGAGCACCACTAAGGAGATCTGGTAAATTAGGCAGTTCTCCAACAAATTCAAAGACTTCCAGAAGAGTTTGTCTCGCTTCTTCGATTTCTCGTACTCCAGGTGGGGGTGGTGGGAACGATGGTAATGGTGGTAAGTTATAGATTAGTGAGTAAAGCTCTCCAGCCATTTCTACCATCCGTTCTATATTTTCAGGTGTAAGTTCTGCGGGTAGGGGAGGCAAGTAGGGTAATGTACTGACCCACGCATCAAGTTCGCTCGTGTCGTACTGAACCTTGATTAGCCTGTTAAGCGTATTTATGTAGTCTGAGGAACAAACTAGGCTCTGAAGGTTCTTCCCTGCCGGTGAATTCCACCCAGCCCAAACGTTGCAGATTGGAGAAGTAGACGACAAAGGAGTGGAAGCGACAACTGGTAACTTTGTAGGGAAGACGGGCCAGGTATCTTTCCGTCAGCTTCTCGATCTCCTCAGGGCTAATGGCACGCCTCTCACGCCGTGCCCGCCGCCACAGCTCCTCGGATACTAATGCCGGGACATCAAAGTGTGCCCAGTCATCTTCGGGTTTAGCCTTGCGGAGGGTACGCTTTATCTCGGCGGTTATATCTGTTAACGGCCGTTCAGGATTAGTAACGTAACACGCTTTATTGTAAGCATGCTTTCCCGTGTACGCATTGTTTTTACAAATGAAACCGATTAGAGCCGGAGACCATTTCTCGGCATACCGGGGCTTGATGCCCAGTCGGTTAAGCTCTTCGGCGACCCAGAAGGTACTTCTTCCTTCGTGACCAATCCAGTGGAAGGTGTGTACAACAACCCGCGCCTCGGCCCCCCATTTTGGAGTTCCATCAGTATCAAGGACATTTATCTCCCACCAAGCCCTGATTAGTTTCCGCTTGCCATGTTCTAATCCCTGATATTCAGCGCGATAGGTATAACCATAAGACGGTTTACTGGCAGGTACATTTCCACTCACTACCCGCCCGATATTGCCGCCTCGATTGTTTCGGCGGTTGGCCAGCTTTATCAGTTTGGCAGCATGAGCCAGGATTGTCCTCGTAAACTGGCTATTGGGTCATTGCCATTGGGTACATCAGCGTGATAAATCTGAATTGCATAATGGGCTGCTTCTACTTCGAAGATTTGCTGATGTAACGGCTCACGGGACAAGCGGTCAAGCGCTGGAAAGATTACTCCTGAGGTGCGCCGCTCAGCTAGCAGCCTCCGAAGGCGCATCATGTCGGGACGTTCCAGATGCTCACCCGTAACTGTATCATAGAGTATGTATTCTATTGGAACTACGGCGCCTAACTTCTTTGCTTCCCTGGCACAAGTGAGCAAATATTCTGGAAGTCGGTTGTTGTTAGCTTGTTCCTCCCAGCTCTGTCTGGTATATGCTGCCCACACCAGGAGGGAGATTTAAGTCAATGGGAAAGTAAAAGCCCCTTGGCACCTAAGTTTACCCTGGCAGAGCCCGCCCGGTGTAGTTGATCGCCCTTTTTGGCCACCTGTTTCACTTTCACATAGTCTTTGTGTATAATCTAAATAATGATCCAATAGAGAGATTTCTTCTATTCCGGCTCCGTGAGAAAGCAATTCTATATGGGCAAGAGTCTTAGAAGCAGCAATCATAACACTTCTTACGGCCGCTTTAAAATGTTTGAGTTCCTCTTCAGGTGATCTCATGGGTAAGGAACTGTCTGGCTTTTTCATAATTTTACTCGTAATGTTTCGATGACAAACTAAACCCACGGAGTTTATTTCCGTTTAATTATGGGAATATTCCCCTAGCTTTCATGGTATCTGTTATTCGCTTTATTGCCAGCATATAGGCAGCATTTCTCATATCAACTTTTTCACGCTGACTAAGTGCCAGCACTTCATGAAAGGCATTATCCATCACCGCTTGCAGTTTATGGTTTACTTCATCTTCATCCCAGAAGAAAGATTGCAGACCCTGTACCCACTCAAAGTAAGATACTACCACCCCACCTGCGTTAGCTAATATGTCAGGTACAACAAATATTTCTTTGTCACCAAGAATCTTAGCAGCTTCATAGGTAGTTGGCCCATTGGCACCTTCTACAATCATCCTTGCTTTGACAGAAGTGGCATTGCCTTCATGTATCTGATTTTCAAGAGCGGCTGGTATCAGTATGTCACAGTCAAGTTCCAAGAGTTCCGCATTGGTTATATTTTCAGCATCCTTGAAACCAACTACTGAACCTACCTCCTTCTTATGGCGGAGCGCGTTTTCCACATTGATGCCGTTCGGATTGTAAATACCACCCTTGGAATCGCTTACTCCTATGATTCGGCTGCCCTCTTTGGCTAGCAATTTAGCCACTGTGGCTCCAACATTGCCAAGGCCCTGAACTGCCACACTAGCATCCTGGAGACCTATACCTAGATGTTTACCAGCTAGTTGGGCGCAAATCTTACAACCTCGACCTGTTGCCTCAAACCTACCCCTACTACCACCTAGCTCAATAGGTTTACCTGTGACCACACCTAGCACTGAATAGCCTTTATTCATGCTGTAAGTATCCATAATCCAGGCCATCACTTGAGGGTTTGTGCCAACGTCAGGGGCAGGGATATCCTTTTCTGGACTGATCAAGAGTGAGATCTCGCTGGCATAGCGCCGGGTTAATCTTTCTAACTCACCTTGGGACATGACCTTTGGATCACAGGCAACAGCTCCCTTGGCTCCACCATAGGGTATATTGACAACAGCCGCTTTCAATGTCATCAAAGCGGCTAAAGCTCTGGTTTCATCCAGAGTAACATCTGGATGGTAACGAATACCACCCTTGCTTGGTCCTCGGCTGTCATTATGCTGAATCCGGTAACCGGTAAATACTTTGACCTCGCCGTCATCCATTTTTACAGGAAAATGGACGACGAGTTCCCGCTCACATTCCCTGAGTCTTAAACGGCATGTTTCACTAACGCTTATTCTTTCACAAATAGCATCAATTTGCTGTTGCACCATCACAAACGGATTTGTTACTACACCCTGTGAAACTCTGCCTTGTTGCTTTTCAGATACCATTAACATCACCAGCCTTTCTGTCGTATTTGCTCGACCACTCGAACATAAGGGAAGCCAACCGGGATTTCCGAGTATTGGCCTTTAGTCTACATAGTTATGAGTATCCGCCTAGCTTCGATTATACCGAGGGTTCTTGCCCAATCAACTCAGGCCAAATGTCCTCGATGGTGGGCGTAAGCTCAGTCATGACATCGTCAACCGCCTTTACCGCCGTGTCAACTTCTTTCTGAGTCATGGTTGCGTTCAAAAATTGGTTATTTTTTGGCCCACCTGAGAAAATTATATATGGCTATGCCCCCCCCGGTCAAGCAGGGGATATCCTTTTGCTACTAAATTTACTCGTAACCCGTGTTGGCCTTGTAAGTCCATCTCGCAAACTGTTCTATGGGTGAACAGAAAGATAATATTAATATGCCATTTTGAAAATAGTAAAATCAGGGTGTCGTTTGACCTTTGTGAGCCAAAAGATGAGTTATTACAATGGGAAAGGGTATATAATACAATAAGACCTTATCAAGCCCTTGGTTACCTAACACCACTCAAATTTCTACAAAAGCGTAAAGACTACAAAAGAAAGGAGGATGTGTCACCAATCATATGAACGATGAACGAGTACAAGTTATTGACTAAAATATTATTTAGTGGTAGCATACACTAAAATATTATTTAGTGGTAGCATAGTAGCATATAGGTACTAGGAGACTTGCTTGAAGGATGAGGCTAGGGAATCAAAGAGTTTCAAGATGAAGCCTAGCATCGTTCCCAGGGCGTATATTAAAGCCATTGAGCAGGAAAAAACGCTCAGCAGATAGATGGGGGATGTTATAGAGAAAAAGATTGAGCGAGAAGAAATAGTGAAAGTGATTAAATAGGAAAGATCTGCGGCAACAGGTCTTTCTGTTGAATGAGGACAGTAATGCGTAATTGTTCTCAATCTAAAGTGATCCTAAAGAAAATGGCTCAGAGGTATACCCCTATTTGGGGTCTCTGAGCCATCTTCTTTTTAAGGCGGGAGAGATGTGAAACTAGAGTGCAGGCGGGGAATCAGTCCGACCCGCTAGATATGCGGGGGATTTTTTCATCTTTCCCTCCTCTCTTTAAGGGCGCTGGAAGTTTATAAAATACATTAAGGAGGTAAAACGTGAGTAAGAAAAAGATCATCTATTCGGACAAACTAGCACCATGTAGACAAAGGCTGGGATATGCTCATGCCGTTAAGGTAGGCAATACCATTTATGTAGCTGGTCAAGTAGCCAGGGATAGGGAACATAACATCTGTCATAAGCGAGATTTTCTTGGTCAAATTGAGATGATCTTTGAGAATATGAAGAATGTGCTGGAGGTGGCTGGCGCTAGCATGCAGGACGTAGTCAAACTGAACTTCTTTTGCCGGCATCTTTGGTATATGACCAAGATAATGCCCGCATTTGAAAAGTATTTTGGCGACCACGTACCGGCAATGACTGCTTGTGAGGTAATTCAGTTATGGCATCCCCACTTTCTGTTTGAAGTTGAAGCGATAGCTGTTGTCGGCGAAGAACAGATAATAATTGATGGCTCAGAAGTGCCGGGACTGCCCAAAGAAAGATTTCATATGGGCCCTGATAAAGATTAAACAGCCCTATTAGAAAGACGGTTAAATTAAATAATTCAGGCGGGGAGACTACTACATTTAGAATGGCAGAAAAGGAGGGGGATAACTATGAAAGCAATAGTTGGTGGGAAAGTTGTGCGACTCACAGTAAACAGCAGGGAGTATGAGGTAGAAGGTTATCCCAATGAAACCTTATTGGATGTTTTGAGGGAAAAGCTGGGCCTGACCGGTGCAAAGAACGGGTGTAGTGCTGGAGATTGTGGTGCCTGTACAGTTTTGGTGGACGGAAAGCCCTTGTTGTCGTGCCTGCTTTTGGCCATTGAATGTGAAGGAAAAGACATCCTAACCATAGAAGGTCTGGCAAACCCAAAAACCGGTGAGCTACATCCAATTCAAAAAGCATTCATAGAAAATCATGCGGTACAATGCGGCTTTTGTACGCCGGGAATAATTCTGGCAGCTAAGGCACTGCTCGATAATAACCCAACACCTGCCCAAGAGGAGATAATGGAAGCGATTAATGGCCATATATGCCGATGTACTGGTTATGTAAGCATAATCAAATCCATATCAGCTGCGGCCGAGAAAATGAGGAAGGGAGGGCAATGAAAACAATGGCTAAGGAACTAAAGGTTGTCGGTAGATCCATCCCAATAAGGGGCTCAGAGGAATTAGTTACCGGGAAGGCAAAATTTGTAGATGATATGCCTGCTGAGCTACATGTGAAGGTCTTAGGCAGTCCCCACCCGCATGCTATGATAAAGAGTATTGACACAAGCGAGGCGGAGAAGTTGGAAGGAGTGGAGGCAATATTAACCTACAAAGACGTGCCAAAGCGTCTGATGCCACGGGCTAACCAGAGAGCTCTTTATGTCCTTGACCAGCACTTACGCCACGTGGGCGATGAAGTAGCGGCGGTCGCAGCCAGAACCAGAGCCATAGCCGAGAAGGCTTTGGAGTTGATAAAGGTAGAGTATGAGGTACTCCCAGCGGTTTTTGACCCCGAAGAAGCAGCAAAAGAGGATGCACCCAAGATATATCCCGAGGGCAATGTCTATGGACCCCAGTATGGGGTGGAACTCGTAGAGAAAGGCATCAACGCGCCTACGCTAATGGAGTGGGGGAATATTGAGAAAGGATTCGCCGAGGCAGATGTTATAGTTGAAGATAAGTTTAAGGTTGGGTCGCAGGTACATTCTGCTTTGGAGCCTTACGCCTGCGTGGCTAGCTGGCAAGGTGACGCCCTGACTCTTTGGGCTTGTACTCAAACGCCTACTGAGGTGCGCAAAGGCGTTGCGTATGCTTTAGGAATTCCTGAAAGCAAAGTCAGGGTCGTCTCACAATGGGTAGGTGGAGGTTTTGGAGGCAAGTATACGAACAGAATTCAACCAATTACCGCACTGCTATCCAGAATGGCTGGCGGGAAAGTAACAAAGTACGTGATGACCAGAGAAGAAGCGCTTGTTCAGGCTAAGCGCTTCATGGCTACCATATATGTGAAAATGGGTGCCAAAAAGGACGGAACTCTTACTGCAATATACTTCAAGGCTTATGCTGACCTTGGCGGTTATGGCAACTTCTGTGGTATCACCGCGTTTTGGGGAGGATATCCTTGCTGCTCTTACAATTGCAGGAATGCGAGATGGGAAGGTTGGGATGTACACACCAATCATTTCACCAGTCAACCCTACCGTTCAGTCCAGCTACCTGGCTCAAATTTTGCTACAGAACAGGTTATTGATGCAATCGCTGAAAAATTAGGCACGAGTCCTACTGAGATACGGTTTAAAAACATGGCAGAGAGCGGTGATATGAGTCCCCCCGAACCATGGGTAGCCAATACCCCCGCGTATCCTAGAGCGATACTGGAGAGTTACCCTTCCCGGACGATAATGCGGCAGGTCATGGAAAAGATAGACTGGAGCAGATGGAAGGGCTGGGGGAAACCAATAGCCGTCAGTGGGTCCAAGAGAAGAGGCTTAGGTATTGTATACTCCGGCTATGATGGTGGTTTTGCCTTTGACGGCTACAGATCTCAGGCAGTAAGCCTGAATCCGGATGGGTCAGTTAATATCCTATCCAGTAGTCAGAGCGCGGGTCAGTCACCCTGGACGACGCAGTGTCAGCTGGTTGCCGAGTCAATGGGGATTGCTTACGAAGATGTTAACATATTCGCTGGAGATACGAATACCGGGCAGTGGGACCTTTTTGGAATGAGAGGCAGCTCATCGTTAACTACGGGTGGACATCTTCTCCTGATGGCTCTTGAAAAGGTAAAACAAGAAGTTCGATTGCTTGCTGCTCCCAAGTTAGGTGTAAAGCCAGAAGAGGTAGAAGTTTATGGGAAAAAGGCTTTTGTAAAGGGCAATGAGCAAAAAGCAATACCTATTCCTGAGCTTCTCACCCAAGTAATATGCGCTAGTGCTACAGGTCCCCCAGGTAGTCAGTTCCCCGAGTCTACCCCGGGGCGCAAAGTGCGTAACGCTATGGTTCAAGCTGCGGAGGTTGAGGTTGACACTGAAACAGGAGAGGTGAAGGTAATAAAATTAGTGACAGGAAATTGCCCGGGCAGGATGATAAATCCTGGGATTGTAAAGAACCAATATATCAGTGGCGCCGTACAGGCTTTGGGGTATGCTTTGCAAGAAGAGTTTAATTATGACGAAGAGAAAAAGGCATATCTACACGCAAGCTATGCCAATTTAAAGGTTCCGCGCGCTAAGGATATACCCGATGTGATTGAGAATGTCATAGTCGAAGAATACACGGAGCGTGCGCCCCACGAGGGAACTCCCTATGGTGCGATTGGCGTTGGGGAACTCGGGCATTGGGCGGGGCCGTCGGTTATGGCTACTGCTATCTACAACGCCATCGGAGTCAGGCTTAAGACTATTCCAATGACGCCAGAACGAATCCTGGAAACTATTAAAGGAGGGGGGGGAAATGAGCTATCCAGACAAAATAACCAAAACGATTAAGGAATTCCGATACTTTTCCCCCAATACAGTATCAGAAGCGGTGTCGCTTCTGTCAAAAGATGCTAAAGCAGTGGTACTGGCTGGTGGCACTGACGTAGTGCCCATGATGAAGCAGAGAGAACTAGTTCCTGAAAGTGTGGTTAACATCAAGAATATACCGGAGCTTACCTATATCCGAGAGGACCGCGAAGGATTAAAAATCGGGGCTCTTACTACCATATCGATGCTAGTTGAATCTGATATTATCAAGAAGAAATACCTTGCTTTGCACGAAGCAGCGGCAGGGTTTGGTACATGGGAAGTCAGAAACATGGCGACAATCGGCGGTAATATCTGCCAGAGTCTACCTTCCGGAGACACCTTCCCTCCCCTGCTGGCTTTCGGTGCAGAGGTTAAATTGGTGGGACCAAAAGGCGAGAGAAGGGTGCCAATCGAGAAATTCTGCACCGGTCCTGGGACAAACGTGTTGGATAGGGAACTTCTAGTGGAAGTGATACTCCCAAAGCAAAAAGGCAAGTATGGGAGTGCATACGATAAGAAGAAGAGGAGCTCTGTAGATTTAGCTAAAGCAAGCTGTGCTATAAACATCGCTGTAAAAGATGGGAAATGTGAGGACATCAAGGTGGCGATGGGTGCTTTAGCTGACAAGCCGATTAGGGCAAGGACAGTCGAAGAAGCTTTAAAAGGCAAAGCTCTCAGCGACGGACTCATTGAAACGGCTGCACAAAAGGTTACAAAAGATGTTTCTCCCAGAACTTCTGTACGCTCAACGGCTTGGTACCGAACTGAGGTTAGCAAGGTATTGGTTAGAAGGCTGATAAAGCTAGCCGCTGAGAGATGTAGTAAAGCTTAGTAAATTATGCTGGATTTGCTAACCAAAGTTGAGGGAGTAAGTTGATGTTTGATTTGTTAATCAAAAATGGGAAAATCATGGACGGCACGGCTAATCCGTGGTTCTATGGCGACGTAGCAGTAGAAGATGGCAAAATTGCAAAAATAGGAATTGTTGATGGTGGTTCTGCTAAGCAAGTGATTGATGCGAAAGGACTTGTTGTTGCGCCTGGATTTGTGGATATACACACACATGCAGATTTCATCCTGCCCCTTAAAAACCACACTAAAATTCTGGAACCTTTTATTCGTCAGGGTGTAACCACACTGGTCACCGGAAACTGCGGCTATTCTCCGGCACCAATAAATCTGAAAACTCTTGAGCTTTTAAAGAAATATACCGGTTTTATACAAGGTGGGGAGCTGACATGGGAATGGCGTGATATGAAAGGTTATCTCGATTATATTGAAAAACAGGGTGTAGCTTTCAATATTGTGCCATTAGTGTCACACGGGGCAATACGCATCTATGTCAAGGGGTTTGATAGTGGCCCGGCTACAAGCACAGAGAAGGAAGAGATGGCCAAGCTTGCAAGGCAAGCCATGGAGCAAGGAGCCTTTGGCCTTTCTGCTGGGTTGATTTATCCACCAGGAAGCTATTCCGATACGGAAGAATTAATTGCTATCTGTAAGCCACTCAAAGAGTTCGGGGGTGTCTTTACGTGTCATATTCGCGGCGAAAGTGAAGTTCTATTAGCGGCAACCAGAGAGATTATCAAGGTAGGCGAAGCGAATGGCATCGCTGTAGAACATTCTCATCTGGAGACTTATGGAAGGGACTATTGGGCACTGCGCGACCGCTTGATAGCTCTTCATGATGAAGCTCGTGCCAGAGGCGTGGATATAACATACGATATTATCCCGTACACTGCTGCCAATACTACAATTATGGCTATTCTTCCACCCTGGTCACTTGAAGGAGGAGTGGACAAGCTTATAGAGCGGCTGCAGGATAAAGAGACCAGAAAGCGCATAGAACAGGATGTAGAGGAAGCCCAGCCTGGATGGCCTCCGTGGTTACCTGGAGGCTGGCCTAATAGCTTTGCTAAGTCGTCTGGGTGGAATAACATTGTTATTATCTGGGTAGGTAGCGATGCCAATAAGTATCTAGAAGGTAAGATTTTATCAGAAATAGCAAAGGAAGCGGGGAAGACCCCCTTCGATGCGACTGCTGATTTGATTATTCAAGAGCGGGGGCAGATTATGGCGCTATATTTTGGGTTTGATGGGGATATGGAAACAGATGAGGGCGTTAGGAAGCTAATTGCGAACCCCCGAGCGGCAATTAACACGGATGCAATACTGACGGGACGAGGCGTTGCCCATCCGGCAGCATATGGTGCTTTCCCCAGGGTATTGGGTTATTTTTCCCGCGAACTGGGGCTCTTTACCATGGAAGAGGCGGTGAGAAAGATGACCTCTATCAGTATGCAGAGATTTGGGATACTTGACAGAGGCTTGATAAGGGAAGGCTGTTTTGCTGATATAACAATTTTCAATGGAGCGACTGTGGGTGAAAAAGGCACGTACTTTGACCCGGCTCATTATCCCGAGGGGATTGAATATGTCATAATCAACGGAACCCCGGTAGTGCAAAAGGGCGTTTATAATGGCAAGCTCTGTGGTCATGTTTTGCGTAAACAGGGTGGAAGAGGTTAAATTATTTAAGTATCGGAAATCGGTGTTCTAAAGAGAGAAGTGGATGATGAGAAGTATAATATACCAAAAATCAAGCAGTGAGGAAAGAGCGACTGGAACAATTATTCAGAATACGGCGGAAAGGGGGGTGAAGCATGAGATAATAAATCTAAATATTCAACTGACTCGAATTTTATCAGGAGGTTAAAGGTGAAAGGTAAAAAGTCTTTATTAGTAGTTAGTATCGTATGTCTAGTCGCAGCTTTACTTATATCAGGCTGTGTTCCAGGAGCCCCACCTCCACCAGCTCCAACGGCAAAGCCCATCAAAATAGGCTCCTTAGTGGACTTGACTGGACCTATTGCCGATATGGGTCCGAGGTTCAAAGATGGCATCATTCTGGCGCTGGAGACGATTAACTACACAGTCGCCGGCAGACCAGTAGAGGTCATCTTTGAAGACGGCGGCAGCAGTCCCACCACAGCTATGGAGAGGTTCAAGAAGTTGCATGAAAGCGACGGCGTGAACATCATTATCGGACCACTGATGGGCGACCAGCAATCAGCAGTAGCACCTTATGCCGACCAACATAAGGTTTTGTATGTTGGCTACATAAATTCAACGACTGACTGCGTAGCTGATTACGGAACCTTTATTGCATATCCAGCTACCTGTATTGGACAACAGAGACCATCAGGCTGGTTTCTTTACGAGGATATGGGTTATAGGACCATGGCTACTCTCGGCTCGGATTATGGAGGTGGGCACGACTACATAGCGGGCGCCGTGTACGGGTTTGAAGAGAAAGGCGGGAAGGTGGTTCACCAGGTATGGGCTCCGATAGGTACACCGGACTTTGCTCCCTACATGGCTGCCATGCCAACCAAGGATACGGCTGACGTGCTCTGTATCTTCCTTTCCAGCGGAGAGGATGCAGCCCGTTGTCTAATGGCGTATAGGGACGAAAAAGTCAAGCGTGACCTGCCACCGGTCTTTGAACTCATAGTTGATGTCTTTACACCACAGCAGTACAAAGACCTTGAGGATGTGGTGGTTGGTATGTATGCCCAGTCCACTTATTTACCGCTGCGCGATGACCCAATCAACAATGCCTTTGTTGCGGCTTTCAGAGCCAAGTATGGCGAGACGCCAGTCATTCAGCAGAACGCCTACACCGATATGATGCTCTTTGCACAAGGTCTGGAGATTACTGGTGGTGATGACTCGTTTGATGCGATGTGGGCTGCTATGACCAAGCGTGAATTCCAAACACCACAGGGGCCTCTGTACTATACCTCTACTGGTGAGGGCTTATCAAATTGCTACATAGCCCAGATACAAAAGGTAGGCGACGAGATTCTGCCAGTGGTAGTTAAGACTTATGAGAGGGCAACGAAGGACCCCTACGTACCGAGCGACTAAGTGATTGGTTAAGAGGGGCGGGTTGGGATTCCTCCCAACCCGCCCCTCCCCTTGGCAAAAGGCTCAGCTGGTACTGGGCAACTGGGATTGAGTGAGAGATGGAATTCTTTGCAACAAGCCTGCTAAATGGCTTGTCTTTCGGGATGATTTTATTTCTGATAGCCGCCGGGCTATCTATTATTGTTGGGGTGATGGGGATTATAAACCTGTCCCACGGCGCATTGTATATGCTCGGCGGCTATTTCGGTTGGATGATAGCGCAACGGCTTGGGTTGAATTTCTGGTTAGCCGTTTTTATAGGCGGACTTGTTGCTGGGCTGGTGGGATTGTTTATAGAGCGGGCATTTTTACGCCGCCTCTACAAGCAAATGAACGAGCAGGTACTGCTAACCTTTGGCTTTGTCTACATCATAACCAATATATGCCTCTGGGTTTGGGGAGGAGACGCTAAAGTCCCATTTTGGGACCCAGCTTTATCCGGTAGCTTTAATCTCGCTGGCTTGCTGTACCCCAAGACTCGTATTATCGTTATCGCTATTGGGACAGTGTTAGCCGTGTTCTTATGGTGGCTACAAAATAAGACCCGGGTAGGTGCCATAATACGGGCAGGAATGGATGACAGAGAAATGGTAACCGGACTAGGCATAAACCTGGCTCGGGTGTCTATGCTTATCTTCTTTTTAGCTGCCTTCATAGCCGGGTTTGCTGGTGTAATTGGGGCTCAGTTATGGGGTGTATACAGCTATCAGGGTCTCCAAACCCTGCTCTTTGCCTTAATTATTATCATTGTCGGCGGCATAGGTTCTATACAAGGAGCCCTAGCGGGAGCGCTTATAATAGGTATTGTAGATGCATTTGGCAGAGCCCTGTTCCCGCAGCTTTCCATGTTTTTCATGTTTTTGGTCATGATAATTATCTTGATTGCCAAGCCCAGCGGGCTTCTGGGGAGGAAAATATAGAAGATGGAGAAGGATAAATGGGAAGGGATTAGGCGTTTATGGCAGGGACGACTGGGTCAATTTGCTCCTTTCATAATCGTCGGTTTAATCCTTCTCACAATTCCTCATTTCGCGCACGCTGACATTCAGCTTATGATGGCAAAAAGCTTAGCTTTCGCCACCTTTGCCATGGGTTATAACCTTGTCTTTGGCTATACGGGGCTTCTTTCCCTAGGGCACGGCGTCTACTTCGGAGCTGGGGGTTACGCTGTTGCCCTCTTGCAATATCATTTACACATTTACTCCTTTTGGATGGCCATGCCACTTGCCGTCGCGGTTTCAATGTTACTGGCTGCTATCCTTGGCCCTATTGTACTGCGCTCAACAGGGATGTACTTCCTATTACTTACCTTCGCGTTCGGTGAATTATTTTATAGCATTGCTTGGCAGACGAAATTCATGGGTGTCCTCAGTGTTGCTGGGCAAATAGCTGTGCGGGGTATTCCCGGCATAGTATATCCAGACGTAATCCCTGGGATTGAGTTGACCAGCACTACTTTCTATTACTTTATCTTTACAGGCTTTGTCATCTGCTACATTCTATTATATCGGATTACAAATTCTCCTTTCGGGCACGCTCTGGTAGGCATTCGTGAAAGCGAACCCAGAATGCAAGCTCTGGGTTATCATACTTGGCGCTACAAATATATTGCCCTTATTGTCAGCGCAGGATTCTCCGGGGTTGGCGGCGCGATGTTTGCCTGGAATAATGCAATGATAGACCCTTCACACTTCGCGGTTGGTACTTCCTTCCTACCGATGGTCATGTCAATCATAGGTGGAAGTACAACCCTTTTTGGGCCTGCTATAGGGGCTGTGATAGTAACGTTTGTGGAATACCTCGCCAGTATAACTATCCGGGCGCGCTGGCCCTTAATACTGGGCGGTATTTTTGTTGTGTCAGTTATGTTTGCCCGAGCCGGAATCGGCGTTTACCTAGCTAGACTTTGGGAAAAGGTGAGGGTGCGCTATGGAAATACTAAGAGTTGAGAATTTGTCTAAATCGTTCGGGGGCGTTCATGCTGTAAATAATATCTCCTTCAGTGTGGAAGTTGGTGAGCGCTTAGCGGTTATTGGTCCCAATGGGGCAGGGAAGACCACACTGTTTAACCTGATCAATGGACAGCTACGCCCGACAGCTGGGCGAATATATTTCTGTGGACAAGATATTACTAAAATGCTTACCCATCAACGTGCTCACGCTGGCCAGGGTCGCTCTTTTCAGCTAACAAGCCTTTTCCTTAATCTTACGGTATTTGAAAATGCTTTGTTAGCCCTTCACGGGACCAAACCCTCCCGGTATCAGATGCTTCGTCCAATTACTGGCTATGAGGATTTGATGGCTAAAGCTGAAGAGACACTAAAAACAGCGGCTTTGTGGGAACAGAAAGACGAGCTGGTGAAGAATATATCTTATGGGGAACAACGGAGATTGGAAATCGCTCTTACCACTGTACTCTCAGACCTAAGGCTGCTGTTGCTGGATGAGCCCAGTTGTGGGCTGACCGGTGCCGAAAGCGCTGATATCATAAAAATGATTCATAAGCTGGGGAGAGATATTACAGTGCTCTTGGTAGCTCATGACATGGACCTAGTATTTGGTGTGGCTGAGCGGATTATGGTACTTCACTATGGGGAGATTATAGCTGACGGAGAGCCTAAGGAAATTCAGGCTAATCCAATAGTTAAGGAAATCTACATGGGGACTATGGAGGGAGAAAGAAATGCTGGAGCTAGTTGATATCCACACCTACTACGGGGAGAGCTACATCCTCCAGGGCATTTCGCTAGAGGTTAAGGAAGGCTCTGTAGTAGCTCTCTTAGGCCGCAATGGAATGGGCAAAACAACTACTATTCGCTCAATTATTGGCTTTACCCCACCACGCCGGGGCGTGGTGCGTTTCAAGGGAAATGACATCACTGGTCTCCAGTCCTACCAGATTGTCCAGATGGGTATGGGCTTGATTCCCCAAGGGCGGCATATTTTCCCTTCATTGAGCGTAGAGGAAAACCTGACTATGGCAGCAACGACCAGGGGCAAAACTGGAGCCTGGACTTTAGATACAGTGTATTCGCGTTTTCCTCTTCTAAAGGAGCGAGCTAAACTAAGTAGTAGGCGCCTTAGCGGTGGGGAACAGCAGATGTTGGCCATTGGCCGGGCTTTAATGACCAATCCCGATCTGCTTTTGATGGATGAGCCTTCAGAGGGGTTGGCCCCCGTGGTTGTTCGGGAGGTTGGGCACATTATTGGCCAGCTTAAGGCAAGCGGCTTTTCTATCCTATTGGTGGAACAGCATTTCCCCATGGCATTAGCCGTGGCCGATTATTGCTACATAATAAGTAAGGGCGTAATAGTATATGAGTCTACACCTGAGGAGCTTAGAGACAATGAGGAGGTTAAAGCCAAGTACCTTGGGTTGGCGAAGTAGATATAGAATGGAAGAGTAAAGGAAAGGGATATTGAATTGGCGCAAGAAACTGTAGAAGTTCCCATAGCGGGTAAGGTTATTAGTGTTGAGGTCAAACTCGGGGATTATGTTAAGGAGGGAGACACAATCTGCATACTAGAGTCAATGAAAATGGAGCACCCAATATTAGCTCCGGTAGATGGCACCATTACCCAGATAGGGGTTACTGCTGAGCAGATAGTCAAGCCTAGCGATTTGATATCCATCATCGACTACTAAAGAAAAAAGTGAGGAAAGAGAGGGTAAACAAATGCTAGGAGGTAAACGACATGATAGCAGATAGTGAAAGTGGACTTGGCAAGCGACGGGATGTAGTCCGTCTAATCATCGGGGTCGTAGTATTTGGCTCTATTTGGGGGATGATAGAGGCTACTCTGGGCGGTTTTTTACACCTGATTATCTTCCCAAATAAAGGTGCTATTATGGCCAGTATTGGCATGGCGATTATGGGCTCGGCACTGGCTATCTACAAAAAGCCAAGCATGCTACCAGGTATAGGAGCTGTCGCTGCTGCATTTAAGCTGCTCAGTGTTGTGTTCTTCGGTTGGCCACCTGCAAGCATCCATATCATAAACCCGGCTATGGCTATCTTTCTTGAGTCTCTTGCTTTCGGTATCGCCGCAGCCTTCTTGATGAACAAGATAGCAGCTAAGAATAGTCTCGTTGGCGTTGGGACGGGTGTTTTAGCTGGTTTTGTCAGCGCTACTGCCTGGGTCTATTTTGCCATCTACGTGATGAACGCCCCTGCCTATCAGCGCGTTATAACTACAGTTGGAGCATACATCCCAAATCAGGGCGTAGTCCAGGCTGTTTTCTGCGGCGTATTCTTGCCTCTAGGCTACATGATAGGAGAGAGAATAGAAGCAAAAACAACCCCGTTGCTAGTGAGTAGACTTCGTTACTATGCTACTTCAGCTGCCATCATAACTGCTTGTTGGGCAGTTGCTGCTGTAATCACCATGGTAGGCACTTATGCAGGCACATGATTATTATTGTTACTGGTGATATAGGTATTGGCAAGACGACAGTTTGTCGGAAGCTCATTGAGATATTACGAAATGAAGGGCATACCTGTGGTGGCATTCTAACCTATAAGGATGTGGACGAAAGCATTATCATAGAAGATATTCAGTCTGGCGAAAAGGAAGTCTTGGCCAGCACCAAGAATGTGTATCTTGGACCGCATACGCCAAAATATTTTTTCAATCCAAAGGCTATTGAGTTTGGGATTAGAGCGATAGACAGAGGGAGCTCCTCCGATATTCTATTTGGAGATGAGATCGGCTACCTAGAACTTAGAGGAGGTGGATTTGTCGAAATATTGGAGTTAATCAAGGCTGAGAAAGTGAAAAACTCTATTTTGGTTATCCGTAAAGAGCTCCTCTCAGCCTTTTCAGCTCGGTTAGGCTCTAGGCCATTGATTCTGGAGACGACCAGCAACAATCGCAATGAGTTACCTGAGAAGATATGTTTATTATTATCCCGTTCTTTCAAAAACAGGATAAAATCCTAAAAGGCTAAAAATGACAAACCTAAGTGACATGGTAGTTATGATTAAGGGTGTGGGGAAATAGCCGTCAGTATCCTAGCTGAGATAATAAAGATTCATCGGACACATAATGGTTAATGTCATCTGTAGAAAAAAGGGCGCTATGATATCAGCAATAGTCCTAGCTGCTGGTGAATCAAAGCGGATGGGTAAGCCAAAGTTGCTGATGCCCCTTGGTAATAGCACCGTTCTGGAACAGACTATTGATAATCTGCTCAGCTCTAAGGTAAGCGAGGTTGTTGTGGTAGTGGGCTATAGGTCTCAAGAGATGACGCGGATTATAGCCGATAGACCAGTTAAGATTGCTGTAAATCCAATCTACAAACGGGGGATGAGCACATCCATAATAACTGGATTGAACCTAGTTAATAATAAAGCAGATGCAATTATGCTCATGCTAGCTGACCAACCATTCATAAGTAGCAGGATAATCAATAAGCTAATAGGGGAATTTATTGACAATAATAAAGGTATTGTTTTTCCAGCATACCATGGTAGAAGAGGGCGCCCGGTTATTTTTGCTGCTAAATATAAAGCGGAATTACTGAAGTTAGAGGGTGATGTAGGGGCAAGGGAGATAATTAAGAAGCATGCCAATGACATCCTTGAGATAGCAGTCAATTCCGAAAGTATTTATATAGATATCGATACTGTGAGTGATTATTACCGCGCTCTTAATTCCTTATAAGAGAATATAGAGCAAGGAGCGTTGAGCTGGGGTATTTGGGAAATGGACAGAGAAACCTTTGAAGTTATTGGAGGCGGACTACAGACAACAGTTCAAGACCTAGGACGTCCCGGCTACCTTGCTATTGGCATGCCAACTGCTGGAGCCCAGGACTCCTTCAGCCTTCGGACAGGGAATCTACTAGTGGGCAACGGAGCCGGAAAACCTTTCCTTGTCGGTGGTGAGCCTGGAGAAGCAGGGTTAGAAATTCTTCTTCTAGGACCTACTTTGAAGGTGTTGCATTCAACGGTAGTAGCTGTAACTGGCGCCGACCTTTCTTGTAAACTGAATGGTAAGCCTTTTCCAATGTGGACGGCGGTAAGAGTAAGCAAGGGGAGCACGATTTCCTTCGGACGCCCTATAGCGGGGGCGAGAGCGTATCTATGTGTTGCCGGGGGGGTAGGGGTGCCGCTTTTTCTGGGTAGTAAAGCTACTTACGTTAGAGGCGCTGTGGGTGGCATAGAAGGTAGAGCACTTGCCAAGGGCGATATACTAAAGACAGGTATCCCCAAACTATCACTTGAGGAAATCGAGGGCAGAACATTGTTGCCTAGGTTGATACCTCAGTATACCAACAAATGGGAAATCAGGGTCGTGCTTGGTCCCCAGGACTACTTATTTACTGAAGAAGCAATCAAACTTTTCCTCACCTACGAGTGGCAATTTTCCTCAACGTCAGACCGCATGGGTTGTAGATTTATTGGGCCAAAATTGAATTTTAAACCTCGGCCAGATTACTTGGTGAAACAGGCAGGTTCCGACCCTTCGAATATTGTTGACGATACCATTCCTGTGGGTGGGATTCAGGTGCCTGGTGGCTTGGAGCCAATTGTTTTAGCAGTGGAGGGACCTAGTCTTGGCGGGTATGCCAAGGTAGCCACTGTGATTATCTCTGACATGTCGCGGGTGGGGCAAATGAATGCAGGCGATCTAACTAGATTCAGAGCAGTTACAGTTGATGAGGCGACTAAAATTCTGAGAGAGACTGAGAAAATATTGAGTGAAGACAGCATAGTCAAAAAGTCTAAGATAAGGTAGAAAGGGGGGAGCTATCATGATTGAGGTTGACTTGAATAGTGATGTGGGTGAAGGTTTCGGCAACTACACAATAGGCAATGATGAAGAGATTATGAAGTACATTACCACTGCTAACGTTGCTTGTGGGTTTCATGCTGGAGACCCTTGTGTTATGAGGAAAACGGTTGAGCTAGCCAAACGCAATGGTGTCGTGGTTGGAGCGCATCCTGGCTTTCCTGACCTTATGGGTTTCGGACGCCGTGTAATGCGAATTTCAGATGATGATGCTTGGAGTTACATCATTTACCAGGTAGGAGCATTGAAGGCCTTCGTTGAGGCAGCCGGGTTAACATTGCATCATGTAAAGCCGCACGGTGCACTATACTCTGTGTTAACCACTGATGAACAGCTCTCACGGGTTGTTGCTGAAGCGATACTCAAAATAGACCCTGGCCTTCCCGTCTATTTCCCAGCTCCCTTAAGTCAGGCATTCCCCAGGATAGCTAAGGAGATGGGACTTAGAGTAGTCGGTGAGGTCAATGCCGACACGGATTATACTCCGGATGGCGCTGTGGTGGTGCAACGTGCAAAGCACGCATTAGACCCAGAAGTAGCGCGTAAGAAAGTCAGAAAGTTCATTGCTGAGGGAACAGTCACAGCAACAAACGGTAAGGATATTAGGATGGAAGCTGAGAGTATCTGTATACATGGTGACACTCCTAATGCTATTGATGTCGTGAAAGCGGTTAGGGATGAGTTGAAGAAAGCCAAGGTCGCCATCGCCCCATTTAAAAGATCTTCTAGCCCGGCGAAGCCTAAAAGCAAAAGTTAGGGATTTTGTTAGGGTGTTTTTACAATAACTAAGGAGAAGGTAGTTAGTAACCGTGATATACAAAGAGCCTGTTTTCAAGCCTGCTGGAGATGTGTACGTTATAGTTGAATATGGGGATGAGTTAAACCTTTTGCTCAACTTTCGTGTGATTGCTCTGAATGAAGCTATCAAGAAGGCAGGTCTGGGTGGTGTAACCGAGACAATACCTACTCATCGCTCCTTAGGGATCGTATATAACCCATTCATGATTAGCCATAAAGAACTAGTCGACGAACTTAAACGCTCGGATAAGCAGCTTGGCGAGCTTAGCGAACTACCATCTAGAATCCTCACTATACCTATCTGGTATAACGATCCTTGGTCCCAGGAGTGTGCCCAAGCACACGGGGCTCCGAACAATATGGAGTTTATTGCTGAGAGAAACAAGATAACTGTTGAAAAAGTTATTGAAGTCCACTCGGGGACACTTCACTGGGTTGGCGCGGTCGGCTTCACTCCTGGTTGCTATCAGGCGGTACCTCTCAACCCTAGCCTTGTGTTGACTGCACCAAAATACCCACGACCGAGGAAGTGGACTCCCGAACGTATTATCTGTCTGGCTGGGCAGTTAACATCGGCTTATCCAGTGAATAGCCCGGGTGGTTACCAATTAATTGGGCGGACACCGCTTGACTTGTATGACCCAATGCAACGGGATCCCGTATTCGCCGATAGCCCGGTTCTTACTAAGGTTAGTGACCGCCATAGATATGTCCCCATTAATAAGGAGGAGTACGAGGAAATACGAAGGGAAGTGGAGGCGGGACGCTATAAATATCAAGTTGAAGAAGCTATCTTTCGTCTGGATAGTATTAAGCGCATCTCATAAGAGTGCTGGCAAAGGAAATCTACGCTTCTTTGCTAGCGAGAATTTCTAAAAAGTAGAAGGAGGTAAAAATGAAATTGCAAGGTAAGGTGGCTATTGTTACCGGATGTGCGACTGGAATCGGTCGAGCTATCGCACTGAGATTTGCTCAGGAAGGAGCAGACGTATTTTGCTGTGACATCTCAGACGTGGTCAAGAACACAGCCAAAGACATTCAGAAAATGGGTCGCAAGTCAGCTTGGCAGATAATTGATGTGTCAAAGCTGTCAGATATTGATAAAATGGTTGCTTCAACAATCGACAAGTTTGGCAAGATTGACATTCTGGTTAACAATGCCGGTGTATACATAAAGGCTCCAATATTGGAATTGACCGAAGCTCAGTGGGACACTATGATCGACGTTATGTTAAAGGGGACTTTCTTTTGTACCCAGCGTGCATTGCCCTATATGCTCAAGCAGGGAAAGGGTAAGGTTATCAACCTCGCTTCTACATTCGGCGCGGTAGGTTTTTATGAAGCAACTGCATACTGTGCCGCCAAAGGTGGCATAATTAACATGACAAGGCAAATGGCGTTTGACCTAGCACCGAAAAAAATCAACGTCAATGCTATTGGGCCGGGCCCCACTGATACCCCGCTGATGAGACCTGACCTCGATAGACCAGAAAGGGCTCGTCTCTATCTCGATAGGACCCCATATGGTAGAGTAGCCCAGCCAGAGGAAATTGCTGCGGCAGCTGCATATCTGGCTTCAGATGAAGCTGATTACGTGAATGGCCACACTTTGTTTGTAGATGGAGGGTGGCTAACCCAGTAAAACTAGACCTTAGTGACAGCTAAACAATCAAAATTAGGTAATGCAAATATTGTGTGGCAATTCTCTGGGGGAGCATGGGGATTGTGTAGAATAGACACAATCCCAAAGGGTGCTCTGTTGAATGCTACATATAGATATTTCGCCTGAAACAGTGAGAGTTTCTACTCACACTGCGTAAACTCACTTCCAACCGAATGATCACCAAGAACTGTCAATGTAATTCACATCGTGGTTGCCTAGGTATGTACCATTGTGCTTTATATTTCGTTATTTTAAATTTGTTAATTCAAGCCTGACGCCTTTTTATTTCCCTAAGCACCATTTCTGAAACTTCTAGAATCTTGTCTATATCTGCATCACTATGTGCTCCAGATGTAAATGCTACGTGATGCTCTGGTACATAAACACCATTGGCAACCAATCCCATGTAAAAAGCGCCTGCCGTTTCTCTATCGCTGTTGAGTATGTCACGTATGTTCCTCACCGGACGGCGGCTAAAGTGTACACTAAATAGCGACCTGAGCCCGACTACTTGAATTTGGAGCCCTATATCCATCGCCATCTTCCTCAAACCACTTCGTATGCGTTCTCCACAAGCATCAATACGCTCATAGAAACCGGGCTTCTCCAGCTCCCTTAACGTAGCCACTCCAGCGGCCACTGAAACAGGATTGCCTGAGAAGGTCCCCGATGAAAATATCTTTTGTTTCGCTACCTCTTTAGCTTCGGCAGGCCCAGGTGGGGTAACAACCTTTTCCATAATATCCTTTCGTCCTCCGTAGGCGCCTACAGGGAAACCACCGCCTATCACTTTCCCCAGAACGCGTAGGTCGGGAATGACTCCTAATACCGAGTAACTTCCACTGAGTCCAAGCCTGAAGCCAGTGATTACCTCATCAAATATCAAAACGATGCCCTCCTGCTCGGTTACCTTCCTCAACGCTTCAGCAAAGGACTTCTCGGTTGGCATACCTCCTAAGTATATGCCTCCCACAGGCTCAATAATCACTGCTGCCAATTCTTTAGCGTGCTTTTTAATTAATGCTACGGATGTTTCAGCATTGTTCCAAGGTAAGATAATAGTGTCGTTAAGAATACTTTTGGAAATGCCGGCACACCCGGGAACAGACTCAGGTTTATCCTCTGAACCTCCCAAAACGGTACCACTTATCAACTCGTTGTCCAATTGACCGTGGTAGCAGCCCTCAAACTTAGCATACTTTTCCCTTCCAGTATAGGCTCGGGCTGCTCGCAGCGCAATATGAACTCCCTCAGAACCCGAGCCGACGAATCTAATTAGTTCCATACCGGGCATGTGATGTGTTATTTTCTTAGCAAGTTCAACCACAAACTCACTTGTAACCTGGATAATAGTTCCACGGTCAAGTTGTTGCTTTACTGCATCCATAACTGAGGGAGGTGAATGCCCCAAAATAGCCGCCCCAGCAGCGCAAAGAATGTCAATATATTCATTTCCGTCAACATCCCAGAATTTTGATCCCCTGGCCTCTTTCATATACAATGGATAGGGCCTCCTGTATCTGGCGCCGCCTGGAACCCCGCCGGCTAGGTAGTGCTTTGCCTCTTCATACATCTTCTTCGATCTTTTTGTTCTGGAAATGTACTGCTCTTCAAATACTTCACGGGCTGTAGTCATTATGTCTCCCTCCTAACTTTTATATTATCGATTTATAATTATGCGACTCTTTTCACTTCTCGTCAAGGTTCATTTGCCCTATGAAATCTCGTGTATCCTCTCCTCGTTTGGTATCATTTTTCTAAGGCAACAATACTAGGTTCGGTAACAATAATTATAAGGCAATTAAAAGTACTAACAATCTTTCCTCGACCTACATCTTTCCGCCCGTAAAATTACCTATGTCTTAAATTAACCCTGCTGGTTAATAGTTGTATCCTTGTTTTGATCTTTAGTGTCAGATTTCTGCAAAACACCGCCTTCTCTGGCTCTCAAAACTGTGCCATTTAGCTGACGATTTACGGAAGCAGAAAACACTAGAAGCTAGAAGAGAGCACAACAGAAGCCCGAGGAAGCTTGACAACACGAGCCCGGCCAGCCAAAGTGTCCATTGCTAATTTGTGTCATAAACGCTAACGCTACACAATCATAAGTCAAACACCTGCGAAACTTGGCAATTCTTATCGCTTGCAGAGGATTCCACCGCCACTATAGGAGACAACCACCTTGCTGAATTACTTGAAGTGGCAATAGATAGCAAAGGTACTTTTCACCGATTCAATGATGTGCTATTTCGACTATCCCGAAGAACGGGACGACTTCACCAAAACCGATTGACAAGGCACTTCTGTTTCAATTAAAGTGTCTATCACTGGGTTGTAGAAATTTTGCTGACGGTTCATGGCTTCCGACATGGTATGTTCGCAATAATTCCTGTACACACAGCCGACCATTGTGTTGGCTTGTAGCTATTCGAAACAGTCTTAACAAGGAGGTTGCTCTCAATGTTCGAGGGGAAAAAGCCTGTGTTGCCCAGCGAGATGCCAAAAGAGGAACTGCCATACTACATGACAAGCTCAGAGACTACTTCGCACCTTGCTTCAAAGGTAGTAGCAAGGGAAGGTGTAAAACCGATTAGATATAAATGGGAAGACCTTAATGACGAGCTCAAAGATCTAGTTACCAAGGTTTGGAAATTAGAAAGTTTAACCCCAGAGCAACAAGATAAACTCCCCTATGAAGATTATGCCCGCTATCTTTTTGACCCGAGAAAGCGATTCACTAAACCTGAGGCATTGGATGGACTGCGTGTGTTGGAGGTGTGTTGCCCCCGTTGGTCTAACTTCGGTATGCAGTTCTGTGGTTCCCTGCTAGCGGAGCTTGGTGCTGAGGTAATAAAGATTGAGGACCCGGCGAGAGGTGATGCCATGCGCTGGGTGGGCCCCCCGCTAGAGGAAGGCGGAGCCATGAAGGCTAAAGGAGAAAATTGGCCGCCGCATGGTACTTCATTAGCCGGCTTCTGCGAGAATAGAAATAAATATTGCTTGAGCATTGATATTACTACCAGCAAGGGCCAGGCGATGCTCAAAGATTTGGTCCGCATCTCTGACGTGCTTATCGAAAACTATGAGCCCGGGTATATAGACTCCCTTGGCATCGGCTACCGCCAGCTCAGAAGGGTAAACTCGCGTCTTATCTACTGCGCGGTAACTGGCTATGGTCAGTGGGGAGATGAATCCTGGCGAAAGCCTTTTGAAACTGGCATTCAGGCGATGAGCACTCTGTCTTCATTTACTGGTGAGGTTAACTACGAAGCAGAAACCTACGAGGAGGCTATTAAAGATTCAGTCCCAACGCGTGTTGGTTGGCCTATTGGTCATGTCTCTGGGGGTATTTTGGCTACTGTTGGTATCTTAGGCGCTCTTCTATATCGGGAGAGGAAATCTGGAAGGGGTCAGTTCATTGATGTATCCTCCGAAGGACTTATTATGTGGAGCTGCGATGTTAGCTTTACCTGGTATAGCACCACAGGGAGGGTTCGTGGGCCTTGGGGTAATTGGGACTTCACTATCAACCCCTATGGTCTATGCCCCTGTAAGGAAGGCCGCTACAGTATTGTTGCCGGTATGGGACCTGTATACCCCAGGGTGTGCGACGCTATTGGCACTGAAGAAGCCCAACGGATGAAAGTTGAATATCCTGACAATACGGACCGCATCCCGTGGCGCCAGCAAAAGCTTATTAACACTGAGATTAAGAAGTGGGCAAAGCAGTATACTATGGACGAGCTACATCGGATGGCTTTGAAAGGCGATTTTGCAGCTAGTGGTGTCTGGAATGCTAAGGAAATTTGTGAGCATCCCCACTTCCTAGATCGAGCTGTTGTCATGGAAGTAGATGATCCACTTTATGGGAAGGTGCTTATTCAAGGAACAATGCCCAATCTTAGCGAGACCCCTGGCCGAATTAAATGGATTTCCCGACCATTGGGGTGGGATAACGAAACCCTTCTCCGAAAATACCTTGGCCTGTCACGGGAGAAGTTGCGGTCGTTAGAAATAGAAGGGGTAATTGATAAGCAGAGCGGCTCAAGGTTGGAGAGGCGTCCACCTGCTACAGAGGTGAAGATAGAAAGGGTGGTTAATTTTAATGAGCTAACCGAGGATATTAGGATACTGGTTCTCAAAGCGAGAGAGGGCGTTGAGCTAACGCAGGATGAGGAGGATGCTTTACCCTATGACGAGTTCTGTCGCTATACCTTCGCTCGAGAAAGGGTCTGGAAGAAACCAAAACCGCTGGATGGGTTGCGCCTTCTAGACTGGTCTACCGTGATATTCGGTCCTTCTGCTTCTGGCATGCTAGCCGAAATGGGTATAGAGGCAATAAAGATAGAAATCCCCGGTTTCGGGGATACTATGCGTTATACATCACCTCCTGCAGACCAAGGTGGCTGTAGAAAATGGACTGAAAAGGCGAGTGGTACTAGGGCAGAGGGTATCCTAGGTGAGGGGGTCACCGAAGAGGTTTGCCCACCACTTGGTTCGGCACTGGCTTATATGGGTCCTGCTCGAAACAAACTCCACCTCTCTCTTGATCTTCACCCTGGGCTGGGTGCTGAGATACTTAAGAATTTAGTTAGTAAAGCTGACGTGCTTATACAGAACGTTCGTGGTGGTACTATGGACCGATGGGGCATAGGTTGGCGCCAACTTTCAAAAATCAATCCCAGGTTAGTTTTTGCTGCCTTAAATGGACCAGGTCAGTGGGGTCGAGAAGATCTGACAAGAGCATCATATGATATTCTGGCGCAAGCCAATGGTGGGAGTGCTTATATTACTGGTCATCTCAATGGTGAGCAATTAAAGGTCCCTATCTGGGTAGACGATTACTTTGGGGGAGCAATGGCAGTTATCGGTGTTCTTACTGCCCTTCTCTGGCGAGAAAGGGGCGGCAGAGGGCAGTTTGTCGAGACATCACAGATTGAGTTTCAAGTTAGAGCTCTAGGCCCTGGTATTAGCTGGTATGGGAAGACAGGCAGCATTCAGAAGAGGTACGGTAATAGAAATCGCTGGGTATGCCCCGATGGCATTATCAGGGCTAAGGACGGCTTTGTTGCCATTGGCGCTGATGACGAAGCCTTTGTCAAGTTATGTGAATGCATTGGCGGAAAGGCTACAAAGCTGCCAGCCAAGTATCCCACTAACGTTGACCGAGTTAGTGAGGCAGTTCAGGATAAAATCTATAGGACTATGGAGGAGTGGTCAGCAAATTTGACCGTGGTTGAGATTGAGGCTTTAGGCAAACAATATGGATTTGGTACCTGTCCCATAAAGGATGCCAAGGACGCTTGTACTCAGAAGCATTACCTGGAAAGGGGTGAAATTGAGGAGATTGATGACCCTT
>Ga0209314_10000154_pt1 | contig 29523 bp, 20 predicted proteins | sample I19B2metaG_FD_184146 | JGI IMG/M metagenome (GOLD analysis project Ga0209314, IMG submission 184146) | Lake sediment bacterial and archeal communities from Gulf of Boni, Indonesia to study Microbial Dark Matter (Phase II) - ​I19B2 metaG... | ecosystem: Environmental > Aquatic > Freshwater >... | reverse complement strand
TTGTGAGAACTCTGTGTTCTTTGTGGTTAAAAATTTTTCAACGATCCAAGAGGTTAAACAAATTAATTTATTATGCTATTATTAGGGATTGATTTGGGAAGCTCTTCAGTTAAGGCTTCGGTAATTGATGGAGAATCAGGCAAATGCCTGGCAACTGCATTTTCTCCTTCTGATGAAATGAAGATAATTGCACTTAAACCGGGTTGGGCTGAGCAGGACACCGCGGTATGGTGGGAAAACCTCAAAAATGCTGTAAAATCATGCACAGGTAAGCTTGGAAGCAATGCTTCAGCAATTGGTGCAGTCGGGATTTCTTACCAGATGCACGGACTTGTAACAATTGACAAAAATCGTAATGTACTGAGGCCCTCCATAATTTGGTGCGACAGCAGGGCCGTTGGTAACGGCGAAATTGCAATGATTTCGCTGGGAAGGAATTATTGCCTTTCACATTTGCTTAATTCCCCCGGAAATTTTACCGCATCCAAGCTTGCATGGGTTAAGGAAAATGAACCTGAAATATACAGTAAGATCTTTAAGATCATGCTGCCCGGTGATTTCGCTGCAATGAAGATGACTGGCGAAATAAGTACAACATATACTGGTCTTTCAGAGGGTATCTTCTGGGATTTTGCTGAAAATAGAGTGTCGGCAGGTCTTATGGATTATTATGGATTTAATTCCGGACTTTTGCCCGATGCAAATCCCTCCTTTTCAATACAGGGAAGACTTCTGAAATCAGTAGCTGATGAACTGGGCCTGCCTGAGGGAATCCCGGTTTCATACAGGGCAGGTGACCAGCCGAACAATGCTCTTTCTCTTAATGTTCTCAATCCCGGAGAGGTTGCTGCAACTGCTGGCACTTCCGGAGTGATTTATGGTGTTACAGATGTTAAAAAATATGATGATCATTCAAGGGTTAATACTTTCCTGCATGTAAACCATAGTCCGGCAAATGAACGACTTGGAGTTCTTTTATGCATTAACGGGACGGGAATACTCAATTCATGGCTCAGAAGAATAACAGGAGGTACCCTGTCATATAATGAGATGAACACCCTGGCCACAGAAGTGGTTCCCGGTAGTGATGGTCTTACCATATTGCCGTTTGGTAATGGAGCGGAAAGGATGCTGGAGAACAGGGAGGCAGGATCACATATCTCAGGACTCGATTTTAACAGGCATTCCAAAGGGCACATATTCCGTGCTGCACAGGAAGGTATTGCTTACTCGTTCAGATATGGATTGGAGATAATGAAGGAGACAGGGATTGATCCGAAAATCATCAGGGCAGGAGAGGCAAATATGTTCCTGAGCATGGTATTCAGAGAGGCTCTTTCAACAATTACAGGCACAGCTATACATCTTTATAATACCGATGGATCAATTGGTGCTGCCCGGGGAGCAGGTATAGGATGTGGTTACTATAAGTCTGATAAAGAGGCGTTTAAAGGCCTTGATGCAGTGGGAGTTACAGAGCCTGATAATGCTAAGCTTCCTGATTATGAGAAGGCGTATGACAGGTGGAAAAGTAATCTTGCAGCACTGGAAAGGTGATTTTTATTCAATAAGCATGATGAAAAATTATTCCTGACTTTTTACCCCCCACCCCCCAAGGGGGGCTTATGCGGGGAGCAAAGTCCCCCCTGGGGGATTTAGGGGTAAGACTATAGAGAAAATATTAATTTTGGCTGTAAGAATTGAAAATTAATTTATTTAAATCTATTAATATGATCTACAAAGGTAAAAAAGAAGCGTATCCGGGAATAAAAAAAATCAAGTTCGAAGGGAGCAAATCCAAAAACCCTCTTGCTTTCAGATGGTATAATCCTGACCAGCTGGTATCGGGAAAAAAGATGAAGGATCACCTTCGTTTTGCAGTTGCATACTGGCATTCTTTCTGTGGTGACGGTAGTGATCCTTTCGGGAATGCAACAAGAATATATCAATGGAAGGATGCTAAAGGCGACGATAAGGCAAAACAGCGTCTTGATGCCGCATTTGAATTCATAACAAAGCTTGGAGCTGAATTTTACTGTTTTCATGATACTGATGTGGTTGGAGGTGACGGATCGGTTTTCGATATTGAAAAGAAGCTTGAGAAATTCGTACCTGTTATGAAGAAAATGCAGGAGCAGACTGGGGTGAAGCTCCTCTGGGGTACGGCAAATCTCTTCTCTCATCCGCGATATATGAACGGAGCAGCTACCAATCCCGATTTTACTGCAGTAACCAACGTAGCCGTCCAGTTGAAGAATGCAATTGCAGCAACAGTTGAGTTAGGTGGCAGCAATTATGTTTTCTGGGGAGGAAGGGAAGGTTATATGAGCCTTCATAACACAGATATGAAACGCGAGCTTGAACATATGGGTATGATGCTTTCACTGGCACGGGACTATGGAAGGAAGATCGGATTCAGGGGAACTTTCCTGATTGAGCCTAAACCAATGGAACCCTCAAAGCACCAGTATGATTACGATTCGGCAACAATTATAGGATTCCTTCGTCAGCACGGACTCGATAAAGACTTCAAACTTAATATTGAAACCAATCATGCCACCCTTGCTGGTCACAGTTTCCAGCATGAATTACAGGTTGCAGCAGATGCGGGGATGCTTGGAAGTATTGATGCGAACAAGGGAGACTATCAGAATGGATGGGACACAGATGAGTTTCCAACAAATATCTATGAAATAACTGAGGCAATGATGGTTATACTCCGGATGGGAGGATTTACAAATGGAGGCATAAACTTCGACGCCAAAATTAGGCGCAATTCAACCGATGTGGAAGATATATTCATTGCCCACATAAGTGGTATGGATACCTTTGCCAAAGGGCTTCTTGTAGCAGATAAGATTCTGAAGGACAGTGATTATCTGAAAATGAAAAAAGCCAGGTATTCATCATTTGACAAAGGCAGGGGAAAAGATTTTGAAAAAGGAAAGCTTACACTGGAAATGCTGTGCTCGATTGCCTCTGAACTGGGTGAACCAAAGCTGACAAGCGGAAAGCAGGAAAAGCTTGAGCAACTTATTAATATGTACCTTGGTTAGCATAATCAATGAAAACCGGAAAATTAGTTATTGAACACAAAAGCAAATTCGGTTTTAACAAAACCGTAAAATTGCTTACAGCTGCCGCTGAAAAGTACGAATGGAAAGTTCCTTTTGTACACGATCTTCAACAGTCACTTGCAAAATCAGGACAGACAGTAAAGCCTGTAAAAGTGATTGAGATATGCAAGCCAAAGTATTCAGGAAAAATGCTTGAACTGAATGATGAACGTATAATCTCAGTTATGATGCCATGCAGGATCTCTGTTTATGAGAAAGATGACGGTAAAACCTATATCGGTCTTATGAATATTGCTGAAATGGTTACATCCTTGCCTGCAAAAATGGCCTCGGTTATGAGAGCTGCCGCTGATGAGACTTTTGAAATCGTCCAGACCGTAGCCAGGGAGCCCGACTAGTTGTGATTACAGGAATTCCCATTTCCATGTCCGCATCCGCATTGATGGCTGCTCCTGTTTAAACTGACAATTTCAGGGGCATGTGTAATGAAGTTAATGTCTTTGTGATTATGAGGCTGATGGTTTCCACAGCTGCTTCCTTTGTCAACAAGTGCTCCTTTAAGATACCGTTTTACAGATTCAGTTGCATCTCCTTCGCAACCCCTTATAACACTGATACCACTTCTATTAAAAGCTTTTGTTGATCCTCCTCCGATTCCGGCAGCAAGCACAACATTGACTCCGTCTGATGCAAGAGTACTTGCAATATCGGTATTGCAGCCGCATCCTCCGGGAGATTTCACTGCTTTAACTCCTTCAATATCTTTTGTATCTGAAATTGTAAATACAATATAAGATTCTGTATCGCCTATATGGCTCTCAATCTTATTATCCTTTGAAACTGGCACTGCGATTTTCATGATATAATTGTTTATGTAGTTATTATTTTAAAAACCGGCGGATTTGCAATAGACTTTTTAACCTTACATAGTTCAGCGGCACTAACTACCGATTCCCTGTATTTTTCCGGAAAGTCAGGGGGCAGACTGATCTCAATCGTAATATCGAGAGGGAGATCAGTTTTTTCATCCCATAACATTTTCTGGAATATCCTGATATTGTCAACCGGTATACCTCTTTTATCACAAAATGATTTCACATATATTCCGGCACAGGTGCCAATCGAAGCCATAAACAGGTCGAAAGGTGACGGTGCAACATTGCCTCCTCCGTTGTCAAGCGGCTGGTCTGTCCTGATTGCATGTCCGTTGTATAGAGCAGTTACTACTTTTCCTCCTTCAAATGTTATTTCCATAATCCCTCTAAATAAAAGACTCCTTCAGTTGACTAATTTTTTCACCCCTAAATCCCCCAGGGGGGACTTAACATTACTAAAATGCAAAGCCCCCCTTGGGGGGTGGGGGGTGTTTTAAACCTCTAATAAAGTTCAAGCAATAAACAATAAAATAGCTAAATTGTTTACCAGGTTCTTTTTTTCATGAATTCATCAAGCTCGGCGCGGGTCATTTTACCAAGAGATGGATTTTCACCCAGCCATTTGAGAAAGTCTTCCCTGATCTCATTTGTCCATTCTGCATCTATCTGACCGGCAGTGAATTTACCGGATTTCAGTACTGTTTTGCTGTATTTGTCCCGGAGGTTAATAAACTCGGCGGTTGCAATAACTTTTTCTGCCATATGTGCCGGGATAAACAGAACGCCTTCCCTGTCTGAAAGAACCAGATCTCCCGGTAGAACAACAGCGTCACCAATCCTTGCAGGTGTGTTGAGTCCGCTTAATACCACGTCAACAAGAAAGGATGGATGGAAATCACGTACATATGCATTGAATCCCTCAATTTTTTCAAGGCCGCTAAGGTCTCTTGCTGCTGCATCGAATATAACACCGTTACCTGTTTTGGCAAAGATCGATGTGCCAAGGTTATCTCCGATCATAGTTCCTCCGTTTATCTTCCCGAAACAACTTGCAACATATACATCACCTTTCTGCAATACTGAAATTGGCCAGGCATTTGTTGCACCGACAAAACCATTTTTCCAGCCTCTTTCCTTTATATTTTTATCGAGATCCGGACGTGTTGGTATAAACGTTGCAGTAACGGCTCTTCCAATAACGGGCACATCATCATGAATCATTTTCCAGTTACCTTCAAACTGACACTTATAACCTTCATTGTTAAGTATCTGCCATGCCTCTTCGATACCAATTTTCCTTGCCCGGGCAATCAGTTCGTCTGATATTTTGGGACGTCCGTCAGGAAAACGTTCGCCTTTCCATTCTGAAGTCAGGAAAATCAATTCCTCTTTTGTAATAATTTGAGAAACAGCCTTATATGAAAAGCTTGCAAGTAATACGAGGAGTAATAATGAGGACAATTTTTTCATGATAAATTTGGTTTTAATACTGGACAAATATACTTCTAATCTATTCTTTTTCCAATCATAATGAACACCTGAAATGGCTTTATTTCATTCTCCGAAATCATACGGTTAATAGTAAAACATTCCTTTGAGGTGATATCTTCAAACCCGAGTTTTTGTAAAAGCGATGCAAGCTCGGCTGTATCAAAACCCATGTGAACATTGGTTTCCGGTCCATGAAAAGATCCATCCTCAGGATAAAGATCAGCAATTGCCAGATATCCCCCGGTATTTAGCAGAGTATGGAATTTGGCAAGAATACCGTTGATATCAGAAACATGATGCAATACCATCTGGGTAAAAATAATATCAAACTTTCCATCTTCAAGATCTGAATATTCAAGATCAAAGAATTTAGTTTTAAGGTTTTTAGCACCTGAAGCTGATATTTTTCCATCTGTCAGCCTTATCATCTCAGATGAATTGTCCAGGAGAAGGATCTCCTTTAAATGATCTTTCAGCAGAAAGCTCAGGATCCCTGTTCCGGCACCAAATTCCATCGCCCTGAAACTTTTATTAAGAGGTATCCCTGCAATGATCTCCTTGGCAATGGCAGCTGAACGGTCCCAGTGCATAGGGTTTTTGTCCCATTCAGCAGCTTTAATGTCGAATTCATTCATTCCCTGTAATCCTCAACAAAAAGACTAATTAAGTTTATTCCCTATTTTAATTCCGAAATATACAGTGCGTGGAGAAACAGGTCCATAAATATAAGAAGGATCCCTGTCAATACCTGAATCAAAATCGGACTGATACGAATTGAATATATTTTTTATTCCTGTATAGATCTGCAGAGTAGCCCCACTCAGATTAATGTTATAATGTATCCGGCTACCAAGATCAAAAAAGGGATCAGATTCTCTTAATTCACCGGTATCAGAGTCAGTATCAGGACCAAAATATGGCACTAACATTCTTCCTGTATAGGTCCCTGTTAAAGAAAAACATATATCTCTGACGAAATCCCAGTCCATGTTAAAATAACCATAATCTGAGGGAGTACGGAAGAATTCTCTTGTATTGAATTCCTGTTCAACATCGTACTTGCTTGTTTGGATAGTAAACCCTGAAGTTAGCGAAAATACTCTTAATGGTTTTAACTTGAGCTCCATATTAACGCCTTTGACAACGGCTCCGTCTTCTGCATTCGTCCTTGTATATAATACTTTGCCTTCCTCATCCGGAGTTCCGATCTCATTCACAAACGGGTCATTAAGCCGTGTATAAAATCCTTCTATCAGGAGTCCGGTTGAAACAGTCCCTATCAGTTTGTTGAGATCGGCAGAAGCCATTATACTATGACTTGTTTCCTGTTTAAGATCCGGGTCATTAACCTGAATAACCTGTCGGGAGCCTGAGGTCTCAATATGCAGGTCCTCATCATAGATCTGCGGAGCCCTGTATCCCTGAGAATAGCTTAACCGGGTCTGAACCGAAGGAAATAGTTCGTACATCAGACTGACCCTTGGACTGAATACATTTCCGGTTTTCTTCTCATTGTTTTTAGCATTATCTGTGATAACATAATGATCCAGACGCCCCCCCACACCGAGTTTAAACCTGTTCAGTCTGAGATCATATTGCAGAAAGGCGCCGGTGGTGACAGATGACTGATTTGAAATCAGGGTATTATCAGTATGCGGAACAGATAAAATAGAATCATTTACTATAGTTGCATTATCATAGTCAGGATAGCCGAGTTTTTCATCTTTCAGAAATCCTCCTGTATACTCAAATCCTGCAATTAACGAAGAGTTCCCCATGAATGTTTTATATTGTATCCCGGTATTGCTGGTAAGTTCATCTGATCTGCCATAATCCTTGAGTGACCTGTTTGCTCCGTAATATGAGTCACGTTCAAGATGCTGTGCAGATGCAAAAACTGTAAGCATATCATAGTCCCTGAAATACTGTTCGTAGGTTAAAGCACCCGTTTTTATATCATGTTCCACGACCTCTGCAATGTCCCTTTCATGCATAGGGTAATCCTGTCTGTTGCCACCGTTCCGTTCCTCACTAATATTAAAAAAGTCGAATGACAGTTTACTTCTCAGACCAAATCTGTGGTAAAGACGAGTACCGATTGTGAGGTTACTCAAAGGAGCAATCTCGGAATAGGAATCATTATTCGCATCAAACATTTTCTTTTCCCTTGAGAATCCATAGAGAGAGATACCTGTCTTGCTGTCATCGGATATAAGTGATGTATTCAGATTGATACTATGATCCGGTGCTATACCTCCCGAACCATTCATTCCCACACCAACAAGCCCAGTACTGTAGCCTGCCTCATAAGAGTCTGATACTGACTCTTTAAGAATAACATTAATTACCCCGGCTATAGCATTACTGCCATAAAGGGCTGAACCTCCGCCCCTTACAATTTCAATCCTCTCAATCATATTTATTGGAATAAGTTCCAGCCCGTATATTCCTGCAAGTCCGCTGAAGATTGGCCGGCTGTTAATCAGTATCTGAGAATAAGGTCCTTCCAATCCATTCATTCTTACCTGCGAAAATCCACAGTTCTGGCAATTGTTTTCAATTCTTAAACCTGGAGAAAAAGTTAATCCTTCAATTAATGTAACTGATTGGGTTGAAGAAAATAGTTTGGGAGATAGTGTATTCACTATCGTTACCGATTCTGTCCTTTTCATCTCGCTTCTGTCAGCTGTGATAACTACCTCCTCCAATCCCATTATATCTGATTCGAGTTCAAATTTTATTTCCACAGTTTCACCAGCGCTGATGGTAATCTCTTTTTCCTGTGGTTTAAATCCTATTGACTGGGCTTTAAGTGTATGTTTACCCGGAGGAATGTTAATAATCTGGAAATGACCCGTTTCATCTGTATTTACTCCAAGCGTTGTTCCTTTAACACTTACAGTTGCATAAGGAATATGGTTACCCATGCTGATAACGTGGCCAATAATGTTTGAGTCTGTTTTTTTCTGGGGAAAAATGTGACCTGAGGATAAAAGCGATATTACTATCAATGAGAAATAGTATTTCATGATTCCTGTCTTTTGATTTTTACACTGGTCATATCCGGAAAATACACTTATTGTTTGATCTTCAGCTATTTTATACATATTAATCTGAACCTGCTGAGGATTGGTATAATTCAATGACTGATTACGACAGACAAAGTGTGTTGCCTGTCTCAGGGTTTTCAGAACAAAACTGAAGGGGGGCCTCTCAGAGGAGATTGAAGTGCCCAATTTCCCTTAAGGTGGAATTGCTTTAATTTTTCAATCAGACCCTCTATCAGAATAAGATACAGTTCTGCAAGAACAATGAAAGGAGCAGTGGTTAATATGAGATTATTAAGAAAGTGAATCAGGTTATAGCTGTAATCCTTATGTGTATGGAGAGGTTTGCCATCCTGTCCGGTATTGAAAGGATGTGAGTGGACAATAATATTACCGTCCGAGATATGAGTATGGTTGAAAAAGAGAGTGCACCCAATGAACATCACGAAGATCACCGGAAGTATTATTCTGCAGGTAGTATCCAGTCTTCTGTTTATCATCAAATTTAAACAATGAAGTGAACCGGTACAAATATATATTAAAAAGTAACGTTTATTTCGCTTGTAACCTCAATGGCTTTCCTGTAAAGGGCGCTCACCCCACAGTATCTCTCCTCTGAAAGAGAAACAGCTTTCTGAAGCTTATCCATCGGCAGATCTTTTCCCTTAAACTGATAAATTACATGCATCCTGAAAAAGTACTTCGGATGCTCTTCCATGACATCTCCTTCGACAATCACTTTAAATTCATCAACTTCCACACGCATCTTTTTCAGAATGGAAATTACATCCATCCCGGTACAGCCGCCCAGTGCTGAAAGCAGCAGCAGTTTGGGACGGGGACCCCTGTTTTCTCCTCCACCTTCAGGAGATGCATCGAGCAGGATCTTATGTCCGTTTACCTCGGTTTCAAATGCCATATTATCAATCCACCTGGTGGTAATGCTCTCTTTGTCTGCCATAGCTGATATTTTAAGGATTTAATAAGTTAAACCATTTTTCTAAATAAGGCATTACTCCGGGTGAGGAATGTTTGTAGTTGAATTCATTTGTATGCCTGTCGTATACATAATCTTTCTTCCATTCAGCAACATTACCCACTGTCTGCCTTATTGCATCAATAATATAAATCAGTTCTTCATTGGTCATAGTAGGATGCAGCGAAAGTCTTATCCATCCTGGCTTCATTGACAGGTCTCCCGAATCGATCATATCTGTAATTTCTTTCGACAGTTTAAAATCAACATCAAGAAGAAAATGTCCGTAAGTTCCTGCACAGGAACATCCTCCCCTTAACTGGATACCGAACCTGTCATTCAGCAAACTTGTGAGCAGGTTATGATGGACCCCGTCAACATAGAATGAAATTACACCCAGCCGTTCCCTGATATTAGAGGCAAGAATATGAAGGTTTTCTATGCTGGATAGTCCGGTGAAAGCAATTTCGAGGAGTTCCTTTTCTCTCGCACGTATCTTATCGGTGCCCATATTTTCTTTAAGAGTTACGGAAAGAGCAGCTTTGATTCCCTGAAGAAAACCGGGAGTTCCTCCGTCTTCCTTAACTTCAATGTCGGTAATATAGCTATAACCACCCCACCTGTTGGTCCATTTGACTGTCCCTCCACCAGGAGTGTCGGGTATTTCATTTTTATAAAGATCTCTAGAGAAAATGAGTACACCGGCACTGCCAGGTCCTCCAAGGAATTTATGCGGGGAAAAGAAGATAGCATCGAGTTGTTGCATAGAATTGGCCGGATGCATATCAATATCCACATAGGGAGCGGAAGCTGCAAAATCGATAAAACAGTAACCATTATGTTCATGCATTATTTCAGCAAGTTCATAATACGGTGGAAAGTAGCCTGTTACATTAGAACATGCAGAAAATGAGCCAATTAGTAATGGGCGATCTGTATATTTTTTAATCTCTTTACGCAAAATATCAGGATCAACCGTAAGATCGGCTGCAGGTTCAAGGACTACAACATCAGCTACAGTCTCAAACCATGATGTGTGATTTGAATGGTGTTCTGTATGGGTCAGGAATACAACCGGACGTTTTTCATTCGGTATATCACTGCAATTCTCATATTTACCATGGCTAAAAGGACAATAGTTAACAGCCTGTTCTGGTATTTTCAATCCAAGCAGCCTTTGAAGCTTGGCGATTGCTGAAGTCATTCCGGTACCGGTAAAGAGAATTACATCATTTTCATTTGCATTGACATGACGTTTAACAATTCTCTGGGCCATCTTGTACGCCTCAGTCATAGCCTTGCCGGTTAAGGTCGACTCTGAATGGGTGTTGCCTATCATGGGACCTATCTCATCAGAAATTTTACTTTCTATTGGTCCGTAAAAGCGGCCGCTGGCAATCCAGTCGGCATAAATCAGTTTCTTCTTTCCGAATGGGGTTTCAATTTCTGAATTTATGCCAACGATATTATTTCTGTAGGTACTGAAATATTGTTCCAGTTCAGACATAAAAAATGCACTATTAATTTTCTGCGAAGTTAGGAATTAATAGTGCACAAAAAATGATTTTTTCCCTGGATTTAAGTGTTGAGTTCTTTGCTAACAGATTCTGCCAGGCCTCTGATATAGCCAATAGCAAAGAGATTGCCAAGAGTAGTATATCCTCCTCTCATTCCAGCCTCAATTTCAGTAGCAAGAACAGGTACGTGATCAGGACGAAGCGGCCCTTCAAATCCAATTTCAACATAGGCTTTCATAGCTTCATACATATCTATCTGTCCCTCATCATGGAATGTTTCGGTGAATTTTGTGCTCGGGATTTTGCCACTGAGGTCCTGAACATTTCTGAAATGAACGAAGCTGATTTTCTCTTTACCCCATCTTCTTACAAGAGCTGGTATATCAGCTCCCATCAGTGCGAAGTTGGCCTGGCACATCGTTACTCCGTTATATTTACTTGGATACATTCCCATTGCACGGTCGAAGCTTTCAACCGTGTTCATTATCCTGGATATTCCCTGTATGCTATCGACCTGCGGATCATCGGGATGCAATGAAAGATTCATTCCGATCTTTTCAGCTTCAGGTGCGACTTTCTTAATAAAGTATTCATATGTTTTCCAGAGGTGTTCCTTGGAGACCTCACCGTATTCTGTAAGAGGTTTCCCTTTTGATGCTTCATAGTCAAACTCAAGCATCAGCGCCCCTCCGCGACCAGGTCTCTCCTGGTTGGTACGGGCCCAGCTGATAACAGGCATCCAGTTATAGCAGATGATGTCAACATCTCCATATTGCTTAAGGTTTTTCATGAAGGTAATGAAGTTCTCTATCTCCTCATCTCTTCCTTCCAATCCAAGTTTAGTTTTTTCTCCAAGCGAAGGTGGTCCTTCAACCACAGTCCATTTAATACCGATCTTATCCCAGGTTTCCTTTGTGGCTTTGATTGCCTCAGGATCCCATTGTTTGTATCCTTCAAGTCTCTCAACACCTGATACCACATGACCTACACCAAGCTGCAGGGCAAAAGGTACTTTTGGTGAGTTTGGACCCATCAGAAATGAGAATTTGATCCCGGCATCTTTTCTTACCTCCTTTAAAGGAGATTTTTTAGATACCGCAGCAGGCATTCCGGCTGTAATTCCGCCGGCAGTTACCGCAGCGGCAAAAAATGCTCCTTTTTTAAGAAAATTCCGTCTGTTATCTTTCATTTTGTTATTTTGCTAAGATTATGGCCTGATAATAGTTCCATCATATTTTCTTACAGTCCAGCCGGGTGCCTGATTGTTAATAGGATATTTGGCAGCCTCTTTTTCATTAATATCAACACCAAGACCGGGTGCTTCATTAACATAGGCATATCCATCCTTGAAAGTGGGGCATCCGGGGAAAACTTCCTGTTCCTTTTCACCGAAATTATATGCCCCCTCCTGGATGCCAAAATTCCACACTGCAAGGTCGATATGCAGGTTAGCTGCATGACCTACAGGAGCCACATCACCTGGTCCGTGCCATGCTGTTCTGACATTGAACCATTCTCCCAGCCTTGCAACTTTCATAGCTGGTGTAATGCCGCCGATTTGTGAAATGTGTATGCGGATATAATCAAAATAGTGATTAACCATCGGATCCACAAACTCATTTATGTTATTGAAAAGCTCGCCCATGGCAAATGGAACTGTAGTGCTTTCCCTGAGTTGTTTCCACCAGTGTGTATTCTCTGGTGATAGCGGATCTTCAATAAAGAAAGGTCTGTACTGTTCAAGCTTTCTGCACATATTAATAACATCCATCGGCTGGTTTCTTTCATGTATGTCATGAAGAAGCTCAATTTCATCCCCGCATGCTTTCCTTACAGCCTCAAACATTTTCGGAACATTTGAAAGGTAATCATACTCATCCATGAAATTATCTTTTTCACCTCCGAAACCGGCAGCCTTAAAATCAGGTACTTTTGCATCCCTGCCTACGCCGCCATATCCTCCAAGCTGGATCCTGATATATTTGAATCCTCTCTCCCGGAATTTCTTAACATTATCCACAACTTCCTCAATGGATCTTCCTCCAGCATGACCGTAAAGAGGAACTGCAAAACGGCACTTCCCGCCAAGCAGCTGATATACAGGCATTCCTGCCCTTTTCCCTTTTATATCCCAGAGCGCTTCATCTAATCCGCTGAGGGCATTATTCAGAACCGGACCGTTGCGCCAGTATGAGCTTACATAAAAGGCCTGCCACATATCCTCTATATTATCAACATCCCTTCCTACAGCAAACTCGCTCAGGTATTTCTCAATGGCGGTAACCACTGCAAATGCCCGCTGTGTAAAAGTTGCACATCCCAGACCATACAGACCGGGCTCGGTTGTTTCAACTTTTACAACTATGAGGTTTGATCCTCCCGGCCGTGTTGCGATTGCCTTTACACTCTTGATTTTTACAGGGGCCATTCCTTTTGCATAGGAAGCTGGTTCATATGGAGTTGCATTCAGCTTATTTGCAGTCATGCCAATAAGACCGGCAGCTGATCCCATCGCAAGTGTTTTCATAAAGTCCCTCCTGTTGTTGGCACTTTGTTTTTCTTTTTTATCCATAGTCAGTAATATTTTAAGGGTTTAGAATTTTAATCAAAGAATTTTTTGTCTTCCTCAGCCAGATATTGCTTTGCAGCTTTTGTATCAATTTCAATTCCAAGGCCGGGGGCATCCCATACATCAATCAGTCCATTCTTAACGATGGGATTGGGAAGACCTGAAACTATATCGTACCACCAGGCCGGATTTGCATGACAATATTCAAATGCTATATAATTCTCTGGCATTGCCGCTCCTGCATGCACCTGGGCAGCCACACCGATCAGCCCGTCAAATACACCATGAGGTGCAAACTGAATACTGTGAAGGTCAGCATATTCCGATACCCATTTCATCTCGGCAATTCCTCCCATATCTTCAGGATCGGGACCAAGTATTCTTACTGCATGTTTTTCAATGAGTTCGCGGAAATTCTGACGCAGGTAGATCTGTTCTCCAGTATGAATAGGAGTCGATGTACTTCTTGTCAATTCACAATAGTCGTCAGCCATAACATAAGGTGTATAGTCGCCTGTAAGCATATCCTCACACCACATAAGGTTATAGGGTTCAAGAGCCACAGCCAGACGGATTGCATCTGAAAGCAGCATCCCTGGTCCGCAGTCAAGTGCAAGACCAATACCATCACCTAATGCTTCCTTCATGTAAGCAACCCGTTCTATAATTACTTTCATGCCTTTTTCGGTTATTGGTCCGCGGTGTCCGACATCCTTTGTACTTGCTGAAGGAGAGGTATTTCCATATGTGAAATCCGGAACAGTTCTGTTATATCCGCCATGGAAGCCAACCGCCTGCTTCACAATTGTAAATCCATGTGGCAATGCTTTAACTTTTTCTCCCCATTCAATATAGTCTTTACGTTCATTACCGGTTCTCTCAACCCTGACACTGCCATTATAACAACGAACCTGATCACGGATCTTGCCTCCTAAAAGTTTATATACCGGCAGTCCGGCAGCCTTTCCCGCGATGTCCCAGAGTGCTATTTCTATTGCACTTACTGCAGCTCCCCATGGTTTGAAACTACCCATCCTGCGGATTTTCATCATACAGCGTTCAACGTTGGTAGGATCCTCACCGATCAGGTAGTCCTTATAGAAAAGTACAAAGGGTTTCAGATAGGGTTTTGTGGTTTCACCCTGTCCATAACCACTTATACCCTGATCGGTTGTAATGCGAACCACTGCACTGTTTCCCATAACAGCACATTTCAGATCAGTTATTTTTATCGGAGGCTTTGGTGTATATTTCTGCTGAACGCCTGCTGTTGAATTTACTGTTGCTGCTGTTACTGTTGGCCCTAAAATTCCGACTCCCAGACCACCCAGTGAAGCTGTTTTGATAAAGTCCCTCCGGCCGGAGGAGCTACTGTTATCATTGATGTTTGGAGAATTATTTGATTTTTTCATTTTCATCTATTTAAAAATCACATTTAATCATATTATGGTCTGATAATAGTACCGTCTTTTTTACGGACTGTCCAGTTTCCTGCATTATTGTAATTGGATACTTAGCTGTAAGTTTCCTTTTTTAATAGTTAGCTAAAACGTGTACAAAAAAGTTACCCTCATGCACTTATAACTTTTTTTAACATTTATAGTTATAATACATGAGGGTGTAAAAATTCAGGTAGGATTATTTATCCCAAAAAACGCGTATTCCAAGGTTGTCGCCCCCCATTCGGGCAGTAGCCTCAGCGACATTAGCCGGGTTTACTGATTTCTCCCTGTTTGTATAAGGCAGTTTATGAATGAATCCGCCTGCAGTACCTGCATCAACAGATGGATCTTCACCCGGATAGTTAATGGGTGAAAGAGCCGGATAACCACTTCTGCGGAAGTTTGCCCATGCCTCGTTCCAGATCATAAATGAAGAAATCCAGTACTGTTCATTTATCTGCTCAAGAGCACTTGCCGGATCAAATGCAACCTCAGCGCCGGCAAGGAATGCATCCTGCTGGGCTGTTGTTATTGTAATATACGACTGCTGTGTCATGCAGGCTTTTATTCCTGATTCATAGTAATCCTTTACTGTACCGGTAGAGATATAACCTCTTTCGCGTGCTTCAGCAAGCAGAAGCAGTGTCTGGGAATAAGTAACAAGGTACATCTTTCCTTCAACAGCAGCCACGGTGGCCCTGTTAAATTGTGAATAAGCATATGCAGCGCCTATCTTGCCCGGAAATCCAGGAGCATTGGCTATTGTTGTTTCATCATAACCGTAAGGCATCCCTATCTGATCAGCAAGATTTGTATTGGGAGTACCTGCAGTTGCCAGGGGATTTGCCGGTATCGGATACTTACAGATCATATAGGCAGCCCTTGGGTCATTGGTAAGTTTAAGATAGTTGACCAGCGGAGCGCCGACATAATAGTTATGTCTCTCACCTCCGTTGAGCATGCTTCCTGTTGGGTATGTGAATGCAGATGTATACTGCAAAGCTACGTTATCGGCATTTGAGCTCAAAAGACCGCCTCTTGCAGGATTTGTAGCCTTTGCAACAATTGTAGCAGCCGTGCTACTGTTAAATTTTGTATATCGCATTCCAGCCCGGAGAAGAAGTGAGTTACCAAGTTTTTTCCATTTTGCTATATCGCCCTTGTAGAAAATATCGCCCGGAACCTTATCCTTTGCTGCATCAAGGGCATCGGTTGCTTCCGTAAACTCCTTGATAATATCATCATAAATTGCTTTCTGATCATCATACTTGGGAAGGAAAGTATTAGAAATAAAAGCTTTGCCTGCATCGGTATATGGTACATCGCCGTAACAATCAACAAGGAACTGGAAACAATATGCCTTCCAGATTCTTGCCATGCTGTACAGGTTAACCCGGTCAGGATTATCCTTCAGTTTTTCAGTAACGTCAATCAGGTTCTTTATTGGTCCTGTATATAAGCCAACAAAAAATGCAGATGCATTGGCGTCAATATAGGTATTCCTGTTTCCACCTTCCAGTACGCCTCCGTAAGGAGTAATTATGTTCTGGACAATTTCGCCCTGGTAGTGATAATCTGACACTGCTGAACTGTATTCTGCCTGTGCCAGCTGGTACATCGGGTCGAGAGTAGTTGCCTGGGTAGGGCTTGTATTTATTTCCTCGAAGTCTTTGTCGCAGCTGCTGACACCGATCATCAGGGCGAACACTGCTGTAATTATATGTTTAATTTTCATAAGGTCTAAATTTTACAGATTAGAATTTGATATTAAGGTTCAGTCCATAGCTGCGTGTGGTTGGCATGGCTGATGATTCGAGACCGCTTTTATTATCTGAGGTAGCATATACCGTCTCCGGGTCAAGGTTATCGACATGTCCGACAAGCAGTGCAACATTGTTTACATAAGCATTAACATTAAGGCCTTTAATAAATGATTTACTGACATATTTTGAAAGGTCAGCACCAAGTGATAAAGTACGGAATTTTATAAAGCTACCGTCGTATACGAATGGTGTTGCAACAGCTTTGCTTCTGTAATCTGCATAGAAAGATTCTGCTTCAACTGCAACTGAGTTTGCACTTCCGTCAGTATTGTAGCCATCAAATACCACTCCTCCTTCTCTTCCATTGAGAGACATCTTGTGCAAACCGTGGCGAAGCATGTTCATATTGGTGTTTGACATGATCTTGTGACCACCTTTGTAATCAAACTGTGCGAAGAGGCGGAATCCTTTATATGTTAATGTGTTAAGCCATCCTGCAATGTCAGTTGGAATTGCGCTTCCGAAAGTAATGATATTACCCTGCAGGAATCTTCCGTTGGCTGTCTGTATTGTTCCATCGGCGTTGCGCCTGTAATCAAATCCCCTTAGCGAAGCCAGAGGCATGCCAACTTCATGTGATGTTGTTCCGAAGAAGTCACCCGATCCTACATCAATCCTTGCCTGTCCGCTTGCCAGTTCAAGAACTTCGCTGGTATTGTGCGTATAGTTGAAGGCAGTTTCCCATGTGAAATTTGCATTACGAACAGGGACAAGGGTAAGCAAAGCTTCTATACCCTGGTTTTTTAGTCTACCCAGATTAACCTTAGTGGATGTATAACCGGAAGCCTGTGAAATATCGACGTTAAGAATCTCATCAATGGTGTTTTTAATATACCCTGCAACGTCAAGGCTTATCCTGCGGTCAAGCAGAATCAGTTCGAGCCCGATTTCAGATTCTTTTACCTTGAGTGGCTTGAGATTAGGGTTCGGGCTAGTGCTGTTGCTTATATATCCAAGCGCAAAACCATTGAATGTGTTTGTGTTAACACCATAGAACAGCTGGTTTGTATATGGGCTTGTATCGCCTCCCACTTCGGCATAAGCCAGACGTAACTTACCATAATTCATCCATTCAGGCATTGCCGATGCAAATGCTTCGGTAAAAAGGAAACTGGTGCTTACTGAAGGATACAGGTAACTGTTTGATTCGGGATTCAGAGTTGAGAACCAGTCGTTTCTGCCGGTGGCATTAAGGAAGAGAAATCCTTTATAGGACAGATCCAGTGTTCCGTAAAGGGAATTAACTCTTTTGTGATAATAACTGAAACCAGGTTCTTTCGTCTGTCCATTCGCTGTAGAATAGAGATCTCTTACATAGAAATTTGTAACATATGTGCTTAATACCTGTCCGATCTGGTCCATGGAGTTGCCTCCAAATGATGCACTTACATCAATATCACCGAAAGAATGATTTGCGCCGATCAGGAAATCGAGGTTCCTTTCATTGAATGTTTCCTGATCCTGGTAGTAAGTTCCATTGAATCCTGAAGCAGGGGCTGTCAGAAACCTTGTACCTGTCGGTGTATTGTAATCGTGTGCTACACTATAGAAGTCCTGCCCCATGCGGCCCTGAATATACAGCCAGTCAGTAAACTCGTATTTCAAAAGTACATTACCGAAAATACGGTTGCGGTCATGATCTTCAAACCTCTGGTTGATTGTCCAGTATGGGTTGGTACGGTTAGTAAAACGGGAGAGTGGCTGCTCATTACCGTCAGCATCCTTATATGGAAACTCGAGCCATGCCTGGTCGATACTGTTTGCAAGCGTATATAGGGTATTGTTTATATTAAAGTCCTGTCCCCCTACTGCCGGTGGATTATGTTTTTTCTCAATTGAATAGTTGGCATTAAGTCCGACTGACAGTTTCTTTGTAAGGTTGTAATTCAATCCAAGATCAACGATGTTCTTTTTAAAAGTCGTCTCAGGAATAATTGAGTTGGCATTTGAATTGGAAAGTGAAAGACGGAAGCCTCCGTTTTCGTTTCCGCCTGACAATGCTACTGAATTATTAAATATAAGCCCGGTATTATAGAAGTTCTTGATATTATCCTTGTATGGAACATAAGGGTGAAGCTGACCGTCTACGTTCCAGACATCAGCACCGTCAAACTTGGTTCCGAAACTCCACACCCCGGATTTCTGGGCATCGGCAACTGATGCAGCCCTGATCCCACTTTCACCCTGGCCGTATTCATACTGGAAATCAGTATAGTCAAGAGCCTGGTCTGCCTGGAATCCGGAGTTGACTTCGACTCCGATGCCTTGCTGTCCCCTGCCCGATTTTGTTGTAATAATTATAACTCCATCCTTGGCACGATACCCGTAAAGGGCTGCCGCTGTTGCACCTTTAAGCACTGTCATTGACTCAATATCCTCAGGGTTAATACTCTGCAGGCCATCACCCAGGTCAGCATTCTGAGCAGAGACATCGGCATTGTTGCTTATAGGTACTCCGTTAACAACAATCAGGGGTGAGTTATTACCTCCGAATGAGGACTGACCCCTGATTCTTATTTTTGAAGAACCACCCGGGCCGGTTGGAGGAGCAGTAACGTTCATACCTGCTATTTTACCTATAAGGCTGTTACCAACGTTTACAGTACGTGCTTCAGTTATCTGGGCAGTATTTACTGTTGAAGTTGAATAGCCGAGACTTTTTGATTCTCTCTTGATACCAAGAGCAGTTACGACAACTTCATTCATCATGAAGGAACTTTCTGCCAGTGTCACATTTATTGTTGCCTGGTTACCAACAATAATCTCCTGTGCTGTATATCCCACATAGGAGAGCTGTAAAGTTGCCTGATCATTAGGAACCTGGAGCGAAAAATTACCCTCCACATCAGTCGCGGTACCGACTGTGGTGCCTTTTACAAGCACTGTTACACCAATCAGTGGTTGTCCCTGGCTGTCGACAACTTTACCGGTGATTGTTCTTTGTGCAAGCACAACCTGTAATCCTGCAAAGAGCAGAAATACAAGCATCATTGCGATTTTTCTCATAATTTTAGCATTTTAGGTTAGTTTACGGTTATAAATTAAAAAGAAAGGTTATTGAAAAGAGATTCATTGTGAGTTTGTTGCATAGGCATTATTTATTATATGTGTTATGTACTGTTATGGTAAATATAGGTATAATCATTCACTTTTCAAGAATTTAAATAAATAGAAAATCGCTTCTTTCACCTCAGTTTAATACAGAATAAACAGATCAGATAAAAAACCATACAGGTAATAAATCTTAACTAAACAATATTGCAAAACAATCCGAACAGAACTGTTCTTCCTCCCTGCTACACTATTACTGAACCGACATTAATTTCCAACAATCAGATCGGATATTCAAATGAAATATATAAGAAATATCGGTATAATAGTTTAGAAAAAATAAAAAAAGGTTTAAAAAAACAAAGAATTAGGATTATTTAACAGTTTAGGATCCCCCGGATAAAATTTTAGCTTTACATATCCGGGAAAAACGAGCCAGGTAATTTTTCTTTAATCAGATTCACTGCGAATTGCTTCAATCTCATCTACGGTTTTGGGTTTTTGTTTTCCCAATAACAGAGGTCCGTTTTCAGTCATCACAAAATCTTCTTCGTTTCTGATTCCGCCAAAAAACCTGTACTTGTTTACTTTCTCCCAGTTAATGAATTCATTAAACTTATTCTGGCTTCTCCATAAATCCATTAACTCGGGAATAAAATATATTCCGGGCTCAATGGTAAAAACATGTCCTGGTCTTAAGGGCTTTGCAAAGCGTAATGATTTAAGTCCGAACTGTGTGCTTTTCGGCTGCCCGTCGTAACCAACCCAAACTTCACCCAGGTCTTCCATATCGTGTACATCCAGTCCCATCATATGCCCGGTTCCGCATGGGAAAAACAATGCATGAGCCCCGGCGTCAAAGGCATCGTCAGTATTGCCTTTGGTTAATCCCATTGATTTTAATCCATCAAAAATTGCTTTTGATGCTGCAATATGTGCATTTTTGAATGGTTTATTTAAGCGAGCTGCGTCGATGGCTGCCTGATGTGCATCAAGCGATAACTGATATATCTCCTTTTGTACTGTGGTAAATTTTTTACCTACAGGAAAGGTACTCGACAGATCGCCGGCATAACCCATCTCATTTTCATACCCGGCATCTATCAAAAACAGGTCTCCTTCCTTAAGTGTATTCCCATGATAATGATTGTGAAGGGTTTGTCCGTTTTTTGTGGCAATGATCGGGAATGAAATATTTCCTCCGGCTGCAATGGCTATTTTATGGATTTCAGCTGTAACCTGTGCTTCTGTTATCCCTGGTTTTGCATATTTCATTGCAGCAAGGTGCATATCCACTGTAACATTTACCGCCTGATGCAGCTGCAGAATTTCTTCATCTGTTTTAATTTCGCGCTGGCTGACAACAGCTTTTACCAGATCAACTGAAAAACCGCCGGCAACTTCCCCGGGTTTTATACCCAGTAATTCATATAATCTGATTTTGTTTTCATGGCGGTAAGGTGGTAAAAAATGAATGGTTTGTTTCCTGTGTTGCGCTTTACCGAGTATTTTTTCAAGGTTTCTGGATGGCTGTACATTGTGCACGCCACATCTCCCGGCCTGATCTGCAATGGTTGGCTGAGGCCCTCTCCAGACAAAATCCTCGACTGTATATTCATCCCCGAAAACAATTTCCTGATCGTTGTCTATATCAATTACTGCGGCTAATCCTGGTTGCTGAATGCCAAAATAGTACAGGAAAGAGCTATCCTGCCTGAAATGATAGGTATTATCCGTATAATTCATCGGCGACTCATCATTGCCAAAAAGCAGAATAAGACCGTTTGCAACTTTTTCTTTTAATAGTCTCCGCCTTTCTGTATAGGTTTTTTTATCAAACATATCCTTTTGTTTTAGACTAAATTATTGAGCCTGCTCCGAAAAGTAATTTTTGCCACCAAGGCGCCAAGGCACAAAGATGCACCAAGAATAAGTCGTTAAAAAATAAGTTATTGGTGAACCCTGGTGTCTTAGTGCCTTAGTGGCAATTTAATTTTATGGGTTAATTCAGAGTGGACTCATTATTCAGATATTTTTTAGTTAAGTTATTTTTCAGATTCAGTGCAGTTTCAGTAATCGCCAGACCTCCCTTCCCGGTGCATTTCACACAATCTGGCATTGTTTTGCTTACCCTCGAAACTGTTTCGATAACCTCATTCAGCGGAATAACCGCATCAAATCCTGAGACAGCCATGATTGCAGAAGCATAGGCATTCACTGCGGCATTTACATTTTTCCCGAGGCATGGGACTTCAACCCGGTCGGCGACGGGATCGCATACCATTCCAACCATATTTTGAATTGCCATCGAAGCTGCACTCAAGGCCTCTTTAGCAGTACCTCCCATTAATTGCGCTATTCCTGCAGCTGCCATACCGGAGGCAGCACCGCATTCAACCTGGCAGCCATGTTCCTCAGCTGAAAAACCAGGTCCCCGGGCAAAGTAAGCACCCAAAATTCCAGCTGCAAAATATGCTTTGATCAATCCGGTTTCTGCAGAATCTAGATCACGGGAAATTGCCAGCAAGGATCCTCCAAGCGTTCCGCATGAGCCTGCTGTTGGAGCGGCAACTATTACCTCCATTGCACTTTTTGATTCCATCAGCGCCGAAACATTCTCAATTATGCGGTTAACAACAGAATACTTTAATTTGCCATCTTTTTCTGCATTTTCAATTAAATGTGATTGCTGCTGAAGGATACGGTCAGCATAATGTGTCCCTTTTAATCCGGTATTAATGCTTTTATGAATTATCCCGATTAACTCTTTCATCCTGGCATTTAGCTCATCTTCAGAAATTCCGCTGATACATTTCTCGTACAGCAGACCCAGATCGCCCAGATCCATTCGTTTTTTTTCTGCATAATCAATCAATGACTGAATTGTGGTAAATGGCATTTCAGTCTGTTTGCCTGCAATTACGGGCATTATCGGGTTAATAAGAGCTATTTCGTCAATTACAGGATAGTTTTTCAGTAATGTTATAAACTCCGCAGAAAACGGCAGTGACGATTTAAATTCATACTTAATGACATCCCCTTTTTGTTCTGAAAACAACTCAACTCCGGAAGGTAAAATGGTTTTTATTTCCCGGCTTATGTCCGGTTTGTTTCTGGTGAATACCATTATTTCATACAAATCACCGCGTAAGGTCACAGGAAATCCGTCAATAAACCTGATTTCATAAGAGCCCCCTCCCAATGATACCGCAAGTATCTGAACCATTTTTTTGGAAATCCCCATAAGCGTAAGTCGTACGGTGTTGGCATGATCTGTAGGGAAAGAACTTATCTGGTACTGAATTGTAATTCCCCTTTCACGGGCGTAACTTTCCGTAAGTCTCATTCTTTCATCGGTAATATCGAGCCCTAATAGTCCGCCCTCAATTCCCATTGTAGTACCCTGTTCACGGTAATTTGGGGCCCATGATCCGTCACGGTCAAATTCAATCAGGGCATCAGAAAGCGGATCGTTTAATATTTCAAGTCCGGTTCTGGCAATTCTCCATGAGGCAGCAGTGTGTGAACTGGAAGGTCCGCGCATTACAGGACCAATTACGTCGTTAAATATCCCGGGTAGTATTGACATTTTATTTATTCGAAAATATTAATTTCCTGACCAAATCCCTGTTCCAGGGCATTATTGTAAATGTCGGTTGCAACAGTATAATCCTGAATGGCCACCCCCACGCTTTTGAACAGGGTGATTTGATCTTCCGACTCCCTGCCGGAAATCCGATTCAACAGAAAGTCGCCAATTTCGCCTGCAATATGGTTTTCACTGATCACTCTTTCCTTAATTGGTATTATAAGATCCCCGCTTTCTTTCAGACAAGGTTCTGCTTTGTCGAGAAATATACGGGCATCCCGGATTATAAAAGGATCAAGTTCCTGCATGTGAGGTTGAAAAGAACCAATCGCATTTATATGTACTCCGTTTTTAACCTCCTCTCTTTTAAAAAGGGGAGCAGTTGCGTTGGTGGCTGTGCAGATTATATCGGCATCTTTTAATTGCCGGGTATCTGTTGATATCACTATTTCGGCATTAAGCTTTTTCTCCATTTCACTGACAAACTGATGAGCCAATTCACTGTTTGTATCAAAAACAAGAATGCGTTCGATATTTTGTTCGCAAAGTACAGCTTCCAACTGGGTTCTTCCCTGGGTACCGCATCCGAACAAGGCAAGGTTCCGGGAATCTTTGCGGGCAAAACAGCGTGTTGCCAAACCACTTGCTGCTCCCGTACGTAAAGCTGTGAGATACTCACCATCCATAATTGAAAGAAGTTCTCCTGTTGATGAGTCAATTAGCAGAACGATTCCCTGGATAGTCGGAATTCCGGGAAGCAAACCCGATTCGCGCTGGGTAAGAAATTTTATGGTTACCCGTTTGTCTTTTTCAACATAAGCAGGTTTGAAAAGCATAATTAATTCTTTGTCAGGGAGCTTCGATACAACACGATCAGGAACATAACAATCGCCTGATGATAATGCGGTAAATGCCCGTTCCATAGCATCAATTGCCTGTCGCATGGAATAATATTGTCTTATTTCTCCGGCCTTTATTACCCGTATGGGTTTTCTTGATAATCTGTTTCGGCTCATGTATTATCTATTTACCAGATTTAGCCTGGTATCAATTTATACAATCCGTTCTTAATGGTTTTAAATTCTATTGACCCGTCCTTATTTATAGTGGTTTTTACTTTTTTACCATTGGAAGTTACTTTGATATTGCTGCCATTACTTATCCTGCAAATTTCTCCGGCTTTTGAGAGGATTTCAGCTTCAGTCATGGCTTTATTTTTCCACTTCAGATCAAGCTCGAATCCTCCACGGGCACAAACACCGTCAAAACGTCCCTCACTCCACTCATCGGGCAATGCAGGAAGCAAGTCGATTGATCCTTCATGAGATTGTATAAGCATTTCTGTAATACCGGCAGTTACCCCAAAGGAGCCATCGACCTGAAGTGGGGTAAAGCACTTGGCAAACAATTGCGGGTAAGCCTGCTCCTTAATGTAACCTTTCCATATACTATTGGCACGGTTACCATCGTAGAGTCTTGCCCAGAGGGCCATTTTCCAGGCTCTTGAAAATCCGGTTCCGCCATCTCCACGTTGCCCGAGTACACATTTGATTGGATCGACCAGATGAGGTGTCCTTTTAGCGGAGAGCACATTTCCGGGATAAAGACCATAGAGGTGGGAAAAGTGCCGGTGCTTCTCTTCCATTTGTTCATAATCTTCAGCCCACTCCTGAAGACAACCACTTTTACCGATCTGAGGTGGTACCAGACGTTTACGGGCATCCTCCACCTGAGCTGAAAATTCCTTATCAACTCCCAAAATTCCGGAGGCCTTATTGTAATACCCGAACAGATCTGTCAGAATCTGCATATCAATTGAAGAACCATAGCAGATGGTTGTGAAGTAATACATTCCGGTCACCTCGTCATAGAAATATTTGTATCCCGGCCCCTTCGGCGGGTTTTCGGGCGAGTTGGATGGGTTGGTAACAAGCCATTTTCCATTTGGATGCCGGACCAGGAAGTCCATAAAGAATTCAACAGCACCCTTCATAACCGGGTAGATCTCCCTGAGGTAAGAGGTGTCCATGGTGTACAGGTAATGTTCCCAGAGGTGAGTGGTGAGCCAGGCTCCGCCAACAGTAAAAGTGCCCCAGGTTGGGCCGTCCATAGGGGCAGCAACCCTCCATATATCTGTATTCTGGTGGAAAACCCAGCCCCTTGCACCATAATGTTCGCGGGCAACCTGTGAACCCTGATCAGTGAGTTCACGTACCATCCTGATGAGAGGTTCAGAGCATTCCGAAAGGTTGCCCGACTCCACAGGCCAGTAATTCATCTCGGTGTTAATGTTGGTAGTATATTTTGAGTCCCAGCTGGGATTCATATTATCATTCCAGATACCCTGCAGATTTGCCGGCTGGGTTCCCGGCCGCGAAGAAGATATAAGGAGATAGCGTCCAAAATGGTAACAAAGGGCTGCCAGACAAGGATCGGGGTTCTCCTCCAGTGCAGTCATGCGCAGGTCGGTTGGCAGAAACGAATTTTCTGTAAGAGGCAGATCGAGTCGTGTGCGATGGAACAGCTTCTGATAATCATCGACAGCTTCCTTACGTATGCTTGTCCAGGTTTTCATCCCGAGGCTTGTCAGTTGCTGGTCGGTTTTTGCCACCGGATCACCTGAAACATCTTTGTAGTTCACGAAATTTGTTGCAGCAACAATATAAAATGTAACAGCATCTGCATTATCGATACTGATATCCCCTTCTTCAAACCGAATTGTTCCTCCTTCCGGCAAAGCTTTCAAGCGGACACGGTAACGCAGTGCTCCGGTAACTCCCAGATAATCTGCAGATTTCCCGTTTATCATTAAACCGTCATTGCCAATTGTATCCATACGGAAATAGTCGGTAGCATAGTTTGAATGGGCCATATTCCGGACACCGCGCAGGCTGGCTTTAAGGCTGATACTTGCTTTCTGGTCGGCTGATATTCTGATGGCAATTACCTGGTCGGGTGAAGATGACAGTACCTCGCGAAGATAAGTTATTCCCCCTGCAACATATGTTACACCGGTGATTCCCTTGTCAATGTCAAGCCATCTCTTATAACCTGTTACTTCTTTCGTGTGTCCGAAATACAGATGAAGATTTCCGATGCTCTGGTATTTCATCTGCTCAACCGGATAGCCCATCAGACCACGACCAAAAACTTTATGAGCTTCGACAGGTTTTCCCTCAAAAATCAGACGTTGGATTTCGGGAAGCATTTTTGCTCCACCTTTTACTACAGTAGAGTAAGGTCCGCCTGACCAATAGGTATCTTCGTTCAGCTGGATGCGCTCCTCGGCAGCATTTCCGAATACCATGGCACCTAAGCGGCCATTGCCCACAGGCAATGCTTCTTCCCATACTTTGGCCGGCTCCTTATACCATAATAAAGATGCAGGGTCAAAATCTTTTTCATCAATTCCGGAAGAAAGGTTTTGTCCTCCTGAAAACATTTTTCCGGCAATCCCTGCAGTTAAGACAATTGAAATCAGCAATTTCTTCATCTGTCGCATTACTGCTTAATATCATACATCAGATTATATTCTCCGCTCTCAATTTCTAAAAACGATGGTCTCTTTTCTATTATCTTTCCGTTAAGTGTAAGCTTCTCAGTGTTTTCTGGTATAACAATCTTCCCGGTACAACCAGTTGGGATAGTAATATTCATACTGAAAACTCCTTTTTCAAGAGTCCAGTTAACTTTTACAGCCCCATACGGTGTCTCTTTTGTAGTTTTTGCCCAGGTAATTCCTTCCGGTATGTCGGGATCAATAATTATGCGGTTATAAGCCGGTATATCTTCATCTTTCTTTATACCTCCCACAGACTGGTAGAACCATGATCCAATCCCGTTGTAGCAGTTATGTATCCTGCTCCTGGCTCCGTTCCAGTGTTCCCATGTTGTTGTAGCCCCGTTGTCGATCATATAAAGGTATCCGGGATATTCCCTCTTTTTCAGCATGGAATACATCAGACCGGCTTCCCTGTTGATGGTACTCCATTCAGTGAATACAGGAATACCAACCAGACCTGTGGCTATATGTCCGTTATGATCCTTCACAATAACATCCCTGAGTTTTGCGGTTATTGATTCCTTAAGATTCTCCGGGACAATTCCGGCAAGAAGAGGGAAGGTGAGGTCAACCTGTATACCGCTGCCATAGATATTGTTTGTTTTGTCAAACAATTCATTGTTTATCAGCTCAGAGATTTTATCCTTACGAAGAGAATACATTTTTGCCTCTTCTTTTTTCCCGAGAGCATCAGAAATTTTTTCCATTGTTTCAAAACAGACCGCCATAAAGCAGTTGTTGACAAGCCTGACAGACCTTTTATCAGTATGATCGGTTCCTTCGGGACTTGCCCAGTCTCCCAGGTACCAGGTTCTGTAATCTGTTTCAGGCCAGCCTTCCAGTAAACCGCCGGGTGAATATTTATCTGCATAGCCAATCCACTTCTGCATAGAGGGATAATATTTCTCAAGGATTCTTTTATCTCCATAATTCATATATGTCCTCCACGATGCGGTAATTATAAATCCACACCAGTATGGCCCACCGCCTGCAGGATATGGATTAGGGGCTGTATGAGGCATTCCTCCGTCATCACGCAGACAGTCCTCCCAGGCCTGAAGCCAGTTCCTGTACAGGGGTGCCAGATCGAACATGGTCTGAGCCGTCTCGGTTGAGGCATTACCGTCACCTCCATAGCCAAGCCGTTCTATCTGGGGACAATCCACAAGATATCCGCCCAGGCTCAGATTCTGAAATGTATAGAATATCATATTATGGATTGCATTAAGATCAGGATCGGAGCATTCAAAAGAGGAGGCAAGGTTGTACCCTGTCCTTACAGGGTAAGCAGAAATATCCTCTTTTTCAGGTTCAGAATCGAGGTTGTTAATAAATATATATCTGAATCCGTGATAATTGAACCTGTTTTTGAAAATTTCGGTATCTGTTCCGACAGCAATGTAATAGTCTTTTTGGCCCTGGTCAACTGGTTTACCTTCTTTGTCAAGATGATCACAGAACTGCAGTTCGATTCTTTGTCCTTTTTTGAGTTCTCTGAACCTGATCTCTGTGAGTCCTGTAAGTGTGGTTCCGATATCAGCCAGCCATTTATTCTTACCCGAACCTGTTACAGAAACAGCTTTTAAGGTATCAGTGATTATATTTCCCTCTGTAAGCTGTGCCGTAGCCTTATGTTCTGGGATGCTTACTGTAATAACTGATTGCCAGTCAGCGGCTTTAACTGATTCCTCCTTCAGATCAGGCAGCAACATGGAGGCATCAATTTCTTCTCCCCCGAATTCTCCCGGTTTCCAGGTGCCATGTGTATAATATCCGCTGTGCCTCGCTTTCCATGTAGTGTCAGTGGTGATAAGAGTATGCCATTCCCTGTTATTCAGAATCTCCAGTTGTGCCCTGACAACAGGTCCTTCGGTTACCACACCAGGTAATCCGCCTTTATACCATCCTCTGCCGGCCCAGATTATGAGATCATTTTTTCCGGGTCTTACCAGGGAAGTGACATCATAGGAAATTACCTGCGATCTTTTGCTGAACTGTGCAACTGCCGGGGCAAGAACCATGTTTCCAACCCTGTTACCGTTAATGTAAACTTCATGGTATCCAAGTGAGTTGATATAAAGAAATACACGTGACGGAATATCGGTGATTTCAAAACTTTTATGGAACTGCGGTGAAGATGATTTTTCATTATTGTTCTTAAGCATTATATATTCTGCCTTCCAGTCGGATTCATTAAGCAACCCGATACTGAACTTCGAAACAGAACTCCATTCCGAAGTTTTATTCTGCTGATCCCAGATCCTTACTTGCCATACACATGCCGATCTGGATTCCAATTGTTTACCTCCATATTGAACAAGTATTTGCTCCATACTTATAATTTTTCCTGAATTCCACAGATCAGCTTCTTTTTCATTCAGAAGACTGGTGTCTGAGGCTGCAATGATCTGGTATGCCTTCTGGTATGTTCCATTGATACCGGATGCAATTTTCCAGCTCAGTCCGGGTTCAGAGGTTCCTAAACCATCCGGATTTACCAGATT
>Ga0209314_10000153_pt1 | contig 29757 bp, 25 predicted proteins | sample I19B2metaG_FD_184146 | JGI IMG/M metagenome (GOLD analysis project Ga0209314, IMG submission 184146) | Lake sediment bacterial and archeal communities from Gulf of Boni, Indonesia to study Microbial Dark Matter (Phase II) - ​I19B2 metaG... | ecosystem: Environmental > Aquatic > Freshwater >... | reverse complement strand
CGTTCTCAAGATAGTCCATCGCTCTTTCTGTGACTCTGGCGACGATTTCAGCCCCCGGTCCACAGGTAACGCAACTATCTTCTGCCGTAACGAGACGCGATGTTTTCTTCACAGATTCTAGAACAGATTCTGTATCGAGTGGTACGAGCGTTCTAGGATCGACTACTTCAGTGCTTATCCCATCAGAGGACAACTTGTCGGCGGCTGCTAGAGCTTCGCCCACCATTCTTGAGAGGGCAACAATGGTCACATCTGTGCCTGCTCTCTTGATATCCGCCTTGCCAAATGGTATGAGTGTCTCCTCTTCAGGTACAGGACCTTTTGTGCTATACAGTGCGGCCGATTCTATGAAGAGTACAGGATTGGAGCCTCGAATCGCCGTCTTGAGGAGACCCTTGGCGTCCGCCGGAGTTGAAGGAGCAGCAACCATTATTCCTGGAGTGTTCATGTAAAGAGACGGAAAGAATTGAGAATGCTGTGCCCCAGTGTTTCTCCCCAAGCTGTACTGCGTCCTGATGACAACCGGCGCGGTCAGCTTTCCGCCAGTCATGAAATGCATTTTTGGCAAGTGGTTGACTAGTTGATCGCCACATTCGTGTAGGAAATCCATGTACATTATTTCCGCGATCGGCCGGTACCCCATTATTGCGGCTCCCAGCGCAGCCCCGAGTATTGCGTTCTCCGAAAGTGGCGTGTCCCTGACCCTGTCCGGTCCAAACTCTTCTAGCAGACCTTTGGTAACTCTGAAGACGCCTCCTAGTTTTCCGATGTCTTCTCCTAGGATCAGCACTTTCTCATTCAGTCGCATCTCTTCAGCAAGCGCTTCTTGGATCGACTGAGCATATGTGAGAGTCTTCATTTGCGCAATCACTTCCCTATGCAAAGACGAACCTCGTTAGAAGGTCGACCTGTGGGTACGGCCTTTCTTGTGCAAACTTGACGGCCCTCTCAATCCTCGATCGTGTTTCGGTGCGTACGTTCTCGAGCTCCTGTGCAGTAGCCAGCCTCTCAGCGACGAGTTTCTTTTCAAACTGCTTGATTGGATCACGAGCCTTCCATTCGTCGATCTCCTGTTGCGTTCTATAGTCTAGGCCAGTGTCGTAGGCTCCGTGTCCGGTGTAGCGGTAGGTTTTGCATTCGAGGAAAGTGGGTCCTTCTCCTTTCTTGGCTCGCGATACCGCTACCGTAGCTGCTGTATAGACATCAAGCACGCTCATTCCGTCTACGGACTCACTGGGAATCCCGTAGGCCTGACCTCGTTCCGCCAGAGATGCCAGTGTGGACTTTGACACTGGAACCGATACGGCATACTGATTGTTCTCGCAAACGAAGATGACGGGCAGTTTCCAGACTGCTGCCAAGTTTACTCCTTCATGAAAAGCGCCTGTGTTGGTTGCGCCATCTCCAAAAAAGCATACCACGCAATTCGGCTTGTGATCAAGCTTGAGCGCCAATCCGACGCCTGCAGAAAGTGGGATTCCGCCGCCAACGATCGCCGTCGAGAAGACGACGCCAGCGTCAAGATCGGTGCTGTGCATTGAACCCCCAAGGCCAAGGCACATTCCTGTATCTTTGCCCATCAACTCGCTCAGTATTGCTTCTTCAGGCACCCCTCTTGCGACGCTATGACCGTGCCCTCTATGGTTGCTGACTATGAGATCCCCTTTGTCCAGCGCAGCGGAGATGCCGGCAGCCACTGCTTCCTGCCCCGTGTACGGATGTGCAAGTCCTGGTATGAAGCCAGCTCTGAAAAGCTCAACAACCTTCTCCTCAAGCATCCTCTGCCGAACCATACTTTCGTACATGGAAAGGAGAACAGATCTGGAAGGGATATCAGTCACCATTGATCACTCAGCAGACATGAAGCAATACGCTATGTAAGTCTTGCAACCTTGACGGCCATGTTTTCAAAAAACGATCCCTCACACATCGGCTCTCGAGGGTTGACAAATTGGCAGGTGTCTTGACGCCTTTGAGCAGCAGGAGTTTTCTAGACGCATGGCCTCATACAACTAAGGATGGGACTCATGAAGGCACTAGTGAAGGAATACCCCAAACCAGGTTTGTCTCTGAGAGAAATTGAGAAACCCCAAGTCAAGAATCCGGATGACGTGCTTTTCGAGGTCGAATATTGCGCTATTTGCGTGGGCGAAACCAAGGTCTACGATTGGACTGAATGGGCAGCAAACGACGCGACCCTACAGTTACCAACTGTCTTGGGACATGAAGCAGCGGGCTTGGTAGTCGAGGTTGGTAGCGACGTCGAGCAGTTCAAGCCAGGTGATCGCATCGTCAACGATCCAACCATCCATTGTGGATACTGCCGTCAGTGTCGTAGCGGATGCACCAATATGTGCGAGAACTTGGAGATCTATGGCAAGCGACGAGGAGCGTTCGCCGAATACGCCGTGTTGCCGGAAAGAGTGATCTGTCGACTTAACGACAAGTTGACTCTCGAAGAAGGTGCGTTGCTGGAGAATTTTGGCGTAGCCGTTCATGCGGTTGAGCTTGAGCATCACGACGTAGGTGATTGGGCCGTCATACTTGGCGGAGCAGGTCCGATAGGCATCATGGCCGCGCAGACGTTGTTAGCGTGTGGTGTGAACACGATCATTACTGACATACTGGACTGGCGGCTGGCCTTTGCACGTGAATTCACCGGCGCTATTGTCGTGGATGTCAGAGAAAGAGACCCCGTTCAGAAGGTCATGGAGCTTACTTCTGGGAAGGGCGCAGACTTCGTAATCGAAATGGGCGCGAATCAGACCGTGATGGATCAAGCATTTGATATGGTCAGAATCCGAGGCACCGTGATCACCATTGGCACTTTTGACAAACCCATCAGTTTCAATCCCTTCTTCAAAATGTCGCGTCGCGAGATAAGATTGCAAAGTATGATGGGTCGCAACTGGGAGACGTGGCGCAGGATGAATCAACTCATCGACTCAGACAAGATCAACCTGAAACCATTGATCAGTCATGTCTTGCGCTTGGAAGAGTATGAGAGGGCCTTCGAACTGGCCAAGAGCCATGAGGTAATGAAGGTCTTGCTGAAACCGTGAACGACAAAGATACCATCATTGGAAAAGCACTTGAAGGAAGGTCACGGACCGATGGTCACACCACTCTCAGGCAGCACTCAGCCGATAACGCAGGGATCATTCAGAGCGATACTGCTTGATTCATGTGAGCTGCGTCGAGTCCAGTGAGACTGCAAGGCTTTTGGGACCGAGCTCACGAAGCTAGAACTTCTTTGTTAAGCAGGTATTTCGGCTGCCTGCCTTCGAGGACCGCGATGACTTCCTCGGCCGCTGCCAAAGATTGGATCTTTCGAGTGTTAATGGCTGCTCCGACGTGTGGGGTCAGTACGACGTTTGGAAGCCTGTCCCCTAGCTTGTAGAACGGGCACTCTGGAGTGGGAGGTTCCTCTGACAGAACACTGAGACCTGCTCCGCCAAGTCTTCCTTCGATCAAGGCATCATAGAGGGGTTTCTCCTGGATGATAGGGCCGCGGGCCGTGTTTATTATGACCGCGCTTTTCTTCATCAAGGATATCTCTCTTTCACCTATCATGCCTTTTGTTTCGGGATTTAGAGACGTGTGTATCGTAACGATATCTGAATTGCTCAGCAACTTCTCCAATGTCATATACTGAAGATCCAATTCCCTTTCCAGATCTTGTCTTCGAACCTTGTCATAGTAGAGGACTTTCATCCCAAAGCATCTTGCTCTCTTGCCAACTTCAGCGCCGATGTGCCCTAGTCCGATGATTCCGAGAGTCAGCGGATAGATGTCCAGGGCTATCGAACACATGCGCTCGACATCAAACCCGCCTTCTCTGACGTGACGATTCATTATGGGAATCTTTCTTGAAACACTCAGCATTAGCGCAAATGTTTCATCTGCAACTGCCTTCGAAAGCTCGGGGATTGGCGTATACGTGACGTATATGCCCCTCCGCGTTGCAGCAGGTATATCGACAGTATCGTATCCGGCTCCGATCCTCGCGATTATCTTCAGTTTCTTGGCAGAGTCCATGACCCTTGCGGTATAGGGGTCTATTCCTGCGAGAACAGCGTCCGCGTCTGCAAGCTCGGCGATCAGCTCCTCCTCCGTGTGCGTTCTCCCCAACATGTTCACCTTCAGCTCAATGTCGTGAGCCTTCATGATCTCCGAAAGCTCTGCAGGGAATTTGGCCGGATCTCCCAGACGAAAGGTGTACACACACTTCTTTGTCATTGGAGTCGCGTTTCCGAACACGTGTCGCAAAGTGATATTAGGCTTGTGCTGAATTCAGGGATTGAGCGCAATAATGTCCTAGATTTTCTTCAGTTCTCGGAACGTATCCGGGTCTTCTAGGCGACGCTTGATTTCTGCCAAGAACCTCGCGCCTTGGACACCGTCTACGACTCGATGATCAACCGTTAGTGTTAGGTTCATCATGGGCCGCACTGCGACGGTATTCCCTGGCAGAGCTATCGGAGTCTTGGCGATCCGAGCCACCGCTAAGACGGCACTTTGTGGCGGATTCACGATAGCGTTGAATTGATCTATGCCGTGCATTCCCAGGTTCGAGATTGTGAACGTGCCGCCCGACAAGTCGTCGGTGCTGAAGCGCATCTGACGAGCTTTCTGCCGAAAGATCTGGAGCTCACGGGCAATCTGAACAAGAGACTTCTGATCTGCCTCCTTAATGACCGGCACGATAAGTCCTTCTTCAACCCCTATCGCCACGCCGAGGTTCACTCTTTTGTGAACCTTGATCCTGCCAGCCTCGAAGGATGCGTTCGCTCTTAGATGATGCTTAAGCGTAGTCGCCACGATCTTCACCAGAAGTACTGTAACCGATATGCTCTCGCCAGTTTCTGTCGCAGGTTCGGCAGGTGCCTCAAGGAACTGCAACGCGTTGGTCATATCTGCGCTCACGGTCATAGCGAACTGGGGAGCAGCTTGGATACTCTGCACCATGCGTTGGCCCGTTAGGCGTTGTACAGTGTTGAGATCGACCCATTCGACTGGCTCTGGTGACACGATAGTCACCGTGTCGTCTGGAGGTGCCACTCCTCTCGTTGCCGCCAAAACACGCACGTCTTGTTCGGTGATCTTGCCCTCGGGGCCGGTTCCTCTAACCAGGCGCAGATCGACGTTCAATTCCCTAGCTATACGCCTGACAGCTGGGGTCGCCCTGACTCGTCGCCCGGGTTCCTCAGCCTGCGTGGTATCCGCCGCAACCTTTGCAGATACAGCCTCCGTGGTCTGTGCAGACTCGGAAGGGAGCGGTGGCAGCGCTGGCACCTCCTCGCCCGGCTCCGCGATGAAGGCGAGCGTCTGTCCGACAGAGACTTGAGCACCTTCGATCGCACCAGGCCGTATGCCTTTCAAGATCCCGCTCGCAGGGGATTCCAATTCAGCCACAGCTTTGTCCGTCTCAACTTCCATGATTGCCTGATGCTCATGTACCCGCTCGCCCTCTTTGACCAGCCATTGGATGATGCGGGCGGACTCCATGTGATCTGTCATCTTGTGAACAAACACTTCCACCGGCATGTTCTCTCCTCCTTCTGTGCAATTACGCCATTACTCTTCGAATTGCCTGAACCACGTCGTCAGTCTCCGGCCACACGCCCTTCTCGAGGCTGTCGGCGAACGGAATGGGCGAGAAGCGTCCGGTGACGCGTACGATGGGTGCTTGCAAGTAGTCGAAGGCTTGCTCTATTACAACCATGGCCCACTCTCCTGTTGGTCCATAGGAGCGGCACGGTTCGGCCACCAGCACGACGCGGCCGGTCTTGCGTGCCGACCGACCGATCGTGTTCTCGTCCAGAGGACTGATTGTGCGTACATCCACGACCTCGACACTGATACCTTCACGAGCCAGGATGTTTGCAGCCAGCATGGCATGCCAGACCATAGCGCCTGAAGCTACTACTGTCACATCTTTCCCCTCGTGCTTGACATCGCACACTCCCAACGGCAAAACATAGTCTTGGTCCGGCACTCGGCCACGGAATGAGTAGAGCAACTTGTGTTCGAGAAAGATTATGGGGTTGTCGTCTCTGATCGCGGCCTTGAGGAGCCCCTTGGCGTCGTAAGGCGTAGACGGCAAGACGACCTTGAGGCCAGGGATGTGGGCGAACCATATCTCTAGGCTCTGGGAGTGCTGAGCCGCGGTGCTCTTGCCGGCTCCACCTCCTTGGGGCATCCGCAAGACCCAAGGTACCTTGCACTGCCCGCCGGTCACGAACCGCAGTTTCGCGGCTTGGGTGCAGATCTGGTCCATTGCTAGCCCGGAGAAGTCTACGAACATGATCTCCATAACCGGGCGCATGCTTGCCAAAGCTGCGCCGGTTCCCGCCCCCACGATCGTGTTCTCGGAAATTGGCGTGTTCCGGACTCGTTCCGGCCCGAATTGATCAAACAGTGTTCGGGTCACGCCGAACGCGCCTCCGTGTTTGGCGATGTCTTCACCCATCAAGAAGACTCGCTCGTCACGGAGCATCTCTTCCCGAAGTGCTTCTCGGATGGCTTCCTGATACGACATTTCTTTCGCGGGAACGCCTTCAGGTACTTGGACGATTAGGTCAGGAGACATAGCTGGTTTAGCTGATGCCAGCGAAGTTGCATCCCTTTCGATTGAGGTCATGTTTTCTTCTTCTCTGCGGCTTAGGCGTAGATGTAATCCATCGCCGTCGTCGAATCTGGCGGCGGACTGGCTCTGGCAAATTGGACTGCATCAACAATCTCTTGCTTGACTTCCGCATCAATTACGTCGACTTCATTCACGCTTGCTTTGCCGTTATCAACAAGATACTTCCGAAAGCGCGGAATCGGATCCAGCTTGCGATGCTCTTCGACTTCGGCTCGTGTGCGATAGACTTCTGGCTCGTAAGCATAGTGCCCCTCGAATCGGTAGGATTCCGTAACGAGCAGCGTAGGTCCTTCACCACGCCGGGCACGCGCCACAGCTTCAGTCGCTGCCTTGTAGACCGCCAAGACGTCGAAACCATCTACGCGGACTCCAGGAATGCCGTAGCCTTGTGCTCGGATAGAAAGATCCCTCACCTTGACTACGCTGTCTATCTTGGTGGACACTGCCCATTGGTTGTTCTCTAGAACGAAGACGACTGGTAGGTCCCAAATGGAAGCCATATTCAAGCATTCGTGCCAGTTGCCGGTGTTGCTACCGCCATCACCAGTGAACGGCACAGCGACCCTGTCCTCACCGCGCATCTTGAAAGCCAGTGCCGCGCCCACAGCGAGAGGAATCCCAGAACCCACGACCGAAAGCGCTCCTAGACTACCTGCCTCGAAGGCCGCGATGTGCATCGATCCCCCGCGTCCTCTACAATAGCCTGTCTCCTTGCCAAGGATCTCCGCCATCATCCTCTTCGTGTCTGCCCCTTTGGCGATGTTATGCCCATGGCTTCGGTGTGTGCCAGCCACGAGGTCGTCTCGTCGTAGCGCCATGCAGACGCCGACTCCTGAGGCCTCTTGGCCGACGTAGGGATGCACAGTTCCTTTCACTTGACCCCGCTTGAACAAATCCATCGCCGCCAACTCGAACTGCCGAATACGGACCATGCGGCGATACATCTCAAGAAGGATTTCTGGTTGTGGTTCCATAGTGTCCCCGGCTTTTTTGCGGAGATACAGTGGAGCTTCTTATAGGTTCTCACACCGACATTGTCGGTTGGACGGAAACCACTCGTGGCCGGAATGAGGCGAATAGCATGTCAGGCCTGCAAGATAGAGTCGCCATAGTCACTGGCGGCGGTCGGGGCATTGGCAGGACGATTGCTCAAGTTCTGGCCCAAAAGGGCATGCGCGTCGGCTTGAACGATGTGAACATCGTTGCGGCGGAAACCACTGCCCAAGAACTTCGTGCAGAAGGATTGCCGGTTTTGGCCTTGGCGGGCGATGTCTCTCGCAAAGCTGAAGTCACAGCCATGATAGATCGAGTCGAAGCAGAGTTAGGTCCACTTTGGCTATTGGTCAATAATGCCGGCATTCTCAATGCCGCGCCTGCAGCAGAGCTGACTGAGGAAGCTTGGGACGAAGCATTCAACGTAGACGCGAAGGGCGTTTTTCTGTGTTCGCAGGCAGCCATCAAGAAGATGATCCCACGACATGGGGGGCGTATCGTCAATGTCGCCTCCATCGCTGGGATGATCGCACGCACCGGGGAGATTGCCTACTGCTCTGCCAAAGCCGCCGTCATACATTTCACACGTTGTCTTGCTGTGGAAATGGCCCCACATGGTATCACGGTAAACTGCTTGTGTCCTGGTATGACACGCACAGAAATGCTGACCGTGACAGCGAAAGAGCGCGGACTCGACTTGGATAGAATGGTGAAGCTCATCCCGGCCGGCCGCATGGCTGAAGAAGCCGACCATGCGCACCTCGTCGCGTATTTCGCATCAGATGAGGCGGCACATGTTACCGGACAAGTCGTGGCGGTGGACGGCGCTCAGAGTCTCTCTCATCCTTACATGTCATGTGAGCACTGATGAATCTCCAGGGCAGTACTGTAGACGCGTTTGTAGAGTAGTTCGAACTTCATCGTGATCACGCGTTCGCAAAGTTTCTGGCTTGTCACGATGAGCCGTCCTGATTAGAAGTAGTCAGCTATTCGCCGTGCTCGTCCACGTACTGACGATATGTCTCAATGTAGTGTGCCACTCCCTTCCCGATCTCCCCAAATTCAGGATCATAGCCCAGTTGTTGTCTTGCGTTTTCGATGCTCAGCACCCCTCGAAACTTTATCTCAAGCATGTCAGCCTCTGACAGACCGGACCCGATCTCAATGTCCGCGCCGGGGATCAGTTTTCTCACAATCTCAGCCACTTTGCCCGCCGTGACCAGAGGCCTGCCGGTCGCCGCATAGAACACACGGTCTCGCACCTTGTCAGCTGGGATGTCCATGGCTTTCACCGCCAGTTGAGCCACATCGCATGCATGAGTGTAGTCGCGCGGGAACTCGCGGCCCTTCTCGAAACGCGTAGGCAAGCCACGAACTGAATTCTCAACCATCGGTTTGATGAAGATCCCCCACTGCATGCCGAAACCGTACACCGCTGAGGGACGCAGCGTGATGAAGTCTATCCCGAAAGACTGATTGTAAGCCCAGCAGAGTGCCTCGCCTGCCACCTTGGTGGCGCCATAGAAACTCGACCCAGGCCCTTCGGTCGAAAGAAACACAGGGTGATTCGCATCCACGGGCTGGTATTGAATGCCCGGCAAAACGCCGATGCTAGAGAAATTCAGCACTCGCTTGACGCCAAACAGCTTCGCAGCTTCGAGAACGTTATAGGTGCCTACAACGTGGACAGTCATCCCCAAGCTCGGCCGTTTGGCTAGAAGTGGTGGATTCATGATGCCAGCGATATGGATAATGACATCGGGTTGGTGCGCCCTTACAGCCGCGACTAGACCTCCCCAATCTTCAATGCTCCCCTCTACGAGGTGAATACGGTCAGCGACCGGCTTGAGCCACCAAGCCGCCCTAGAGCCCGGTTCTCGCACGTCGAAGTTGATGACCGTGTCGCCCCGCTCAGCCAGCCGACGCAGGACGTAGCTACCAATAAAACCGGAACCACCTGTGACGAAAACCGTGCGAGTTATCGCTAGTCCCCAACACCGCTGATGAACGGATGATTCCGCATTTATGCATGTTCATCATGGAACGCTCGCGCCAAGATCAATAGCCCTATTCTAGAGGGGAGTATGACAAGATTCGTCCGATCAGTTTCAAGCTTCGTCTTGACGCTAGCCTCTGACTTCGAAGTCGCAACTCAGGTCTTCAGCAATCTCTCTGCATTTGTGGATGTCTATTCCTTCGAGGTTCACGACTGTCAATCTCACATTGGAGATGTGCTTTCTGCAATCTCTGGCGAAATCGAGTACTGCTTGAAACGATCCAGATAGAGAAGGTCTGCAGAGCCGCTCATACTTCTCTTGAGTTTCTGCATTGAGGCTTATTGACACATAATGGATGCCGGCCTCGCTCAACTCCTTCGCTACATTCCTGCCCTTGTTCCGTAGGCTAGCCAACCCGTCGGTGTCTAAACGAACCTTCAAATTCGGACAGCCCTGCCTAATTCTCTTGGTCAGATCAAGCACTGTGTCTAATCTGATGGTAGGTTCGCCAAAGCCGCACCAGACAACCTCTCTGTCCGAAGTCTTCACTTCATGCTGGAACGCGGTCCAGATCTCATCGTGGGTTGGCTCTCTGCCCAGCCATAACGTGTAACCGGAAAGACCGGGATTAGAATTTCTCACACAGAAGCTGCAGCTGTTTGAGCAGCGGTTCGTAATATTCAGGAAGACTGTATCGAGTCGAGGAGCGTACCGATAGGCAACCGACCCGCCAAGCCGGCTCACCTCATTGCAGCCCCATCATCCTACTCACAATGATTCGAACCTGCAGGTCGTTGCACTATCAACGGAAGTCCGGAGTAGAGACCTCTACTGACCATCGTACGTGAAAGTCTCGCCGGGTTTCAATAGCACCGCCTTGACGTGTGGTTTGACATCAGACGACATGTTGCTCATCAATTTGAGAAACGCCTCGACATCAGCATCGACCGTTCCGAAGTGGATCGGGATCACGTAGTCGAGGCCGAGCCATTCGGCTGCCAGAGCCGCCTCATAAGGTGTCATCTCCCCCGTGAGGTAGGGCGAATCTCCCACCGGTCCCACGCTCACGTTGATTAGTCCAATCTTCGGTCTGTAGAGCTGACCTATCAGCTTGAGATCGCCGAACAGTGCCGAGTCTCCTGAGTGGTATATTCTGACATCCGGATCCGGCTGTACTATGAATCCCATCGGTGGTCCTGAGTAGTATGTGCCATCGGCCGCAATCATACTGGACCAATGCCTGCTCTCAACCGACCTTACCCTTATTCCCTCCACTTCTACCGTAACGCCCCAGATGATTCCGATCAGTTTCTCCGGTGCAACGCCTTCCTTGATTAGGTGAGCCCTCACGTCTGCTCCACATATTACCGGAGCCTTGAATTTCTTGGCTATCTTGCCGGCGTCTCCTAGGTGATCGTAAGCGGCGTGCGTCACGAGGATAAGATCGACCCGTTCCAATTCATTCGTTTTGACAGGAGATGACGAATTCGCGTCGAGGTACGGATCTATCAATACCTTTCTTTCGCGACTGTTGGTTATCTCGAAAGCCGATATCCCGAAAAAACGTATTTTCGTTGCCACGGTCTGTCCTCACACCACGGCTGCGAAGTACTGGTAATAAGGCTTCTTCCGACTGTTCGATTTCTTCCACCAGGACGAAGCTTCCGCAACGTCTACGAGTCCGAGTTTACTCCCCTGAGCCTGTCCTCCATCTCGAGTCCGAAATCCAAAGCCGGAACGAGAGCGAGGAAAGGGAAATGAAACGCTTCCAAAGTCGACCAAGGCTTATGAGCTTAATCGCAGGGATCATGGGAATGAAGTTGTGAAAGATGCAGGTCAAGCCCATGAGGCTCAGCATATGCAATCGTATCTGGGTCAACTATCCGTTTGAGGAAGCTGTGAAACGCATTGCTTGGCTTGGATACGACGGGATTGAGATTTGGGGATGTCGCCCCCACGCGTACACACTAGACATGGACGATGAAGCTATACGAGAGCGAAAGAAAGCAATCGTAGAAGCGGGACTTGAGATACCGTGCCTCACCCCAGAACAGTTCTATCCTGCACCCTACATCAATCCAGCAAGCCCATGTGAGAAGTATCGAAAGCAGAGTATCGGATTCCTGAAGGCAAGCCTTGACTGTGCGGGCAAGTTCGGAGCGCCCATGATGTCCATGGCGCCTGGGAAATGCCTGTACGGCCAGCCTGAGGCAGACGCGTGGCAATTGCTTGTTCAAGCGGTTGGAGAGTGCGCTGACTACGCCAAATCCCTTGGTCTCAGGTTGGCAGCTGAGCCGTGTCCTCCTATCGAAACGAACCTTGTTTCAACCCTGCACGACTTTCTGCAGCTTTCTCGTGACGTGAATGCGACGAACCTAGGTTGCCTTCTTGATATCGCACATCAGAATATCACTGGTGAGAATTGTACCGATTTCACCAAAGTTCTCGGAGACAAGCTCTATCATATCCACATCTCCGACAATGGCGGCACAACGGACGAAGGTCTCGTCCCTGGCGAGGGAACGGTTCAGTTCCAACCGTTCATAAGATCCCTCAAAGAATCAGGCTACGCTGGATATCTCTCCCTAGAGATGACATTTAGCTATCAGCAGGATCCTGATTCGGCCGCCTACAGGGCCAAACGGTTCATGGATAACCTGCTCAGAGATTCGTGACTGGACTCTTCTCGAAACCGCGCCGTCGTCCGATTGAGCACGGCATATGGAAGAGCCGCGTGCGTACTTGGACTCGCAGAGGAAGAAGTGCATGACCTACTGAGTAGATTCTTAGATCTTCTCAGTGTGGGATTCTTCTGGGTACCAGCATGCTAGGGGCGCCACGCCTCAGTGCATGCCTCTGCCGCCGGCTACTATGAGAAGTTCTCCTGTAATGAACCAGGCCTCGTCAGAGGCTAGAAACAGCGCGCAATTTGCCACATCTTCACAGGTGCCGAAACGCTTCAGGGGCGTCTCGTCAAGGACCATCTTCTGAACCGAGGGATCGATTTCAGCTACCATCTCGGTCTTTATGAAACCAGGACATATCGCGTTCACGGTAATGTGTGGCCCCAGTCTCAGTGCGAGCGCTTTCGTCAGACCATTCATCCCCGCCTTTGAGGCAACGTATTCAGTGAAGCGCATGGCGGAAGGGTGGTACAATCCGGAGTTTGAGGACATATTGATTATTGTGCCTTGCTTCTGTTTCAACATGATTGGCGCGACTTCTTTGGAGCACAGGTAGGCGCCCTTCAGATTGATATCGATTGTTTGATCCCATTCGTTCTCGGTCACCTCGAAGAAGTCTTTGGCAATATGCACACCAGCATTGTTCACTAGGATGTCTATTCGACCGTATGTCTTCATAGTAGTCTCGACCAAGCGCTTGACTTCATCTGACTTGGAAACGTCGGCTTTCACACAGATGGCTTGTCCACCTTGCTGCCTAATTCGGTCCGCCACCGCCAACGCTTCCTTTTCAGATCTAATGTAATTGATTACGACCTTGGCACCTTCTCTTGCATAGAGTTCCGCAATGGATCGGCCAATGCCTCGGGAAGCACCTGTGATGATTGCGATTTTGTCCTTTAGCCTCATTCCCAACACCAAGTGACAGCATTCGACTCAGGCATCTCGTATTTCTGTTTTCCCGAAAGGATCAAGATCTCGTGCACTTCCCTGCCAGTTTGGCGAGAAGACTGAGACACCTAGCCGCCTCTCCAAAAGAAAAACACCAAGGGCATACTTTGTTATACTCGCTTTGTCGCTTTGTTTTGCGAAGTCCAATCCTACCATTGGGGTCAGTCAGGATGAGTCTGATCGGGATTGACATCGGAAGCAGTACGACAAAGATGTCTGCATACAGTACAGGTGGTACACATCTGGGTACTGTCTACAGAGCATCGCCTCCGAGACATCCCCAGCCGGGTTCTTGGGAGCTTGACCCGAACCAAGTATGGAACAACGCTATTGATGGACTGAGGGAGTTGGCTGCGAAGCGAGCGGTCAAACGAGACCCTCCAATTGGAATTGCGGTCTCTGCCTCGATGAGGGAGGGGTTCCCGGTCAGGTCGGATGGAAAGCCTCTCGGCCCGTGTATAATGACTGCTGACACTCGAGAGTCTGGCCTCGAAAAAGAGATCCTGAGCAGGTATGGCCCTGAGACTTGGTTCAGTTTCTGCGGCCACATACCTGAACGAATGGACATGGTTTGCAGGCTACTATGGTGGGAGAAGAACAGGCCGGAAGTGATGGAGAAGGCGAGGTACTTCTTGGGCTGGGCAGAGTACTTCTCTCTCCGACTCACGGGTCGAGCGGTCAGTGATAGGAGCCATGCGGCAAGATGGCTAGTCTATGATTTCAGAACGGATGGATGGTCGCCCGAGCGAATGGCCGACTTGGGCATTAATGCCGGGCTGTTGCCCGAGATCCAGCCGTGGGGGACAATCATCGGCACCGTGGATAGGAAGATCTCTGGTAGGATTGGTCTCAAACACGAACTGGAGCTGGCTGTTGGCTCCATTGACGTATATTGTAGTGCCCTAGGGGCGGGGGTCTCAGAAGGTGGAACCGGCTGCCTGATTAGTGGCTCGTGGGAGGACATAATCGTGCCAGTCGCCTCGCCCCCGCCAGCCTCTGAACTTGTCAAGTTAGGAGTTTCCACGACTCCTTTCCCAGGAGAAGCGGGCTGGGCGATACTTGCATTGAACCCAGCTGGGAACTCGGTCCTGAATTCCGTCAGGAACCTCATGAACGTCTCTCTGGATGGAATGGATCAGAAACTCGAGGCAACTGGCCGCGGGCCGGGCCCGGTAGTTGCGATGCCTCATTTTTCAGGAGCATTCGTCCCTTGGACTGAAGCAACAAAACTTCGAGGAACCTTGTTGGGCCTAACTCTTGGAACCGGCAAGATCGATGTCGTCAAAGCCTTCATGGAGAGCATTGCATACGATCTCTACTACACGCTGGCTTTCCTCAGAGAGAAAGGTGTGAAGATCGAGACACTCAAAGGCATGGGTGGAGGAACTGCGTCCAAATGGTGGAATCAGTTGAAGGCCGACCTTACTATGACGGAAATAGAAAGAGTAGCCCAAGCTGAACCAGGTACCTTGGGAGCAGCCTTGCTAGCCGGCTTGGCTTTGGGCGTTTTCAAGAGTGTCGAAGAGAAGGCAGCCGCGTTCTCCAAGGCAGGCCAGCGCTTCAAGCCAGATCCCGAACGCGCCAGTTTGTACAGTGAGCGCGTGCGATTGTATCAGATTTTGGTGTCCGATCTATTGCGACTTGACTGGGACAGGATTATCAGCGTAGTCAGTCACTGAAGAGACAAACCATATATGCGCGTGGCTCATCTCATCGTCCCTTCGTAGGCAGGTAAGGCTGTCTCTTTGTTCGTTGATCCATGAGACATAAAGAGGCAATTCCTCTGCGTATGTGAATTGAGCAACGAGGGCAGGCTCATGGCATGAACTCAAACTCGTTCCAAGAACTCGTCGGCGAAGCAGTGAAGATCATAAGAGCAGCAGAGGAGCAAGGAATCGTGTTGCGCCTTATGGGCGCCTTGGCAGTGAATTATCATTGCCCCAAGTACGCGCACTACCATGAGAAAGCGGACAGAACTCCCACAGACATTGACTTTGCATCGCGCTCCAAGTTCAAAGGGAAACTCACCACGTTCCTACAAGGGCTCGGCTACAAGATAGACCCCATGATGATGAGCCTTCCCTCCTACGCCGAGGGCAAGAGACACATCTACTTCGGAGAAACGCAGATTGACGTGTTTTTCGACGAACTCAGAATGTGTCACACGATCGATTGGAGCAAGAGGCTGGAGGTAGACAACCCCACGATTCCGCTGGCGGACATTGTGCTCGAGAAACTGCAGATCGTCGAGATCAATCCAAAGGACATCAAGGATCTCGTTCTGTTGTTCTTGGAGCACGATGTAGGAGACACAGACAAGGAAACCATAAACGGAAGATACATCGCGGGGCTCTTCTCGAAAGACTGGGGCTTCTACTATACGTCCACGACAAATCTCAACAAGGTAAAGAGGTTGATCGACCAGTACGTTAGCCTCCCAGAAGACGAGGCGAAGACCGTCCGAGAGCGAGTGGACAAGCTCCTTTCCATGATAGAGAATCAAACCAAATCAATGGGTTGGAAAATGCGCAGCCGAATAGGCACGAAACAGAAGTGGTATATGGAAGTAGGAGAGGACTATCGGATCCTCAAGGTAGAGTAGCAGAAAGACCGATCTGAGCACTGACGTTCGTCCCAGCGCCATGGTATCGGACGCCGGGCTGGGGACTGTGAAGTGGCATCTGCTTTCGAGATCGGGTGCCCGGATATGTCGCAAGTGTTTTATGCTGTTTCCGCGGCCAACTATGGTCAAGGTTGACCAAAATGGCACAACCTGAGGTATTCCTAAGAAGAACATCAGGAGTAATCAGAACACTCTCACCAAGAGACGCCATGTTCTACGGATACTTAGTCATCGCAGGCTTCTACGGCGTGACGTTCTATTTCTTCTCTGGTGGCGCATTGTTTCCAGGAGCGAACGTGTACCTCGCGTGTATCATACTGCTAGTTCTCTTCGCCATTCGTTGGGTGACATACTCTGGCCTGATCAGTGCAATGCCCCGCAGCGGAGGAGACTACGTCTACTCGAGCCGACTAGTGAGTGGACTGGTGGCTTTCGTCATCACCAACGCCGGAATGGTTTGGTGGCAGCTATTCTGGGACTACCTGGCGGGCAATACGATTGCTCTGACGATCATTCCAGCCATCTTTGACTTCACAGGACATGCTACGGGGAACCCCGGTCTGATCGAATTCGGCCAGTCGTTGGCCAATCCATGGGTTGGCTGCGCGATCTCCATTGTCCTGCTCTGGATTGCTTGCTTCGTCATGCTCACAGGACTGAGAGCATACGTGGTCTTCCAAAACTACTTCATAATGGTATTCGGCGTTCTTTCCTTGATCATCATAGCAGGTATCTTTCTGGTAGTTCCGCAATCCACCTTCATAGCCAACTTCAACGCCTATCAAAACATCTTCGAATACAATCCCGATTGGTATAACTCGATCATTGCACGGGCGACAGAACAAGGTTTCAATCCAAACGCACCATTCAGCTGGTACGACACACTCGGACTGGTAGCGTTGTACTACGGTCTCTGGACCGCCGTCTCCTTCGGCCTGGAACTTGTCGGAGAAATCAAAGGCGTGCAGTCATTCAAGACCGCATACACGACACAGTTTGGAGCCATAATCCTACAGGCCATCACTTTCGTGATAGCCATAGGATGGGCATATGATTACATGGGACAAGAGTTCACAAAATCGCTAAGCTTCTTGGTGGCATCTGGGCAATCACCTCCAGGTTTCACCTTCCTCGGATCCTACTCGCTATTCGGTATACTAACACTGAATCCGATAATTGCCATCGTTATCGGTCTCGGGTTTGCAGGCGCCATGTCCAACAGCCTGTTCAACGGCTTTCTCGGCGGTTCGAGACTGCTGCTAGCTCAGTCCTTCGATCGCCTGCTGCCGGGCTGGTTCGGACATGTCAACAGGCGTGGTGCGCCCGACAACATACTGATCCTGCTGACAGCACTGTCCTCAGTAGCCGCCGTCATCCTGACCGGATATCCATATCTCGGAGGGCTTCTGCAACTAGCGCTCATGTGTCAGTTCATCGGATTTGCTGGCTCGGTCCTAGGCGGCATAGTCTTCCCATGGAGAGCGAAGGCGCTCTACGAAGCCTCACCAGCGAGCAAGTACAAGGTCGCTGGCTTTCCGGCAATAACGATATGCGGGATAGTTGGCCTTGCGACGGACATCTGGGCAATTTGGATGTACCTCACCAACCCAGGCTACGGCATCTGGCCTGGAACAACGATGGCTCTGACTTTCGCGGCGTTGCTCTACATTGTACCGTTTGTCTGGTACGTGATCAACAAACAGCACCGGAGGAGCCAAGGAATCAATATAGAACTGGCCTTCAAAGAGGTTCCACCCGCGTAGGGTAGGAACCCATCCATATTTTTGTCGCGCGGGTTTCGGAAGATCGCTGTCTGTCTCACTCAAGCCGTTTTCTTTGTAGCCGAGAGTAGGTACTGTTTGTGGGCCAGTATCCGACTTTGCGTTTGACCAAAAGAGTTAAGAAATGACCTTCCTGTGTCACGGCCAGCAGGGTGCGATGCCGTTGCCTGAAAAACCCAGAGAAAAGAAATTCACGAAGATCTTCTTCGTCACCGACGTTCACGGTAGCGATAGAACTTTCCGCAAGTTCCTGAGTGCAGGCAGGCTCTATGAAGCAGACATAGCGATGCTCTGCGGAGATCTCACCGGGAAGATGCTAGTTCCGGTCGTGAAAAGCCCTGAGGGCACGCACGCGGCCAAGTTTCTCGGCCTCGAAGAGAAAGTGAAGACAGAACAGGAACTGAACAAGCTCGAAGAGAGGATCCGCAACGCAGGGTTCTACCCTTATCGCACTGACCGGGACGGCATGAAAGAGCTCCAGGCAGAGCCCAAGAAAGTTGACGAGCTGTTTAAGACATTGATGCTTGAGAGACTCGGGCAGTGGGTGAAAGCTGTCGAGGAGTATTACCGGGACTCAGGCATCAAATGCATAATCACTGGAGGCAACGACGATCTCCCAGAAGTTGACTCTGTACTGGACTCTTCGAGCTATGTGATCAACTCTGATCGCAAGTTGATCAGGTTGACAGATTATCACGAGATGATAACTGTCGGAGAGGCCAACATTACGCCATGGAAATGCCCCAGGGATGTCACTGAGGAGCAGCTCAAAGAGATCATCGAGAACTTGGCCAACAAGGCTGAGAACATACAGAATTGTGTGTTCAACCTGCACGCTCCGCCGAAGGATTCAGGCCTAGACACGGCTTTCATGCTGGACACCAGCGTTGACCCACCAAAGGTGGTGACCAGAGGAGGAACACCTGTCACAATAGGTGTCGGCAGCTCCGCAGTCCGTGAATGCATAGAGAAATATCAACCGCTCCTTGGCCTACACGGCCACATTCACGAATCCAGAGGCATGTTCAAAATAGGAAGAACGATGTGCATCAACCCCGGAAGCGAGTATGGCGAGGGAATTGTCCGCGGAGCAATAGTCAACGTCGCCAAGGACAAGGTTCTGAGTTACCAGCTCACATCAGGTTGAGGTGTGACGCGACGATTACTCAGCATACACATTCCGTTCCACGTTGGAAAGTGCTGGATCAAGCCCAAACAACGGCAAACAGTAGACATATCGTGCATCTGGTTCTTCGCACGGTGGAATTGCTGTGGGAAAAGTAGACATCCAGGTCAACTTGGGCGAAAACGAATACGATCCGCAGGCTTTCGTGGACGCAACTGTCTACGCTGAACAGTTGGGGTTTCGCACCGCTTGGTTCGGGGATCACATCTTTCCCTGGTTCCATTCTGGCAAGAGGTCTTCGTTTGTATGGTCAGTCTTGAGTGTGGCAATGGAGAAGACCGACCGAATAAAGGTAGGTCCTTGGGTAACAGTCCCCATAGGCGCAAGGTACCATCCGGCAATTATTGCGCAAGCATCTTCGACCCTCGACAACATGTATCCTGGTAGATTGCTTCTCGGCGTCGGTTCAGGCGAAGCTCTCAATGAGAGACCCTTTTGGAACAGCAAGTGGCCAAGATGGGAAGAAAGAATGGAGAGACTGATCGAAGGAATCAAACTCATTCGAATGATGTGGGATTCAAAGAAGCCATTCAAGTTTGAAGGGAAATACTTCTCATCAGATTTCTACTTTCTGTACACGAAGCCTAGGAGAAAGATACCGATCTACGTCTCTGCAATTGGAAAGAGAGCGGCAAAGGTTGCAGGGCTCAACGCTGACGGTCTGATTACTATATCTCCTAGGAACAACGTTCAGACGATGAAAGAGGTAATCCTACCCGAATACATGGAAGGCAGAAAAGAGGCGAACAAGAAAGGCCTTGGAACAGTAGCGATAGAGTTAGGCTACAGTTTTCTGACACCAGAAGAACTCGTCAGAACACAGTGGAGAACGCTCGGTTTCTTCCGCAAGGATTCTTGGAGCATCCCTACACCGGTTGCCGTTGAAGAAGAAGGCAGGAAAGTCACCGTGGAAAATGTCCGCAGGGGACTACATTTCTGCAAGAACTGGAGAGACGTTGTCGAAGTCGTTGAGGAGTACGCCGAGATAGGCGTCAACTCGGTGGCGTTTGTGACTCTCTGCGACAAGAAGCTAATCCGGGATGTTGCCAAGAACGTGTTGAGTGTTTTCTGACAAGGCCAAGAAGCGACTTCATGCGATAATAAGTACCTCCCTACTGAGATTTTCCTCTTGCCGAAACTGGCCATACGACTTCGACTTTGTCATTTCTTACTCCGTAGTACTGGTCGTGAAGATTGACTGTCGTGCAACAGTGGCTGGGGATCAACTCGATCTTGTCTCCTACCTCGATCTTGCATCCAGCATCAACCCTGATCAGTCCATGCTCTTCCGACAAGTGGTAGACCTGAGCGTCTTCAGCATCTTTCACAACCGGCATTCCGAATTCCTGCGTTATCGACTTGTATCCAGTGTTCACCACGAGTCGCTCAGGAATTGGTCTGCTGATCACCGTAGCCAAGACCGTCAGAGCACAGGCGAATTCCGATCCTCTGAGTTTGCGATAGGTGGAGTCCATGAAAACGTATGAGCCGGCTTCGACCTCGGTGATTCTCGGATATTCTCCCGCTATGTCGTACGTGCTTGTCGAACCTGCGCTTACACTCTGAACCTCTATCCCCTCTGACTCCACCATCTCGACTGTCTCCCTTAGATTATTCAGGAGCTCATGAGCCGCAGCCTTTCTCTTTTCGAAATCTGGCAAATCGAAGAAAGGGCCTTCGTATCCCATGAGTCCACGCAACTCTAGCCCCTTGAGCCTCGAGATCTCAATGGCAAAATTCACTGTCGGATTTCCCGGCATGACGCCGCAGCGTCTATTCCTAACGTCCACCTCGATCATGACGCCCTGTCTTACGCCATGCCTCATTGCAGCTTGCGATGTCGCTCGTGCAACTTTCAAGTTGTCAAGGACCACAGTCACGTCATGATGTGGTCCAAATCTCATGAGCTTCTCTATCTTTTCCGGGTCGACAACTTCGCTCGTGATGAGAATGTCGCTGATTCCTTCATTGGTCATGACTTCTGCTTCGCCAAGCTTCTGACAGCATATTCCTCTTGCCCCTGCCTGGATCTGTTTTCGGGCAATGATAGGCGATTTGTGAGTCTTAGCATGGGCACGGAGTCCGGATTTCACTCTTCTGAAATACTCAGCCATTCTAGCGATGTTGGCTTCCATTGCATTCAGATCAATGAGCAATGCAGGCGTCTCAATGTCGCTCTTTTCAGCACCAGTGCTCATGTGGCCATCAGCTACAGTCGGTCTGGACTTCGATAGCTCGGTCGATGCCTATATGGTGCTCTCGAGAGAACGTCGGGCCCCCTCTGCAAACAAGGCAAGGTCTGTCTGGTGCTGGACTCTCAAAATCGTGCTCAGAGATAGCCACCAGCTACAAGGCTTGATATTCTATCAGGGCGGCATCCCCCTTCTGAACTAGGTCTAGGCAGAAGGTGGCGACTTGTATCCGTCAGTCATGCCGACTACGGTTGGTGGGATGAAGGGTTTCATCCTAGAGAACGAGAAGCTCAGGCTCGTCTTGATGCCGGAGGCCTTCTTCATAGGCGTCGGCCTGTTCACCGCGCTCGCGACGTAGTTGGAGAAGGTGTTGGAGCCGTTCGGAATCAGCATAACGGATGCTGGGATAGTAGGCGGGGTCTTCATTGCCGGAGGGATCCTAGGCTCGATCGTGATCCCTGCTTTGTCCGACAAAATGGCCAGGCGAAGACCATTCCTCATCGCGGACCTGCTCGTCTCCGCCGTGGCTCTGATGGTCTTTGTGACTCGCGGAGGACTAGTGTTTCTCGCGGTCAGCGCGTTCATCCTCGGGTTCTTTCTGATGTCTGCACTCCCAATAGGACTGCAAGTTTCAGCTGAACTTGTCGGGTCAGGCATGGCAGGAACGGCGGCTTCAGTCCTTTGGCTTTTCTCTCAAATCGGCTCTGTGGTGTTCATTGTGCTAATGGAATCCGTTAAGGCGGCTCTCGGAAGCCTCCAGTACTCAATCCTAGTCCTAGTTGTGCTCGATCTCGTAGCCGCACTCCTTTGTTCGCGGATCACGGAGACAGGCAAATACGTTCGCGCCGCAGCCTAGGAAACAGTATCCCGGTAAGCACAGGAAGAGTACTTGGGGAGAGATTCTTGATGGCACCTTCGCATTTCCCCTGAGATCCCCTCGCACGCAGACTCAAGATCACGTGTATGTTCGTCCCTGAATCCGGAGCCTGGTTCAGTCACGATTCCGTCCTCATCGGAATCTGAACACTAAGCGCTAAATAGAAAGCGGAATCACACCTCGATTTGTGAACTAGGAACTTGTGGAAGACCTCAGCACCAGTATGGGCATTCTTTGAGAGACAGACGCGTTTCTTTCGGCTGGGGAAAAGGATCCCGCTTGAAGATGTGATGAAAGGTCTCAAACAACTCGGGTTCGACGGGATTGAGCTGGGCATATTCGACCCTGCGAAGGACTGTACTAGCGAGGAAATTCGCAGGGTAAGCGATCTGCTTGAGGTTCACAAGCTCGAAGTACCTTCTCTCTACATCGACATAGCCGGACACTGGCCTCTGGCGGCTTTCACTCATCCCGACGCGAAAGTCAGACGGGACGTAACTCGGCTTTTCAAGACTTCGCTTGAGGCGGCCAAGGCGATAGGAACGAAAATGGTTGGCATCTCTCCGGATTGCGATGGTTTCCCGCATCCTCTTGGGGTTACTTTCAAGAACGCTTGGAACTGGTTCAGGGAAGGGCTCTCTGATTGCGTTGACGCCGCAGCTGATTCGGGCTTGAAGCTGGCATTCGAATACAAGCCAAAGGAGACACGAAACTTCTCCTTAATCGCCAACTCGGACACAATACTGAGACTCATCGACCAGATCGACTCAAGCAATCTAGGCGTACTCTTGGACACAGGTCACGCCATGTACGCGAAAGAGGACCTTCCAACCACTGTTGAGAAACTTGACGAAGCCCTGTTGCATGTTCATCTCTGCGACAACTATGGAGATTGGGATGATGATCTAGTTCCAGGCACGGTTCATGACTTCACAGAGTTCTTCGAGGCTCTGAAGAGGATAGGATACAAGGGCTACGTGGGGCTGGATATCTATCCCTTGCTAGACCCCTTTGGAGCATGTCGGAAAAGCAAGGAATACATAGACCAAATGTACTCCAAACTCGAAAGACCGACCCCGTAGGTCGGAAGCGTATCACCGGATCGGTGCTCAAAGGCTACTCTGCGGTCCAAGAGGTTATGGCATCATCGATGGATTTTGCCGCGGTGTAGCTAGGAAGCCATACCCTCTCGAAGTACTCAATGTATTTTCTGTGCACTGTCTCATCTGGCTCGGTCGCTTCCGCCTCATCAAGCCTGAGCCACTTTTTCATGACTGCAACATCTCGGACTTGCTTGCTTGCGAGAGCCGCGATAAGCGCATCTCCACCTGGAGCCTCGCAGCTCCTAGCCGGGTACAGAACCCGATAGCCCGTGACATCAGCCAAGATTTTGCGATAGACCTTGCTCTTCGCGGTGGGTCCCGAGATCAACATCGTCTTTGAGAGTTGAATTCCAGCGTCCCTAGCTGGAGACTCGTGTCTCAGCAGATCAAATGCCACGCTCTCCAATATCGCTCTATAGAGCTCTCCTCTTGTCGGCATTCCCGCAAGGCCATGAAAACCGCCGAATCTAGAAGGATTCCAGTCAGGAGTCCTCTCGCCCATCATCTGAGGAATGAATGATATCCCCTTCTCAGCAGCGAGTGAGAACTCTGCTTGGTCATCTAACAGACTCTCAGCGACTCCGGTCAGATTCGCAAACCACCGGAAGCAATGACCAGTTGTCTTGGACCCTCCGAAGCTTTCGAGCCTGTGATTGGGCTCGACGACGAAGGGGTAGTTGATGAGTCTTATCGTTATCCTCCAAGGCTTGACTCTGTTGTCCTGAATCATATTCCAGCAACCGCTGGTGCCGCACATGAAGTTGTGTTCACCGTCGTTTAGAGCACCGGTGCCTAGGGCGCTTGTTGGCGCATCGTCACCTCCGGCTGCTACCAGTGTCCCCTTCTTCAGTCCAGACAGTCTCGCTCCGTCTTCACTTACTTCGCCTACGACTTGGTCGCAAGGGATGAGGTCGGGCAACTTGTCGCGGGGAATGTCCAGATCGCTGAGAAGTTCATCCGACCAGTCCAGGTGACCTAGGTCGAAGATTCCTCCGAGGTTTCCGGCATAACACAGGTCGTAAAGCAATCTCCCAGTCAGCAGGTACGCCGCGTACCCATTCGGAGTCGCGAACTTGAAGGTTTGCTCCCATATCCTAGGGACGTGGTTCTTGATCCACAACATCTTTGTGAACCCGAAGTATGGATCTGACGTGTTACCCGTTATCGCGCAGAGTCTCTCGCGACCTATTCTCTGTTCGGCTTGGCGCGCTTCTACGACCGCTCGTGCGTCGTTCCAAATCAATGCGGGATAAATCGGTTTCAGTCGTCTGTCAAGAGGGATTCCGCTACCAGGATTAAGCGCCGATATGCATATCGCGGATATGTCGTTTGGAGAGATCCTTTTCATTCCAGAGAGATCGACTATCTTTCTGACGGATTCGAAGCATGCTTGCATCCATGTGTTTGGGTCCTGCTGTGCCCATTTTGTCATGGGCGACTCCGGAAAATACTCAGAGGATGAAGCTGTAGCCAAAACGTCGCCGGTCTCTACGTCCACGAGGACAGATTTCGTGCTGGTAGTTCCTATGTCGGTCCCTATGACATACCCCATGAGGGCGTTCTCCTCAAAGGCCGCTTTGTCATAATCCAACTAGCGGTAGAGCAGCGTTCACACGGCGCGAGACATGCATGCGGTCCACTTCAGGTGCAATGGGAGGCCTTGTTGATTGAAGACAGTACTCCATTCCTATTCATCACATACTCTCTTATTCTAGCTTCCACGATGTCAAGGTACGCCTTAGGATCAAACTCCTTTGGATTCTCTGCAAGGAATTGCCTCGTGATAGCCGTGAAGATCAGTTTAGTGTCAGTGTCGAAGTTAGCCTTGCGAATGCCTCTCTTGATTGCTACTTGAAGCTGATCGTCGCCGATCCCAATGGCGCCCTCCATCTGTCCCCCATATCTTCTCAGGATCTCAACATACTGTTTAGGAACGTTCGAGGCTCCGTGCAACACTAGGGGGAAGTCGCCCACTCTCTCTTTGATTTCATCTAGTATGTCCAGTCTCAGTTCAGGGGGCGTATGCTCGGATCTTGACTTGAACGGGCCATGCGCTGTTCCTATGGATATGGCAAGGCTATCGATTCGTGTGTCTTTGATGAACTCTTCGACCTCCGCAGGCTTCGTGTACATCTGCTCTGGCGTCACACGTTCTCTGATTCCTGCTATCCCGCCGAGCTCTCCTTCGACTGACACATCATATTCGTGGGAGTAGTCAGCAACCTTCCTCGTCAGCTTGATGTTCTCGTCGTATGGCAACTGCGACCCATCTATCATGACCGATGAGAAACCTGCATCAACGCATTTCCTACAGGTCTCGAAACTCGTGCCATGATCGAGGTGGAGAGCGGCAGGTGTACTTCGACCCACGCGCCCGATTGAGGCAAGCATCCCTTTGACCATATTGGGAAGGCAACTTAAGTTGCTGTCGTCTAGATTGTGCTGCAAGACCTGCAAGACTACCGGGGAGTTCGTGTCTATGCATCCTTGCATGATTCCTCTCATCTGCTCAAGATTGAAGAAATTGTAGCCGGGAATAGCGTACTTCTCTCTCAGCGCACTTTCAAACATCCTTCTAGTGTTGACCAGACCAAATGTTCTGTAGTCTCCGCGTTCTGCGCGCATTAATCGCTTCCAGAGTTCGACTTGCTCATCTGACACAGGAGATCCACTCCCTCGGCCGGTCTTGGTCATCCGCGGTCCACTAGGGTGAACAGTATTCGGTAGTGTGAGCGTTTCTCATCTGTTTTGACTTGCTAGCTTGTGGGGCAGAGCTCCGCCGCCTAGGCGCCTTGGCCGGGAGAGGTGTGGATCCTGTAGTGATTTGAGAGGGTTTCAAAGATTAGTCTAACGACTTCTGCCCCTGGGTCCTCGCAACCTAACGTCTGTTCGCCCAAGTATCTTGCTTTCCCGTGCTTTGCGATCAAGTTTCTCGTCGAATCAGCGCCTATTCTAGCAGCTTCAGCGGCCATTTCTAGGGCTTGAGAGACATCAACACCATTCTCAGCCGAACGCCTCAGGGACATCGCGGCTGGCGCCAGTGCATCTACCAGAGTCTTGTCTCCAACACTGGCTCCTCCTCGCAGACGTATTTTCTCCAGCGAGTTATCGAACATTCGTGCAAGATCCATTACATCGATCTCCTGTTTGCCCGCAACCGCTTTCCCCGCTTCAATAAAGAGCGTTCCGAACAAAGGTCCTGAGGCGCCTCCGACAGAGGACAATATCTGCTGGCCAGCCGTTTTCAGGAGAGATCCAATATCATCGTTCTTCGATTCGAGAAGAGCGCGCCGGGCGTTCTTGAAACCGAGCTGCATTCCTACGCCGAAATCACCATCCCCGCAATCCGCATCCATTCTGCTAAGCGAGTCACTGTCCTGCATAACAACCTCTGCCAAACCCAAGAGAAAGCTCCTCATGAACTCGTTGTCAATCATCTTTGCCAGTGATCCGTCCCTTCAATCATGTCCCAGTATCTCCCCGACATCTTACAAATGTTGGTGTGCACGTGGGAGCGTCGTACAGTTCTCTTAGTTCCTCATCCAGTCTCATTAGAGTCACAGAGCACCCCGCCATCTCCTGTGTCGTGAGAAAACTGCCCACCTCGGTCCTGTGGATACGAATCCCCAAAGTGTCCAAGATTTCGTGAACCTTACGGTTGATGATGTAGAGTTCCATGAGCGTGGTCGAGCCATATCCGTTCACGATTACGTTGACTTCATCTGTGCTCCTCAATGACAGGTCCTTTACCACAGCGTCGACGAGTATCTCAGCTGTCTCGTCCGCGGATAGGAGTTTTGTCTTCCTTACTCCTCTCTCACCATGCGCGCCTATCCCGAAATACATCTCGTTCTCATCGATCGTGAATGTCGGTTTTCCAGTGGCAGGTACAGTTGCAGGAGAGAGAGCGACGGCGAAGGTTCTGCAGTTATCTCTTGCTTTCTCCGCCGACTGCTTTGCTTGGGCTAGAGAGGCTCGCATCTCCGCTTTTGCACCGGCAACTTTGATTACAAACAGGTCAGCGGCCAAGCCCCTCCGTTCATTAGCTCTTTCAGGTGAGGCCGAAGCCACATCGTCCCAGACCCTGACTGTCTGGGTCTCTATTCCTTCTTCGCGGGCGGTCTCCGTAGCCATATCGAAATTCATGTTGTCCCCAGCATAGTTTCCATAGACGTACAGTACACCCTCACCTCCGTTTGCCGCCCTCGTTGCTTCCAGAATGAATGTGGGCGAAGGTGCAGCGAACACCTCTCCCAGTACAGCTGCGTCTGCCATTCCATATCCAACCCACCCTAGAAAGAGGGGCTCGTGCCCGCTCCCGCCTCCCACAACGACTCCCACTTTGTCTTGTATCGGGGCGTTCCTTCTCGCAACTACGTGAGGACCAACGAGCCTCACGATATGTGAGTAGGCTTTGGCGTAGCCTTCAATACTCTCAACAGTCACTTTGAATGGGTCGTTCATTAGTTTCTTCATTTCTTCTGTCTCGGTTATTGTTGGTTTATTCGTCATATGATGATTCCGATTAGGTTAAAACAATCCCACTTCTTTCCGCCTTCGTTCACGATCTTAGACCCCGGGCCTGAATACGTGCGAACCTGTCTGTGCACTCTGGTGCCCACTCTCTCGTACGTCGTTCTCTTCTCTCGCTCCAGATTGCGTCATAGGCGAAGGTTAGTGCGAGGATTTCCGAGCCGGACTTGAAGTGTCTGTACCTCATGTTCCTGCGGCTCGCCACATTGGCTTCAGAAGACCGTCTTCAACCAGCCTCAGGCATCGACCGTAGACTTTCTGCCAGTGCTTGTAGGTCTTCACGTATCTGCGGTGATTCTCTGCATTGGGTTCGAAGGTGCGTTCCCACTTCACGAGTCTCTCAGCAGTATCGGGAATCTTGGAAAAGACGCCCGCGCCAACACCTGCACAAATAGACGCTCCGAGGGCCGTAGCCTCCTTCACCACCGGTACTTTCACACCGAGGCCAAACACGTCTGCTAGAATCTGGGGCCAGAGGAACCCCTTCGAGGCTCCTCCGCAGAAGACGATCTCTTTCGGCCTGTGCCTCGTGATGGTTTCGATTATCCTCAGATGCCCATACGATACGTATGCGGCGCTTTCCTCGATGGCCCTGAAACACTCCTTCTTGCCCGAAAGCGCGGGCTGTTCAACGTTGAATTGCAGAAATGACGCGGGGGCGTGCATCCACCTCCTCGCGTTCATGATGTCTGAGAAGATGGGGACTACGCCATTCGAACCAAGCGGCACAGTCTCCGCCTGCTTTTCGAGCAGGTAATAGGGGTCTACGCCTTCTCTCTTCGCGAGTTCTTTTTCGTGATCGCAGAATGCATCTCTGAACCAACGCATTGTGAGTCCGCAGTAGAATCCTATTCCCTCCGTCATCCAGAGGTTTGGCGCAGAATGGCAGAGAGTCCGGAGCCTGCATTTCGGATCAATTACTGGCTCGCCGGTTACTATGGTCTGCTGCCAGAAGCTCCCTCCGATAGTAGTTGTCTTGTACGGTCGGACGGCTCCGATGCCGACAAGGCCGAGCTGTGTGTCAGCACCGCCGGCAACGACTGGAGTTCCGGATTTTAGGCCGGTCTCTTTTTCGGCTTTCGGTGTTACTTCACCGATCACGGTCCCCGGCTCATGAACTTCTGGGAATATCTCTCGCTTTAGCCCTAGTAGATCTATGACCTTGTCCGACCACGTTCTCTTGGAAAGGTCAAACAGGTCGGAACTGGAGCCGAGGGAAGGATCGGTCACAAACTCTCCGCTCAATCTATGGAGGATCCAGTCGCCGATCATGGTCATGTGAGTGGTCCTCTTGTAGATGTCAGGTTCGTGCTTCTTGATCCATATGAACCTAGGCGGCGAGGTGATCGAGAGCCAGTCCCCGCCGGTGAAGTAGATCTTCCGTGCTAGGCCTCTCTTGATGAGTTGAGTGACTTCGCTTTTTGCTCTGGAATCGACGTTCGGACATGCCCAGATCTCCTTGCCTGCGCTGTCGTACAGTACCATGCCTTCCCTCATGCTCGTGGCGCTGACGGCGCGAATATGTTCGGGCTGGATCTTGGCACGACTGATGGATTCTCTTATGCACTGACAGATGAGGTTCCAATTCGTTTCGGTGTCGAACACTTGAGACCCTGGTGCGCTCGGGATCGTGGCGTGCGACCATTCTCTAGTCGCGAAAGAGAGCTGTCTCCCTTCTGTGTCGAACATGACGCATCTTCCGCTTCCAGTTCCCGCGTCTATTGCAGCAGTGAAGCTGTCGTCCACTGTCACTCAGTCCATCCTCTGGCCACAAGTCGTCGAACCAGCGATAATGAGACTATCGCCAGAGGGGGTGTTCGCCTAAACCACATGAGCGAATCTACAAGATGGCGATTGGATTGAAGAGCGACCCGGTCCCCCGCGGGAGACGTAGAGGTGCCATCACTACCATGAACTCCCAACGGCGTTCCTCTTCGCATATCTCAACCAGTTCCTCGAACTGAAGACTGTCGGCGCAAGCCATCCCCATGGCGGCGATTTGGAGAGTATGTATGGGATAGGCTACTCCCTCGACGTTGCTGGGCACGGCCTCCCCGTCACCATCAGGCAGGAATGCGGCCACCTTCCGCTCGTGGAGCATAAGCATCGCAGTCGAGTGCAGACCGGCCTTTCCTTCACCATCGTAACCGGGATTCCACGGGCCGAGATCCAACCGTCGGCGATGGTG
>Ga0209314_10000151_pt1 | contig 29877 bp, 27 predicted proteins | sample I19B2metaG_FD_184146 | JGI IMG/M metagenome (GOLD analysis project Ga0209314, IMG submission 184146) | Lake sediment bacterial and archeal communities from Gulf of Boni, Indonesia to study Microbial Dark Matter (Phase II) - ​I19B2 metaG... | ecosystem: Environmental > Aquatic > Freshwater >... | reverse complement strand
CACAGAAAAAACTGTGGCTTATCCCTTCCTAGGTAATTATCGAAGCTTTCAGAGTTGATTCCTCGGAAACTTTAAGTATCTCATGGGTTAAAGCCCCTGTCCGGACGCGGGGAAACATGAGGAGCGACGATGTAAAGAAGGGGTTGGATAGGACGCCGCATAGAGGTCTTCTAAAAGCCTTAGGGGTTACAGATAGGGATTTGGAGAAGCCCTTCATCGCCGTAGCCAACAGCTACACGTCAATAGTGCCTGGGCACATGCATTTCAAGGCACTGGCTGACGCTGTGAGGGAGGGTGTTAGAGAAGCTGGAGGCGTCCCCTTCGAGTTCAACACTATAGCTGTATGCGATGGTATAGCTATGGGACATGAGGGTATGCGGTATTCCCTGCCCTCCCGTGACGTGATCGCTGACTCCGTTGAGCTTATGGTTGAAGCCCACCGCTTCGACGGCGTCGTTTTCCTAACCAACTGCGACAAGGTTACACCTGGCATGCTCATGGCAGCGGCCCGCCTCAACCTTCCAAGTATCATCGTCACAGGGGGACCAATGCTATCAGGCATCTACAAGGGTAGGAAGGTAGGGATATCCGATGTGGCTGAAGCCGTTGGGAGGGTTAAGGCGGGGAAGCTCACAGAGGATGAGCTTAAGGAGATCGAGGGCTGCGCCTATCCAACCTGCGGCTCCTGCAACGGCATGTATACCGCTAACACCATGGCCTGCCTCTCCGAAGCTCTAGGCATGTCCCTGCCAGGGAGCGCGACGATACCCGCAGTTGAGGCGCGGAGAACCGCGACTGCGAGGATGAGCGGAAGGCAGGTGCTTAGGCTTGTAGAGCGGGACTTAAGGGCCTTGAACATAATGACCCGTGAAGCCTTCGAAAACGCCATCGTGGTAGACATGGCTTTAGGAGGCTCAACCAACACCGTTCTCCACCTACCCGCTATCGCCCGTGAAGCCGGTATTCACCTTGACATAACCGTATTCGATGAGGTCAGCAGGAGGGTTCCACACCTCTGCGACCTTAAAGGAGTTGGGGGTAACTACGATGTGGAGGACTTGGATAAATCCGGGGGGGTTCCAGCCGTTATGAAGGAGGTGCAGAGCTTACTCAACCTCCAAACCATAACTGTAACCGGGGAAACAACCTACGATAACATTAAGGCAGCTAAGGTAAGGAACAGCGCTGTGATTCATCCCTTCGATAAACCGATTCGCGGGGAGGGGGGAATAGCGGTTTTAAAGGGAACGTTGGCGCCTCTGGGAGCCGTGGTTAAAACCGCCGGGGTTCCGTTTAAGATGATGGTTCACGAGGGTTCCGCTAAAGTTTTCGAAGCTGAAGAAGAAGCCTTAACGGCGTTCCAAGAGGGACGTATCGATGAGGGTGACGTTGTGGTGATCCGATATGAGGGTCCTAAAGGGGGTCCCGGCATGCGTGAGATGCTCACCCTTACAGGCACCCTCGTAGGCATGGGTTACAGCGAGTCCGTAGCCCTCGTCACGGATGGGCGTTTTTCAGGAGCCTCAAGGGGACTATGTATAGGACATGTAGCCCCAGAAGCCGCTGACGGTGGTCCCATAGCCATTGTTGAAAACGGGGACCATATACAAGTCGACGTTGCGCGGAGGGCTCTAAACCTGGAGGTTTCAGATGAGAAGTTGAAGAAGCGTTTAAGCGCTTGGAAGCCCAAGAAGAAGACTTTCAAAGGCTGCTTAGCCCGCTACGTGGCTACCTTATCATCCTAGCAACGGAAATGACTATGGTGAAAGGGTTAAGGCTTCTACGGGAGTCCTCCCAAGGCCGGGGGTAAGTTGACTCATCTACCTCAAGCGTTTATCGAGAGCAGCTTTCTGCAGTGGGTAAAGATCGTAGTTTTCAAACTGAAACCTATCCTTCACCGTGTTGATCTAAGTCGTATCCTTTATCCTTCGTTAAAAAGGGTGAAGCCTAAGTCAGCTCCTCCACGCATACATTAATCTTCGCTTCATCCATGTTAACCCCCTTAACCTGCTGTTAACAGCTGTCTCATGGATCTTTCAATGTAGTTGCCTAATGACTCTGAAAGCCCTGGGACGAGGTTTGGGTTGTCTGAGTCTAGGTACGCTGTTTGGGTGTACCCACTGGTCTCAGCGGCTTGCAGCAGGACGTGTTCTGAAGCCCAGTATTCTAGGGTAACTGGGTCTATGCCCGCGAGGATGACGTTTACGTTCGTCACACGTCCATACCTTGTCCCAAGTCCGACCACGGTCAGTTTATTAAATGATAATCCAAGCCTCTCCGCGCTTTCCACATACTCCACACTCAGTTTCACAGATTGCTCTAATCTTTTCCCAGAACGAGTAAAAGATATTATGTGACCATCAAATGGTTTCCAGCAGATATTTAATATGTGTTTAAAGCCCTACAGTTGTCGTATGAGGGCAGGGTAGGGATAAGCTTAATGGTCCACATCTTCGACTTGCCTGAGAACCGGTTAACGCTTCTCCGCCGCTTGGAGTGTATGAGTTTCAAGGTTAGGATGCATGGTTATGAGTACTTCGTGAGGAAAGACTTATTCGTCTTCGTTTTAATCCTTCTGCTGGCACAGCGCCGTGCAGTCTTTTATAAAGTCGCATGGAACCTCCACGAATCTCTCAAGGCAATTGAAGTCGCCGTAGATGTTATTGAAGAATTTGACGCAGGACTCGCCGTGGAGGTCATCTAAACCCATACTATCTGCTAGAAGACCTTACATGGTTTAATCATGGCTCCAATCATGTATCACTTTCTTCCTAGGTCCACCTAGACATGTCAGGCTCTGCCCACACCTGTGAGGTAGATGCTTTTTAATGAAATTGAGAGCAAGCGAAGGAAATACGTAAGGCATACATTAATTATAACGATGATAATAAAATAAGTGGGATAATTCTGCCTTGTTCAACTATTCAGTTCAGAGAAAGAGTGTAAACCCTTATTAGGACCTTTTACGATGCCTGCTGACATGGAACTCCTTCTGTGGGACTCAGTTCAGGATTTAGGCTTGAATATTAACTGGCAAGGAATGGTTACGTAGCCATGGACTTGCACGATGCTCGTAGACCGATGAGGGACGTGTATGGCTGAGCTCTCTTCGATAGAAGCGGAGATAGGTAGAAGGATTATACACTTTTTCCTAGACTTATGCATTCTGAAGGAGCTTCATAAAGGTGGGCAGTATGGTTATGGTGTTAAGAAAAGTATCTATGGAACATGGAAAATCTACGTTAACAACGAGAACTTGTACACAACCCTACGCCGTCTTGAGCGTAATAAATTAGTGGTAAGTGAAAAACGGGTTGAAAGAGGGCGTCAACGCACATACTACCGTGTAACTGAAGAAGGTGGAAAGTATTTTAAGGAATTGACGCAATGTCTTCGTCTTCGTTTAATTGAGTGTTTAAACTCGCTTCAAGGTTGAATGCGGAAGCTTCCCTGTGTGGGCAAGGAAGTCACAAGACATCTTTCCCGATAGTTTCTGCGTCTTTTTTTCCACACGCCGAGTTTTTATCTACGATGGGGTTACAAGAGGCCAATCGGTGTCAGCCAATCCTTGTACCTCTCATTCTTACCAGTCACAACGTCGAAGAAGGCTTCTTGTAGTTCACGCGTTATTGGCCCTATGGCTCCATCCCCTACTGGGCGGTGGTCTACACCCGTGATCGGCGTGATCTCAGCCGCTGTCCCGGTGAAGAAGGCTTCATCGCATACATAGAGTTCATTCCTTGTCACTATGCGTTCCTGAACTCTGTAACCGAGGTCTCCAGCTAACTGTATAACAGTGTCTCTGGTTATGCCCTCTAGTATAGCTGCTGAAGTTGGTGGGGTGTAAAGTATGTTAGCCCTTGCGATGAAGATGTTCTCACCTGTGCCCTCGCATACGTAGCCGTGGGAGTCGAGGAAAATGGCTTCATCAAACCCGTTTCTCAAGGCTTCCATTTTCGCTAAGGCTGAGTTAACGTAGTTTCCACACGCCTTCGCATCTGGTGGAAGCGCGTCGACGGCGATGCGTCTCCAAGCGGAGACGCAGCAGTGTACGCCTTTGTCAATGTCTAGGTATTTGCCGAAGGGGAAGGCGGCTATGGCTACGTGGACAGGGCATTTTGAAGGGTCTAAGCCTATGACTTTAAATGCGCGGTAGGCTATTGGGCGTATGTAGCAATTCTCCCGTGCCGCGTTAGCCTTGAGAAGGTCAACGACGGCGTCTGAGAGCTCATCTCTGCTGTAGGGGATCTCCATGAAATACGTCTTAGCCGAGTTATAGAACCTCCTCAAATGGTCTTGAAGCCTAAAGACGTAAACTACCCCGTCTCTCCAATAAGCCCTGATACCTTCGAAAACACCCGTGCCGTAGTGAAGCGCATGGGTTAAAACATGAACCTGAGCTTCCTTCCAGTCAACGAGGCTTCCATTCATCCAAATGTATTTTGTCTCCTGTATCGCCATCATCCACCATCCCTTGAAGCGTTCATAACCGTTAGTATGACAACGACTGTAGGTTTTTACCTTTTCGCTTTATGACAAGGACTCGGTCTAAACCGTGGCGTGGTGATTTTTTAGGCATGTTGGCACTTAATTTTTCCCTCTTCTTAACGCTTCGTAGTACTCGTACGCTGATGCTCCTTTATTGAAGCAGTAGTGTATTGTTTGGTAACCCGCTGTGAAGGCCGAGACATCTTCCCTTACACGGTCTATATCCTCCTTACCCAGGAGAACCTTAGCTATGAGTTCGGCAACCTTCTCCATCTCTGTTTCTCTCATACCAAGCCTTGTAAGCTCCTGAACTCCAAGTCTGATACCCGAGCATGTTTCCTCATCTTTGTCCCAGGGGAGGGGCATAGGGTTCGTGATGATGTTCGCCTCCTCCAACCTAGTGCTTAACCCCTTCGCCTTCCCCTCGCCTACGTCGAGGATGAGTTGATGGGATTTCGTGAAGCCTAGGTCTGGGCATAGAACCTTAACGCCGAGGTTGTACAAGGATTGGCCTAAACCCTGAGCGTTCTTAACAACCTGCGTGGCGTAGGCTTTACCGAACGTAAGCATTTCACATAGGGTTATTGCGAGGCCTGCGACTCTATGGATGTGGTGGTTGTTCACCATCTGCCAAGCTGAGTGGTCTATGGCTTCAGCGTATCTGCGGGTGCAGAGGATGATGCCTCCTTGTGGGCCGAAGAATGTTTTATGTATACTACTCGTTATGATCTCAGCTCCCTCTCTTAGGGGGTCTTGGAAACAGCCTCCGGCGATGAGTCCGAAAACGTGCGCGGCATCGTAGGCTAGGGTTGCGCCCATAGCTTCTACAGCCTCCCTCAACGCCTCAACGGGATGGGGAAAGAGGATATCTGAAGCCCCGAGGAGTACAACCTTGGGCTTTACCCGCGCGATCAACTGCTTAGCCGCGTCGGCATCAACGTTGTATGCATCGTAGTTCATAGGAATCGGGACCATGCTCACGCCGTGAATCCTTGAGCATTCCCTGAAGCTGCTATGCCCTCCATCCATGACGCTTAGGGCGACTACAACGTCACCTGGCTGGGTTATGGCGTTGAACATGACGAGGTTGGCTACGGTTCCGCTTGTTGGAACGTAGTTGACGTGTTCAGCTTTTAAAAGGGCTTTTGCTAAGTAATTAGTGGTTTCCTCGATGTTGTCTATGTAGCGGCAACCCCTGTACATCCTCGTGTAGAGGAAGCCTATGGCGTAGCGATGACCGAGGTCTGAAGCCATCACCTCCCTGACTAATGGGCTTGTCACGTTCTCACTGGCGATGAGGTTGAGGCACCGAGACCGATATTCATGGTGTTTCCGAACGTTTTCGATGATCTCCCTAACCATATGCTCGTGCTGCAACTCGTATCCCACGATTGAGGTTATGGTTAAGATCCGCTTCAGGTATCGCTAATAAATCTTCTCGAATGTTGTTATGGAAGAGAGTGTAACAAGTAAGGCTTAAGTTAAGCATCCTTATACCTAACGCAGAGGCGTTTTTCCATGGATGGTATAAGGCTTCGATGCCCAGCTACAAGCGCAAACCTAGCCTCAGGCTACGATGTCTTCGGTCTCGCCCTCCAAGAGCCATATGATATAGTAGAGGTCACGGGGAAGACGGGGAAGGGTGTGGAGATCTCTGTGTCCGGTTATAAGGTTCCTACGGATGCTGAGAGGAACTCCGGGGGATACGTAGCTCTCAGGATGATGGAACACTTCGGCATCCAAGAGGGGCTTCGGGTAGAGATCCAGAAAAACATCCAACCAGCTCGCGGTCTCGGAAGCTCAGCGGCGACAGCTGCAGGCGTCGCCTACGCATTAAACCAACTCTTCAAACTTAACCTCGACCGTAAGCGGCTTGTGGACTACGCCTCCCTCGGCGAGATCGTTACAGCCGGCTTCGCCCACGCAGACAATGTCGGCTCAGCTGTATACGGTGGCTTCATCATCATCGCCGCCCGGGAACCCCTTGAAATCCTAGGCTTTACACCGCCTAAAGACATGGGCATCGTGGTCGCGGTTCCAGATGTGGAGAAAGGTTCAACGAAGGTGGCTAGAGAAGCCGTTCCAAAGATGATTCCGATCTTTAACCTCAACTACAATTTAGGACATGCAGCCCTTTTAGCGGCTGGAATGGTTTCTCGAAACCTCGACTTGGTTAAGCTAGGCATGGAAGACGTGATCGTGGAGCCTGCTCGAGCTAAGGCGGGTATTGTAAAAGAGTATGAGGCTTTTAAAAAGCTTGGGAAGGAGCTTAACGCAGGTATAGCCGTAAGCGGGGCTGGGCCATCCATCCTCGGTGTTGTGGAGATGGAAAGGAGAAAGGAGCTGGGTAAAGCCATGAGGCGCATCTTCGAGGAAAAGGGCTATGCATGCCAGATCTACGAAACCCAACCAGGTAACGGTGTTGAGGCATTTCCCTGCTCCTAAAAAGCGCTTCAGCCACGTACATCCTATGGGAGACATGCACGTCTCATCCTTACCTAACAGAGACGATCTGTAAGTAGGAAAATTTTTACATTTTTGTGCCGTGTCGGGTTATTGGTAGTCCCTACTATAACGGTTCTGTTCAGAGGGGAAATTGTTAAGTAAGTTCTTAGCTGGTCTCCTCTATCGATTTTCTGCCGCACTATTCTCAGCGCCTTGGCGAATAGGAGCAGTAGATGTATTCGAGCATTTCATCGCTTACGTTTATGAGGGAATGTGTTGTTTCAGGCTGGACCCAGAGGGCGTACCCAGTTCCCTGCCACTCTATCCCCTGCCCAACCCAGTGCCAGCCCCCACCCTTGGCAACGTACCAGAGCTCATCGGTACCCGGGGGATGCCCGTGGGGATCCGGGATCTTCCTCGGAGGAATGCAGCCTGAGTGGAAGCCGTGGACGCCCACGAAGGGGCCTTTATGGAGGTGATACCAGTGGGCCATGGAGCCCTCGGGACTCGCTTTCCTCGAAGCCTCATCCCTGGGCTCACGCCAGTTACGCACAACCAGTTTATCCTCGCTACCATCATCAAGGGGGGCACGTCGCATCGTAAGCATCTCCATCGGACATGGCGCGCTGTTAACGATGATGTGCTCCGCGCCAGCGGGTATCTGAACTGAGGAACCGTCCCTGACCTCTCTCTTCTCACCTCTGCTCTCGACGAAGCCTCTTCCTTCAAGCACGTACAGGAACTCGGCTTCACCGGGGTGAGCCGCTGGCTCAGTGCTCAGCTCATCGGGGATGAGTGCGTGGGAGTAGTAGTTGATATGGAACATGACCGCGCCCGTCTCCTTGTCTGGAAGGTCTCTGACACGCTTCGTGAAAATGATCCAATCCCATAAACGGCCATGGTTGACGACAGGTCGGCAATCGCGCCAGTAACGCATGAACATGCTTTGGAATTCCATCCAGCTACCTATTTATGCATTGTCATGCCTTTTCATGCACCCGTCTCTACGGGGAGTCCACCTTCGATGGACTGGAGCGCATTATTCCAGGCTTTCAGGTAGAAGGTGAATACTCCTTTAAACCGGCTTTAGAGGAATTTCATTAAGCTAAGCTCTAAGCCTTTTAAGGACGCTTACCAGAATCTATAGGTCTAAAATCTAACCGAGGGTTTAGGGGATCGGCGATGCACCTTGAATGCGTAGGTTGTGGAGCAGAATACGGCGTCGACGAGGTTATCTACACCTGTCGTCGGTGTGGGGACCTCCTAGATGTACGGTATGACTACGGAGATATCTCTAGAAAGCTGACTTACGCGGATTGGGAGAGGAGACCTCAAGGTGTATGGAGGTATAGGGAGGTTCTCCCTATCCGCGACTCTTTCAACGTCGTAACCTTAAACGAGGGTGCCACAGGGCTCCATCCATGCCCTAGACTCGGCTCCGAGCTTGGCTTAAAAAAGCTGTACGTGAAGAATGAGGGTGAAAACCCCACAGGCTCATTCAAGGATAGGGGTATGACTGTTGGGGTTACGAAGGCTTTAGAGCTTAACGTTAACACCGTGGTCTGCGCTTCAACAGGAAACACTTCCGCATCGCTAGCCGCGTACGCGGCTAAGGCGGGGCTTCGATGCCTCGTCCTAATCCCCTCGGGGAAAGTAGCTTTAGGAAAGCTTGCTCAAGCCATGATGTACGGCGCTAAGGTTGTCGCCGTGAGGGGGAACTTCGACGATGCCCTGTCAATGGTTAGGGAACTAGCTGCATCCTCTAGCCTCTACCTCCTCAACTCCATAAACCCCTTCAGGCTTGAGGGGCAGAAAACCGCTTCCTACGAGGTCTGGGAGCAGCTTGCCGCGGAGGTGCCTGGCACAGTTATCCTACCTGTGGGAAACGCGGGGAACATATCGGCTTACTGGAAGGGGTTTAAGGAGCTTCAAGCACTAGGCTTCGCCGATAAATTACCTAGGATGGTCGGGGTGCAAGCTTTAGGCGCCTGTCCAATTGTAAGGGCTGTGGAGATGAAGCGTCTAAGCGTTGAGCCTGTGAAGGATGTGCAGACCTTGGCTTCAGCCATCCGTATCGGAAACCCCGTTAACTGGAGGAAGGCCCTAAACGCCTTCTATGAATCCAAGGGAACCGCTGTAGTCGTCGCAGATGAGGAGATCGTGGAGGCTCAAAAGCTTCTCGCAAGGCTTGAGGGGGTTTTCACAGAACCCGCCGGGGCCGCATCAATAGCGGCTTTAAAAAAGCTTAGGGAAATGGGTGTAATCCAGCCTGAGGAAACCCTGGTTTGCGTAGCTACGGGTCATGGCTTAAAAGACCCTGAGACCGCCTTGAAGGTCTGTGCGCAGCCAGTGGAAGTCGATGCCGACTTGGAAGCCCTTAGGAAGGTTGCGGGTGTTCAGATATGAGGCTTACCCTAGTAGGCTACGGGGTGGTCGGTGAAGCTTTCACCCAAACCATTATAGCACGGAAGGAATGGCTTGCCAAGAACTATGGGCTTTACCCAAGCATCGTCGCCGTTGTAGACCGGGGAGGAGCCGCCGTAGACCCACGCGGGCTTAACCTTGAGCGTTTAAAACAGGTGAAGGCTGCTAGGAAAACGGTTGCCGCCGACCCCCTCTCTGGACGCCTAGGCTTAGCCGCGTTAGAAGTCATAAAGTCTGTTGAAGCCGAGGTTCTGGTAGAGGCGACGCCTACGAATGTAAGGGATGGAGAACCCGGGTTCTCCCACATCCGCTCCGCCCTCAGGATGGGAAGGCATGTGATCACGACGAATAAAGGACCCCTAGCCCTAGCCCTACCAGCCCTAAACGAGCTTGCGAGGTTCAACAAGGCGTACCTAAGGTTCAGCGGCACCGTGGGTGGTGGAACGCCCATCCTCGACTTTGCGAAGAAATGCCTCCTCGGCGACAGGATACTGTCAATAAGGGGAATACTGAACGGCACGACGAATTACATCCTCTCAAAGATGACTGAAGCGGGTGTTCCCTTCTCGGAAGCCCTCGCTGAGGCGCAGCATGCTGGCTACGCTGAGGCAGACCCGTCGATGGACGTTGACGGCTGGGACGCCGCGTGTAAACTCGTCATCATGGCGAATCACATCCTTAACAGAAGGGTGACGTTGAAGGACGTACGGGTTCAGGGCATCCGTGATGTGACCCAGACGTGGCTTAGGGAAGCAGCTGGGAGGGGCTGCGCTGTTAAGCTCATAGGCTTCATCGACGATGATGGAGTCCGCGTTCTACCAACCGAGGTTTCAAAGCTAAGCCCCCTCTGCGTGAGTGGAAGCCTCAACGCCGTAACCTTCGTATCAGAGTATGCGGGTGAGGAAACCATCGTCGGGAGAGGCGCCGGGGGTATGGAAACAGCCAGCGCCATGCTGAGAGACCTCATAGACGTCAAGCAAGCCTTGATGGAGCGGGGTTGAGGTAAAGGCTGCGCACATCGTGAATTGCGAGCATTCCATGCACTGAGTCCTTAAGCCCTTCTACACCCATTTCTGGAAGAAGTTGAGGATGCGTTTCTCAAAACGTGGGGTAATATCGTGAACCTCGTTGCCGAGCTCAGCTTCGAAACGCTCAGGTACACCGTATAATCTGTAAACCTTCCTCGCTAAGGCGACGACCTTGTCGTAACCTGACATAGGCCACCAGTTATCGTTGACGTTGTTCTGAACGAGTACCGGACGTGGCGCCCATGAGGCGTAGATGTGCTGAACATCGCAGACCTTGAGGATGCTTGGGACGCATGGTGAAGCGTCGCCGAGGTTGGCGTAATTAATGTATTCTAAAGCCCACGCCTCGAAGGTCGTGGTTCCGCAGACAGGGGCTATGGCTTTAAACCTCGGTTCGAAAGCCGCTGAGAACCATAGGTCGATTGAGCCTTGGCAGAGCCCGGTTAGGCATATCCTTTCAGGGTCTACGTCCCCACGGGTTACTAGGTAGTCCACGGCTCTTATGAGCTCGTATCCTCGGATTCCCTCGTAAGGGATACCCAGCGCCATGCAGGTATTCATGAGGTTGATCATGTTGTTGGGCATCGCAGAGTCCGCGGTTTCACCGAAGGGGGGATGGTCCGGGATCAGAGTGATGAAACCCGCGTCAACCCATCGCTCCGCGATGTGGTTGAAACTGTTCGTCCACTTCGTCTGAGGCCAACCCGGGGAAATGACCACGGCGGGAAGCCTTCGCTCAACCCTGTTCAGAGGGCGGACTATGAAGCAGGGCACGTACCTCCCACGGTCGTACAGGAAATCTACACGTTCCCGTATGTACTGGTTGATTTGACGTCTGTCTAGGACTTCAGACTTCATAGGGCTCCTATGCTCTGGAAAACCTAGAAGCCGCTTCAAACGTGGCAGGAAGCTCTCCTTAAATCCCTCCCATTCCTCCAAGGTTTGGAAATCCGAGGGTAGCTCTGCGGCTGCCTCACGGGTACGCGCCTGTAAATACTGGAGTATTGAGTAACGCGCCCTGTTCTGGGAGAAGGAATACTTTGTAAGCCCCGTAAGGCTGCCTGATGCCTTACCATTATCAACCATGTACGCTGACTCCCATCAATATACATCTGAATATTCACAGCTTTGAGAAGCTGAGTTTATAAATCCAAACCTTCTAATGGATGGGAAATACACATATATGATAAACTCTTAAGGAAGGGGGGAACTGGTATGCGGTACATCTTCAAGTTCGGCGGGTCTTCCCTCCTCGACGCTGACGGCGTGAAGAGAGCGGCTGAGGTCGTAAGGAACTACGTCGGTAAAGGCTGTGAGGTCGCCGTCGTGTCGTCAGCGTTAAGCGGGGTGACGAACCAGCTCTTAGAGGTCGCTGAGAGCGCTGAGTCAGGGGCTTTAGAACCTGTTAAGAGGATGGTCCAGGAGCTTGCTGAAAGGCATCTCACCGTCGTTAACCAATCGGTAAAGGATGAGGGTTTGAGAAGGGATGTAACTGAAACCTTAAAGGCGATCCTGGAGGAGCTTGAAAGGGTTCTAACCGGGATATCCTACCTCGGCGAGCTTACGAGGAAATCTGGTGACTACGTCCTCTCCTTCGGGGAACGGCTTTCAACCCCGATCCTCTGCGCAGCCCTCGCAGACCTAGGGTTGATGGCTAGGGCTTTCACAGGAGGCGAAGCCGGGGTCGTCACGGACACCAACTTCGGTGAAGCCCGTCCCCTCATGGAGTTAACGAAGCACCAGGTGGAGTTGAGGATCGGGGGGCTTCTCACGGATGGAATAATCCCTGTCGTAGCAGGCTTCATAGCGACCAGTCAGGATGGCTCCGTTACAACCCTCGGGCGAGGAGGCTCAGATTACACGGCTACGATCCTAGGTGCCGCTTTAAAGGCGGATGAGGTTTGGCTTTGGTCTGATGTAGACGGGCTTATGACGACAGACCCGAAGGTTGAGCCGGGTGCAAGGACGATCCCCGAGATCTCGTTTGAGGAAGCCGTTGAGATGGCTATCTTCGGCGCCAAACGGATGCATCCCAGAGCCCTCGAACCAGCCATGGCAGAGGGTATACCCGTTAGGATTAGGAACGCCTTTAAACCTGAAGCCCCGGGAACCCTCATAACCAGCGCTAAGAGGGTTAGGACAGAGGGGGTTGTGAAAGCCCTCACCCTATTCAGAAACGTAGCCCTCGTCACGGTAAGCGGCTTCGGCATGGTTGGAACCCCTGGAACCGCTGCTAAGGTCTTCGATGTCCTTGGAAAAAGCAACGTTAACATACTTATGATCTCTCAAAGTTCATCCGAGGCCAACATCTCCCTCATCGTACCGAGAGAACTCCTCGGAAGAGCTGTGAACGCCTTGGAAACGGCCCTCCTCGGGGGTAACCTCATCCGTGGAATTGAGATGGAAGAGGATGTATGCGTCATCGCAGCCGTAGGCGCGGGGATGCGCGGCACACCGGGTGTAGCCGCGAAGCTCTTCAACGCCATAGCCCAAAAAGGCATCAATGTAAGGATGATCGCTCAAGGCTCATCTGAGCTTAACATATCCTTCGCCGTGAAGGAAGCGGACGGTGAGGAAGCGGTTAGAGCGTTGCATCAAGAGTTTAAACTGGCTTTGCCTGAGATGTGAAAAGTATCCGGCAGGCACTGGAATCGATGATGGTGACAAGCAAACATGTTTAACGAACTGGTTTATGCAATTAATCCATGAATGTTCCACGATTTTATCCACTTTACAGTTAGTCCAACCCTGTCTTTACTAGTATCTTTTTAACGATTGACTAAGGCTTATTCATGTGAAGGGCAATCGCTTCCTTAAATGTACAGGAGGTCTAAAATAGGGCAAGCTTAAATGGACTTAGCCGCTTATTTTACGGTGATCATTGAAGGTGTATCGCGTATGGTGAAGCCTACGATTGGCGTCCAGCTCATTGTATGGGGTCGAAGACCTGAGACAGACCTCCTAGGCGTCCTAGATGAAGTAGCTTCCCTTGAATACGCAGGTGTTGAAATGTCTCCGAGTGTACTGCAACGCTTCAAGGCTGAGCGGAGGCTCTTCGCGGACAGAGGCTTAGCCTTAGCGGGTCTCCACCTAGGGGTCGGCGACGTGAAGGCTGCGGAAACCGCCCTTGAGCTTCTCCAGAAGCTTGATGGGCGTTACCTCCTCTTCAGCGGCGCCGGGGGTAAGGGAAACACGGAGGAAGAGTATCGGGTGAACTCGAAGTTCCTACAGGATGTAGGTAGAAAGGCTGTTGAGTATGGAGTAAAGGTTTGCTACCACAACCACGCGGTGGAGGTCATCAACCACGCCATGGGTATGAAAATCATATGCCGTGAAACAGACCCCGAGCATGTGTCCCTATGCATCGACACGTTCTGGGTTCAATACGGCGGGCTTTCACCCGTAGACTTCATAAAGGAAAACCTCAACCGCCTGGCTTACCTCCACCTGAAAGATCTTAGGGATAGCACTTTCACTGAGCTCGGAAGGGGTATCATCGATTTCCCAGCCGTTATGAGACTCGTTGAACCCTTAAACCTTGAATGGGCGGTTGTCGAACAGGATCGGACTGATAAGACACCTAAGGAGAGCATGGCGATAAGTAGAAAGTATTTACGGGAGAAAATTGGGCTATAAGAGACTATTCGACTCCCCCCTCCTTGTGGAGTTATTCAGGAGGGTATTTCATCAACCTAGAAGGTAGGGGGATGGTGGAAAATCTGATCCAGTGAAGGTTAGTCTTCTTCTCGTTTATACTCGACTACCCACTTACCCTTACCAGCGCTTGTGAGGCTTTCAATCCTCCGTTTAACGATCTCCAAGGCTGTCTCCGTTCCCTTGATCTTCCGCTCAACCTCACTTAACTCGTCCTCAACAGGTCTCAGCCGCTGGGATACATTGTACATGGAAGCCTCTATCCTCGAAGCCTCAACTTCATCCCTTGCGGCTTTGAAGCGGTTCCTAAGCTCATCCATCATCTTCCTCAGTTCATCAGCTCTCCGACTCAGCTCCGCATGCTTACTCTGCGTTTCCGCAAGGGAGAGTTTAAGCCGCGCTTCTTCATCCTTGAGCTTCTCCATTGTCATGCGCGAAAAAATGTCTGTGGTTTGTTTTAAGTTTTTCGCCTTGTGCGTTTCTTGGGCTGGCGTTTGGCGCATTGTTCTAGGGCTTTAAGCCATTTTCCGTGTATTTCCGTGCCTCGTATTTCTGGTTCGTAGCCTTTCATGATGGTTTCAGCTCTTAACCCTGCTGCTTTTGTGGCGTATTGCCTTCCTTCAGGGTTTTCATCTGTGGGTCTGCATTGCAGGGGTATGGTTCTGTAAACAGATGTTCCCCATGATTTAGCCACGGTTTCAACGGCTTTTCTATCGCACATTTTAACCTCGAGTGTGGGTGAGCGGTCTATGCACACTGTGCTTCCTTCGCCTATGGTTATGCCTATGTCTCTGAGCTTACCGTTCTCTGTGAAGGGTGGGGGTTTAAGCATGGGGTAGCGTCTTCGGGGTTTAGACATGGCTACACCCCGCCTTTGCCAGTTTTTTCCATGATTGGAGAGTTGACTTTATGAAGGTCTTTTAGCACGCTGTTTATCTCCTCAGCTACCTCAGACCTTTCAACGTTGAAGCTGAGCCTTATTTCGTGGTATGGGGTTTCGGTGGCGAAACCCCATACCTCCTACCTGGAGGCGAAGTAAAAAAGTGTAACAGCGGCGATGAAACACCATATAACGGAGTAGTAAAAACTGAAAACTAAAATCCTTCGCTTCTTCTCCTTTTCTTGAACTTGAGACATTTGAAGCTCATCACTATTAGATTATAATAAGTAATCCTAATTAATGTCTGTTGCTTAATAAGGGTTGTTGTAGTCATCTGTATGATATCATGTCCGTGAGCGTATGGGCGAATGAACGTATATCGAGCAATTGGGCTGGTCTGTCTCATAATCCTTTTTACAATTTTTCTGCTTGGCTCAATTCTGTATGGTACCCCCTACCCCATAGTTTGGTTTTTCGTCTTAGTTCCTGTGGGATATTTGGTCACGAGAATTATGTTCAGGAAAGAATTGCGACTTATCAAGAAGGGGAAAAAAGAGGAAATTTCTACGTGGAATAATTTTAAAAATATGTACATAAAGCTCATGCTTTTTATCTTAATCGGATACCCACTGCTCGCGGTTCCTCGCTATGTGGCTGGTACGCCCCTAAAAACTCTATCGGTCGGGTTTATCGCGTTTTTTGCCGCCTATGTAACATACGGTGTTCTAATTACAATCTTCATTCAGAGGGGTTATATTAAACTTGAGCACATGTTCACGTTTCCCGCTCATGATCTAACCTTCATTCTAGTGGTCGTCTTTGTAATACTTGCTAGCTTAGGAGTATTGGCTATGATTTACTTACTAATGTTTAAGTTCTTGTAAGAACAGGTAATCTCCATCAAGGACATACCGCATAAAAAAGTTGTAGGTAGGTTTAAATCTTTTGGGTTCAGGCTACCCTATTCGGAGCGGTTTATGAATAACGTTTTTATCGTTTGAAGCCAATCCCTACGGGAATACATTGGGTACCTTAAGCGATATCAGGGGTTTTCCTCGTTTCATTCTCTCCGCTGGAGTAGCAGCTGGCATTCTACTCGTTGTCTTCACATACATCTCCTCCCTTATTCTAGGCCTTATACTCTTCTTCTTCACACCGAATGGCTTGCAGTTTACGAAGTCCAACCTGCAGGGCTTCAACATCTACGTATTCTACACCCTCGGCTTCTACGTTCCATTAAAGGTTAACGCTGGTTTCTTCTTCCTCTTCCTCTGGAGCATCTTCGCTGCCTGCATGGTTATCGCCGGTATGGGTCCGCGTGAAAACCTCTTAGAGGCTGTCTGGAAGAGTTTTCGAAAACCTTTATCACGGCTACTGTCTGAGAACTGCCTCTTCTCCCTGCCTATACTATCGAGTATGCTGCTCCTAGCGGTTAACACCGTTTATCTTATTCAGGAAGCGCTTGGTATACCTTCAGGTAGTATCCCATTATCCAACCCCTTCGAAGTCCTACTCATCGGATGCTATGCGAGTGTAGCTGAGGAAGTGAGTTTCAGGTTTATCCCCTTAGGAATTACCTCCATGGCTTACCTCCTCAAGGTTGGACAGGTCAAGCTTGAAACCATGACTGCGAAAGAGCGTTTCAAACTCATCATAATCACCATACTAAACCCTGAGAGCGTGAGGAGCAGGCTTGGGCTTAGAAGCATTAGGAACGATGGATGGCTGCAAGGGGTCAGCGTCCCTGAGTGGCTGATGCTGATCTTTTCAGCCTTAGGCTTCGGCATCGCCCATCCTTTAGTGGGTATAGGCTGGGAAATTGGGAAGGTTACCACAACCTTCATAGGCGGAGTTGCTTTTGGACTCGTCTTTCTCTTCTACGGAGCCCATGCCTCAATCCTCATGCATTGGTTCATCGACTATTACCTCCTCATCTACGCTTTTGGAAACGAGTTCTTCAGTCAACTCAGTCCCTTGGCGGCAATCGTTGACTTCATGACTTTAACCTTCGGAGTCCTCGGCTGGGCAGCGTTATCCATCTTCCTCCTCGCAAAAGCCCTGCGGAAGCCCCGTGGAGAAAGCGTCAACATCCTACCTGAAACCGATGCTACTTGAAACTTCTTAAAAGTCACGGTTTACGAATCATCTCATAGACTTAATGTAACCGTAAACTGTGTCGAGGCACATCGTATAAGGAACGTAACCTCCGCGAAGAAGACAGGATTCAACGTAGGCTTTACGTTGACGGCTAAGGCATGCCTTAGATAGGTGGAAGTGGAATGAATCCCTGCTCTACCATAAGCTGTAGGATTCTTCTAAACCTACCCACCCTAGCTTCAGTATCTCTTCTCACCTCTTCAGGGTCAACCTTTTCCCGTGCAACTCCCGTTGCTAAAGCGGCTCTCACCACCGCCGCGGCTTCCCTCGCGTAAACCTCGATATCCATCAGCGTAGGCATTATGTGGTTTTCGCTTAACCCCTTCTCCTCAGCGTACTCCGCTATCTCATAAGCGGCTGCTAGAAGTATCTCCGTGTTCACCATCCTCACTCTCGCATCGAGTACCCCCCTGAAGATCGCTGGGAAACCGAGGGCGTTGTTGACCTGGTTAGGTAAGTCCGACCTCCCCGTTGCCACCACCCTAGCGCCGCCTTCCAACGCTTCCTGTGGATAGATCTCAGGGTATGGATTTGCCAAGGCGAAGACTATGGGGTTTTCCGCCATGGTTCCAACCATATCCTTGGTAATAAGCTCAGGCTTCGATAACCCAATGAGGACATCTGCTTCCTTAACGGCTTCAGAGATGCCTCCAATTCTCCCCTCTTTGTTAGTCACCTGTGCCAGCTCTTCCTTCCACCCATCCATGGAGCCACGTCCTCGATAAAGCGTTCCATGCTTGTCAACGAGTATGATTTTCCCAGGGTTAGCTCCAGCATCGATGAGAAGCTTGGCAACGGCTAAACCCGCCGCTCCAGCGCCGATGTTTGCGAATTGGACCTGCTTTAACTTCTTACCCACTACCTTGAGGGCGTTAACAACGCCGGCGAGCGTCACCACAGACGTTCCCTGCTGGTCGTCGTGGAAAACGGGGATTTCCATTTCACGTGAAAGCCTTTCGTAAATGTAGAAGCACTGCGGGGCGTCTATGTCTTCGAGGCTGATCCCCCCAAAGGTAGGTGCCACCCACTTAACGGCGTCTATAATCTTCTCAGGGTCTTGTATACCTAGGCATATGGGGAAGGCGTCCACGTCTCCGAGGTATTTGAAGAGCATGGCCTTCCCCTCCATCACGGGAAGCCCCGCTTCAGGGCCTATGTTACCTAAACCTAGCACCCGTGAACCGTCGGTGATAACGGCGACGGAGTTTCCCTTATTCGTGTACTCGTAGACCTTCTCCCTCTTGGCGAGGATGGCTTTACACGGCTGAGCCACGCCTGGGGTATACCATACGGCGAGGTCCTCGTAGGATGTTATCGGCGCTTTAAGGGTTAAACCCAGTTTCCCACGGTAAAAGCGATGTCTTCTCTCCGCTAAATCCTCCAAGGAGCCAGTCAAAAACCCTTCACAAATAGTTTTTCACCGAGGTTCTTAATCAAGCTTACCGCGTGTAACCCTCCTTATCGGAAAGGTTTAAAGGATGAAAGGTTGACTGGAGATAAAGGTAGGGGATGGGTTATGGAAGCACGGTTTTTCACTTCAAAGGAGATGGAGTTAAGGAGGCTTGCTGAGGAGCTTAGGGATAAGTATGCCTGCACAGCGTTGAAGATGGGCACAGAGGTCGAGGACTGCAGCTTTGAGTACATAGACTTCGCTAACAAGTTGATGTCTGGAATACTCCCTATCGTTGTGAAGATCGGTGGCCCGGAAGCCAGGAACGATATCAGGCAGCTCTGTAAAATAGGGGTTGCCGGGTTGATCGCTCCCATGGTTGAGTCCCCCTACGGTCTTGTTAAGTACGTCGCAGCCCTAAGGGACATCATCGACCCTGAGAGGCGTATGCGTATGATCAAGGGAATCAACGCTGAAACCGTGAACTGCTACCGTAGAATAGACGAGATCCTCGCCATACCTGAGGTTAAGGAGCTGAACCAAGTAACCATAGGACGCGGTGACCTATCGGAATCCGTGGGGATGAAAGTTGACGACCCCGAGGTTATGGCTATGACTAAGGAGATCACGGGGAAGGCTCAAGCCCTGGGATTAACCGTGTCCGTAGGCGGTGGGATTACACCGGCTAACGCCCGGAGGATCGTAGACCAGATTAAACCTGATAAAATAAACTCACGGCACGTCGTTATCAACGTTGAAAGATGCCCAGACATCTCTGAAGCCTTTAAGAAAGCCTTAGCCTTCGAATCCGCCCTCATGCAATACGAGGCCTATGAATTAAGCACACGGGTTACGCTGCTTCAGAAAAGGGTTGCCACCTTGGAGAAAAGGTTGGCCGCATCTTAGAGAATGCATCTTAATCGAACTCTAGCTTTACCCCGTCTCAGCGAACATGGGAGTCGCTAATCCACGTGTTCACCTAACCTAGCCCATTGAAGCACATTAGAGGTAGATGCGTATAGACTGGAGCAAACGATACGTGGAAGCCGTTCACAGCGCCTTGAATAAAGTGAAGCGTGTAAGGGGCTTAATAACGGCTTATAACACAAACATCGATGCGGTTAAACACGTTCAAGGCGCCGACGTTGAAGCCATACTACGTAGCGATGAGAAACTAAGGCTTGAAGTCTTGGGGAAGCTGGGAAACCCCGTGGGTGAGGTTAACGACGTACCCGATGTCCTAGCGGGTTTACTCCAGCACATGCAGGGAGGGGTTGGCGGGGAACGGCTTATACAGAGCGAAGAGGTTTTCCAGTGGCTGAACCGAACCCTAGGCTACGATGAGCTGAGAATGGGTGGGCAGGCTGGCATCATGGCCAATGTCTTAGCCACCCTCGGAGTTCCCTTCGTCGTCCCACACGTAGCCCAGCTTCCGAGAGTACAAGCCGGACTTTTCATGGGAAACGGGAACATCCGCGTGCCAACATTCAACGGGAGAGACATCGTCTTCAAACCACCCCTGGAAGCTGTTAGACCCTATGATAAGCAGTTGATTCACTGGATCCTCGACTTCAACGCGGGGGCAGAGGTTGCTCTGAACGCTCTCAAGGTTAAGGCGCCGCGGAGCAACCGTTTCATCGCAACCTACGATGACGACAACACGGAGATAAGTGTCAATACATCCTTCCTCGAGGGAGCTCTGAAGATCGTTGGCAGAATCGACGGCGTCATCGTATCAGGCTACCACCTACTAAAAAGAACGTACCGTGACGGTTCAGGTTTCCTGGAAAAAATAGAGGTCACCCTCCACCAGCTTACGGATTGGAAGACGGTTAATCCCTGTCTGAAGATGCACCTTGAACTCGGGTCATTACACGACCCCGACATCGCTCGAGCTATTCTAGAGCAGGTCACCCCGCTTTTTAACAGCCTCGGCCTCAACGAAGATGAACTCCGTGACAGCCTCGGCTTCCTCGGCTGCGGGAAGCTCGCTGAAGCCCTTAGAGATACACCGACAGCCCCCAAGGTCTACGCGGGGGCTAAACAACTTCAAAGGAGGCTCGGGATTCAGCGGGTGAACGTGCATACACGGGATTTCTCCTTAACCCTCTTAAAGCCCAGCCACTGGGCTTCCAGTAGAAGTGAGCTAGAAGCCTTACTCCTCGGCGCTGAAGCCGCTGCTAACAGGGCTGCAACAGGGAGGTTCATGACACTTGAGGAGTTGAAGGAGGCTGTCAAGGAGCCTTTCCCAGGGTTGAGTGTGGAGGGGTTGAAACAGTTCGAAGCCCTCGCGGATGTGCTTGGTGAAGCCGGGGAAGGGGTTGAGAAAACGTTTCTAGGCCAAGGCTTCACCGTCCTCGATGATGTTTCAGTTGTCTTCATACCTTCAAAGGTCGTGGAAAAGCCTTTAAGCACGGTGGGCCTCGGTGACGCTATGACTTCCGCTTCCTTCCTCCTCAGTTTAGCCGCTGCGCACTCAATGCTAGGGTAGTTTGTAGAGGAAAAGACGGTGGGTTCTATCATCGGTTCTTGACAGGACATCCTCTACAGCCTTAGGCTTCCATCCCTCGATGCTGTAGTTGTGTGAAACCACGCGTGCGCCGGTAGGAAGTGTCATCTCCAACCGAGGTCTCAGTATTCTGAGAGCTTCAGGTGTCAAGTATAACGTGACAATGTTTGCTTTGCTAAGGTCGGTTTGGAAAAGGTTTCCGTGGATAATTTCGACACGTCCCTCACCTAGGTTTGTAAGAGCGGCTTTCCGCCGGGCATACTCAACGAGGCCTAGGTTACCCTCGAAGCCCACTCCGACGCATCCATAGAAACGAGCCGCTGCGAGGGGTATACGTCCGTCTCCGCAACCAAGGTCGTAAAGTCTTTCATAAGGCTTCGGCTGCACCATTTCAATCATTGCATCTGCCACGTCTTTAGGTGATGGAACGAAAGGGATAGGCTGTTTAAGGTCTATCCGTTTGGATGAGGTGTCATGAGCAAGCTTCAAGTAAATCATCGTATAAACTTAAACAAGGGTTGTATAAAGCTTTCCAAGCTCATCCAACCGCTTAGGGTTAAGTTCAAGACCTTTGAACGTAAACGTTCGTTGATAGGAGAAATGCTTTGGTAAGAAGAAAAAGCATGTTTCCAAGCGTTTGATAGCCTACTCCCAGCCATAAAATCCTTAACCCCATAATATTTATTAGCGTCTTCCCGGATTTGAGAGGCGTAGCGGGGTGGGGTAGGTCTCCTTTATAAAGGGGAGCCAAACCAGGTGAACCCACTGTCCTCGTTTGAGGGTGGAGGGCTCATAACCCAGAGATCGCGGGTTTGAAACCGCCTCTAACGGTCGTTCAAAAAGAGGCTGTACCTAAAGCCTCTGGAAACTCGACCCCCCGCTACCAATACCTCCCGTATGGAAGGAAATAACCTTGATAACAATTAGCCGCCATCTAAGCACTGAGGCTTTAGTGAATGTCAAGTGAGAGGACTTAGTCTAAAAACCTCTCTGGTAGATATGGCAAGCCTTAAAACCATCTATGTTTTACGGTATGCATGGTGTGAGCAATGACGTTAGTTGAGGTTGTTCACGGTATCCCTGAAGCTTCAAGGGAATCCCTTTCCGGGAGGCTTCTGGACATCCTTCTTAGATCCGGTAAAGGCGACCTTATACCAATCGGTTTAGCTAGGGTTTTCCTCAGCTTGGCTCAAAGAGGTCTTCTAGCTACTGAGGAAGGATTAAGGGTTCTACTTGAAGCCACAGCTTTCGTTGAGCCTGAAAAAGCCGCGGCTTCATTGGAAACGGATTTCGGGTTACGCGCGGCTTCTGATCTCATCAGGAAGATGAAGGCTGTCTAGGACGTGGATGCCCATGGTACGGTTTGGCGTTGAGTTCGTACCGAGAGACGTTTTCTGGAAGACCGTATACTACGCTGTTCAAGCTGAGAGGAGTGGCTTCGACTTCGTCTGGGTTACGGATCACTTCAACAACAGGAACGTCTACGTCACGCTGGCCACGGTTGCCTTATACACGGATCGTATCATCTTCGGTCCAGGTGTGACAAACCCCTTCCTCATCCACCCGGTTGCCACAGCTTCAGCGGTGGCTTCGCTCACTGAGATGGCGCCGGGTAGGGTTGTCTGCGGCATAGGAGCCGGTGATAGGACAACCCTAGACCTCGTCGGAGTCTCCGCTGATAAGCCCTTAGCCGCCGTAGGTGAAGCCGTTCAGATAATGCAGGGGCTGTTCGCCGGTGAAACCGTTGAGTTTAAAGGTGAGGTCTTCCAGGTTTTAAGGGCTAGGCTGAACTTTAAGCCTAAGGAACGGGTTCCAATATACATCGGCGCACAGGGCGCGCGGATGTTAACCCTCGCCGCCAGCATCGGCGACGGGGTCTTAATCAACGCCTCACATCCCAGGGACTTCGAGGAAGCCTCTGCTCATATCAAGGCTGGAGTTTCCAAGGCTGGGAGAGACTTAAGCGCTTTAGACGTCGCCGCGTACACGTGTTTCTCCATCGATGAGGACCTTAAGAAGGCTGTAAAAGCAGCCGTGCCCATTGTAGCTGTAATCGTCGGTGGAAGCCCTGAAGCCGTCCTTGGGCGTCACGGGATTAAGCCTGAGGTTGGGGTTGGAATCAGGGATGCGCTTGCCAAGGAGCGTTGGGGCGACGCCTTAAGCATGGTTACACCAGATTTGATCGACGCCTTCTCCATCTGTGGAACACCTGACACGTGTATCGAGAAGATAAATGAGGTTCTGAAGATGGGTGTCACCCAGTTTGTAGTAGGCTCGCCCATAGGTCCCGACGTGAGGAAGGCAATCGGGGTCGTAAGCAATAAAGTCACGCCGCATTTCAAGGAAGCTGCGTAAAAAGCTTCCTCTATTTTCTCTACGCGTTTAAACGATGTCGTGATTAATCCTGAGAGACCCATGCGTTGAACACTTTAAGCCAATACCCTCCACACCGTTCATAGAATTAAATCCCGGTATTAACTTCGAAAATGTAACAATAGCTTCGTACTCTCTCTAGAAATGTATAAATGATGTCGACACAATCCCTTCTCTAACCCGGTTGCATGGGGCGTATGGAAACATGGCGGAGCTTTGGGAGAAGGTTTTAGCGTATGATTATGAGAGGGAAGTGGTTGAACTCACGAGGAATCTCATCGCCATCCCGAGTGTGTCTGGGCAGGAGAAGGCTATAGGGAAGTTCCTAAGGTCTACGATGGAAAATATGGGTTTAGAAGTTGAGTTCCAGGAAGCTAGGAAGGACCGACCTAATGTGATCGGTAGGGTCTTGGGAAAAAGCGGGAAGCCCGGTCTTCTCCTTAACGGTCATATGGACACGATCCCTGTCGGAGACATGGAAGTCGACCCCTTCGGCGGGGTTGTGGAAGGGGGTCGGATCTACGGTCGCGGCGCCGTTGACATGAAGGGTGCCATAGCCGCCATGGTCGTAGCCGCGGCGCTCATAAAGAGGGCTGGGGTAGAGCTGGACAAGGATCTCATCGTGGCGGCCGTCTCCGGGGAAGAGGCTTTCAAGAACAGGGCTGGGGGTATTGGAACCCGGTACATGGTTAAGAAGGGCATCGATGCCAGCGCGGCCATCGTAGGTGAGGCTACCAACCTTGACATAGGCATAGCCCATATTGGTTTGATGTTCATCAATATAATATGCAAAGGCCGAGGCGTGCATAGCGTCGACCGAGACAGGGGAGTAAACGCCATCCTTAAAATGGTTAAAGTCATCAACGCTCTTCAGGAACTAGGAAGCCGGCTGGAGCTGAAACGGCATAAACTCCTGGGAAGGCCGCCGGTTATGAACATCGGTATCATCCATGGTGGTACCTTACATAACTGGGTTCCTGACTTATGCAGGTTGGGAATTGATAGGAGATTAATACCCGGTGAAACGGTTGAAGAAGCCTTACAGCAGATCAATGAACTCGTTGAGCGTTTAAGGCGGGAGGACTCTGATTTAACGGTCACGTTTAAGCCTAGAATAGCGAATAGGGGAATGGAGATATCTCCAGATGAAGCCGTTGTACTGGCAATTCAGAAAGCCCGTGGACGCGTGTTAGGGAGCTACGCGAATCTAGTAGGTATACCCTATGGAACGGATGCAGCTATTCTAGTCAACGAAGCCAGGATTCCGACAGCTATCATGGGACCCGGTGACTTTAAGCTCCTTCACTCACGTGTGGAGAGTGTAGGAGTTAAGGAACTCGTCGACGCGGTGAAGATCTACACCCATACAGCCCTCACGATGTGTCAACACTCATACATTGAATAAGCGATTTCCTCATACATCGAGTTCGGATCAGGTCATCGACGGTTCTAACGGCAATGTCCCCTTACCTAGCTGCAGAGCACCTGAAAATATGCTTAAAAGAGGCTTAGCCGCCTCTATCAACCTAGAAAAGCTTAAGAATCAACTGCATCCGCCTTTAAGCCAAGGGTGAGCTTGTTGAAGGCCGCTGTTTGGTACGGTGGGAAAGACGTAAGGGTTGAGGATGTCCAAGAGCCTAGAGTAGGCGCTGACGATGTGTTAATTAAGGTTAGAGCCGTGGGCATATGCGGCTCAGACCTCCACGCCTTTGAGGGGCTCTCTAAGAGAAGGGTTCCTCCCCTTATCATGGGTCACGAATTCGCCGGCGACGTTGTGGAACTCGGAAGTAACGTTAAGGGTCTCGTGGAGGGGATGAGAGTTACCGTTGAACCCATGCTCACCTGTGGGGAATGCAGTCCATGTAAACGTGGGCAGTCTAACATCTGTTTAAACCTTAGGTTTATGGGGTTACATACGCCAGGAGCCCTAGCAGAGTACGTAGCCGCGCCTGCGCATAGGTGCTATACCATACCAGAAGGGGTTACCTACGAAGAGGCTTCCCTTGCAGAGCCCTTAGCCGTGGCTGTGCACGCCGTTAACAGAACCGCTGTGCGATTAGACGACGACGTTCTCTTAGTGGGTGGAGGTATCATCGGCTTACTGATCCTCCAAGTCTCGAAGCGTAGGACCACTGGGCAGATCATCGTCACCGACCTTATAGACAGGAGGTTAAGGCTCGCTGAAAGCCTTGGAGCGGATATCACGGTTAACCCGGGGAGGGAGGATGTTGTTAAAAGGGTTATGGGGGCAACGAGTGGACAAGGCGTCAACGTCGCCGTTGAAGTCGTTGGGCTTCAGGCTACGCTGCAGCAGGCTGTAGCATCGGTGAGGAAAGGTGGAAGCGTCACCGTTGTAGGCTTACTGGAGCGTATGATGACCGTTGACATGATGAAGGTTGTTTCAAGCGAGGTAGAGGTCAGGGGTACATACACCTACGCAGGCGGAGACTTTGAAACGAGTTTAAACCTTATCAGAGACCATAAGGTCAACCTAGAACCCTTCCTCGCCCACACCTTCCCCTTAGAAGAGGTTCAGAAAGGCTTTGAAGCGATGGCTGGAAATGGGGAGCGCGTCCTTAAAGCAATAATAAAACCGTGAACCCACTGTGAAGAGGCTGAACGCTTAATCTGGGATGATTATCTCCTCGTGTTAACTCCTTGGAATACCCAATACCTTCGGTTTAGGCTTCACCGCGTTGTCAGCGATTGTGGCCAGCTTGGCACGGGCATTCTCTTAGTACGCAGCTCAGGGTACTTCTTCACGAGGGCTTCGTAGCGTTTAAATGAGCCCCGTGGGAACTCGTCTGGGTCAACTCGGATGTCTATGATGGATGGTTTCCCAGAGGTGAAGGCGTTTGCTAAGGCTTCCTTAACCTCCCCGGGTTTTTCAGCTACCTGACCGTAGACATGGCAGGCTTCTGCGAACTTCATGAAGTCCATGTCGTATACATCCGTGGCCACGTATCTTTCAGGCTCCCATATTCCGTAGCCGAACTTCTGTCCCTGCTTGATCATCCCGAGGTTCTTGTCGTTGAGGATGCACCAAACAGCTGGTACATCGTAGGCACTGGCTGTAAGAACCTCCTTACACAGCATCTGGAAGCTCCCGTTGCCGCATACGTCGACAACCTGTCTATCAGGCGCCCCCAGCTTAGCCCCTATGACGGCGGCTACGCTGAAGCCCATAGCGGTATGTCCGCCATCGGCGAGGAAGCCCTTCGGGAAGTACGTTTGGAGGTACCCTATCGTCCATGCGAGGTTGTTTCCGCAGTCCGCTAGGACGATGGCGTCCTTGGCTAGAGCCTCCCTGATCTCCCTCACAGCCCGTTGGGGCTTAAGCGGCGTAGCCTCGGAGAACATCTCCGGCTCAGCGAAGAGCTTGGAGTCACCCTTAAGCTTCAAGAGTTGCTTCACCCTCTCCCTCCTCGTTTCTTCGAGGGCTTCAAGCCGTGTTCCATCCATCTTCGCAAGCCTTGACTTTATCTCATCGATGACGTCGCTTAGGACAGCCTTAGCGTCACCCACGATCCCGATGTCTACAGGGTAGTTTTTCCCGATCTCCGTCGGGTCGATGTCGACCTGTACGTGTTTCTGCCCACCGAAGTCCTTCACCCAACCCGATGTGGTTACCTGGTGGAAGATACACCCGACCGTAAGCAGGACGTCTGTCCGCGCCTTGCTGAGAACCGTGTTAGCGGCTTCATGTCCCCAAAGCCCTGTGACCCCTACTGAAAGGCTATGGTCTTCCGGGAAACTGCTTTTCCCCATGGCTGTTGTGGCTACAGGGATGGCGAGGAGCTCCGCGAGCTCGAGGAGTTCAGGGGAGGCTCCTGAAGCGATGACTCCGCCTCCTGCGAGTATGGCTGGGTTTGAAGCCTGGACCAGAAGCTCCGCAGTGTTCTTTACCTGGTCCCTGTCTCCCCTTACACGCCCGGTGGGTCTGTAGGTTTCAGGGGTGCTTGGACTTACGTCTTCAAACTCCTGCCTTATTATGTCGTAGGCGATGTCTATGTGCACCGGACCCTTACGCCCCGAAAGCATAACCCTGAAGGCTCTTCTCATAACCTCAGGTATAACGTCAGCCCGTGTGACTAGCACACTCCACTTTGTGACAACTTGGAAGAGCCCTACGTGGCTGATCGACCTCGGTCCCCAACCGCTTGAGTCCTGTATACCCCCCTTACCAAACTGGTTTGTAGCCACGTTGTTCGTTAAAGCCAGCACGGGCTTCGAGTCTTGGAACGCTGGGTGAAGCCCTGAAGCCAGGTTAACTCCGCCGGGGCCGACCGTGGCTCCGCAAGCCGCCACCCCGTCTGTAACCCTCCCGTAACCGTCAGCCATGAAACCCGCTCCCTGCTCATGCCTCGTTAAAACCACCTTGATGTCGGGGAAGTCGTAGAACTCGTTGAAGAGTGGGGCGATGCCGCCGCCTGGGATCCCGAAGAAATACTTAACGCCTTCATTCATAAGATGTTTAACTATGTAGGTTCCTGCACGCATCTCAAGCAGACCCCTGACACGATATGTTGAAAACGTATTTAAACCATAAGCGCGTGTTTCCCTCAAACTTTAAATAAACGTGGACGGGTCCAACCTTGACCAGGTGAGGTTAACGTTGAGTCTTGAAAAGGGAAAAAGCATGTTTATGGCTAGACCTGAAGACATAGACCCTGATAAACATGTTCTGGCCATCTATCGGGTTGAAAGCGCACTGCCTGTTTGGGAGGCGGGTATACTGATCGCCACCGAGGAATCTGTGGGAACCTGGACTGAGTTAACAACCATCACAGAATGGGCTGTTAAGAATCTCTCCGCCAAGGTTTTCAAGTGGAAGGGGAAGCGTAGGGGAACTGTGACGGTGGCGTTTCCGAAGGAACTCTTCGACTTTGAAACCGGGGGTATCCCGAATATTTTAAGCATCATAGCCGGCAACCTCTTCGGGTTGAAGGCTTTAGGTAACGTCCGCCTCATCGATGTTGAGTTTCCAAGAGACGTTGTTAAAGCTTTTCCAGGGCCAAAGTTCGGCATCGACCACATAAGAGGAATGGTGGGAACTCTTCAAAGCCGCCGCCCCCACTTAGGCACGATTATTAAACCCAAGGTAGGCCTTAACCCTAAGCAAACCGCTGAGGTCGCTTACGAAGCCGCTGTGGGAGGGGTGGATTTCATAAAGGACGATGAAACCCTCACAGATCAGGTTTTCTGCCCCCTTGACGACCGGGTTGCAAGGGTTATGGAAGCCCTGGATAAGGTTAGGGAGGAAACGGGGAGAAAAGTCTTATACGCGGTCAACGTTACTTCAAGCGTTAAGCATATTCTAAGCCTTGCTGAAAGGGCTCTCGGACATGGGGCTAACATGCTTATGGTCGATGTGTTAACCGCGGGGTTCTCAACCGTCCAGATGCTCGCGGAAGACCCATCGGTGAAGGTTCCGCTGCACATCCATAGGACCATGCATGCGGCCTTAACGCGTAATCCAAGGCATGGAATCCGCATGCTGCCGTTGGCTAAACTCGTCAGGTTGGCGGGTGGAGACCAGCTTCACACAGGTTCGGGAGCTGGTAAAATGGAGAGAGCCTTAGACGAGGTTAAGCAACTCGTTGAATTCCTGAGGCAGCCCTACTTCAACCTGAAAAACGTCTTCCCCGTGGCTTCTGGGGGAATCCATCCCGGACTCGTCGCAGCCAACGTCAACGTTCTCGGGAAAGACTGCGTCGTTAACGCGGGTGGGGGTATCCACGGCCACCCCATGGGTACACGCTCAGGGGCTAAGGCTATGATGCAGGCTATCGGCGCGTATATGGAGGCTACACCGTTGGAGGTGTACGCTAAAACCCATGAGGAACTACGTTTAGCCTTAGAGACATGGGGTTATAAATACGGTGAGGAGGACGCCTAGAGGTTTAACCCTTTTATCCATAGGAGTCCATGAAGTTATTTAAATCAATTCCTGAAGGTAGGGAACCTGCGTAACATTGGTGCATTTACAGAAGTAATACGTGGAATATCCCACGTTTCATAAAGGGCTTTGTACATGTAAAAGATAACTCCTCCCCTAGCTAACTTTGAAGAGTTCTTATCCATCACGCCTAAAAGCAGTTACCCGATTAAGATAAGAACACTCCTGGAAGGAGGTGACTGCATGGCACTGAAAGGTTGGGAGAAGGGTGGGCGTTTCATACATAAGGAGCCTCTGAAGAAGAAGGTTGACCAAGCGGTCTACAGGCTTAGGGTTCAGCGGTCGAGGCTTGAAGGCGCCAGCATGCGTATGAACCAGCACGATAAGGAACTTTTCGCAAAATGCGTATCCGCTCAGACAACTAAGGACGCTCAGAGGGCTGCCATGTACGCGAACGAGTGCGTCGAGGTAAGGAAACTCTCCAAGGTTATCCTCCGAAGTGAGCTTGCTCTGGAACAGGTTTTGCTGAGGCTGGAGACTGTGGAGGAGTTCGGGAACTTCGCTGCTTCAATGAAGCCCGTCGTCGGTGTTGTACGCGCACTAGGCTCACAGCTGGCAGGCGTGATCCCA
>Ga0209314_10000150_pt1 | contig 30000 bp, 31 predicted proteins | sample I19B2metaG_FD_184146 | JGI IMG/M metagenome (GOLD analysis project Ga0209314, IMG submission 184146) | Lake sediment bacterial and archeal communities from Gulf of Boni, Indonesia to study Microbial Dark Matter (Phase II) - ​I19B2 metaG... | ecosystem: Environmental > Aquatic > Freshwater >... | reverse complement strand
GGGAAAGATAGGTTTTGGTGTGGACGCTTGCCAGTGCTATCTGTATCCAGGCATTAAAATACTTGCCAGTATGACAAAGAGGGTGGACGTCGCAGTCTACGAGATGATCGTTGCGGCAGTGATTGCTAAGGCTTACCCGAACCTCACAACGAGTGTATTCAAAGGCGGAATCTACGAGAAGGGTTTGAAGGAGGGATGGACAGGATGCTGCCGATTACCGAGGGAAGAAAAACTCTGGGAGACCACCTTCAATTTCACCCATACAGCGCTTCCAGCTAACGTATTAACAAAACTACTAGATGCTCAGAACAAAATCTTAACTGGGGAGATCAATGTCCCGCGACCACCAGGATTAACATAGCGGAAGAGTTATATTCACTCCCCTCCCTCTTTTTTATCCATGAGTATGGCTGTTAGAATGATCGATATTACTAAGAGTTTTCCCGGTGTAGTAGCCAACGACAGTATAAGCTTTCTTGTAGAAAAGGGGGAGATTCATGGCTTACTTGGAGAGAATGGTGCTGGAAAGACTGTGTTGATGAGCATTCTATACGGATTGTATAGACCAGACCGTGGTCAGATTTACATAGACGAGAAGGAAGTAAAAGTGGATAATCCTGCAACCGCGATAAAACTAGGTATAGGAATGGTGCATCAACACTTTATGCTTGTTCCCAGCCTCACAGTTGCGGAAAACATCATCCTAGGTAGGGAGCCTACGAAAAACAAAGTATTACTGGACATGGATAAGATAGTGAACGATATAAAGGGTTTTAGTGAGCGTTATCGGTTAAAAGTAGACCCAAAGGTCCTCATCTACACTCTTCCCGTCGGCGTACAGCAAAGAGTTGAAATCCTCAAAGCGCTGTATCGCGGGGCTGAAATCCTCATCCTAGATGAGCCAACATCCGTTCTCACACCGCAAGAGGTAGAGGAGCTTTTCAAAGCCATAAGAGCTCTTAAAGAGCAGGGTAAAACGATCATCTTCATCTCTCATAAGCTGAAAGAGGTTTTGGCAATATGTGATCGGGTCACGGTTTTGAAAAGAGGAAAGGTAGCAGGAACTGTGAAGGCGGAGGAAACCAGCCCAGGAAAACTAGCGGAGATGATGGTGGGCAGAGAGGTTATTTTTACATATGAGAAGAAGCGTGTAAAGTCGGAGGAGGCTGTTTTAAAAGTTGAGGGTTTAAAAGCCATAAACGATCGGAAACTCCCTGCTTTAAACGGTGTAACCTTTGAAGTCTGTAAATTCGAAATCCTCGGAGTAGCGGGTGTTGAAGGAAATGGGCAGACCGAGCTGGTCGAGGTCTTAATGGGGTTAAGGGAAGCCACCGCAGGGAGGGTATTCGTCGATGGCACTGACGTAACAAACACTGTTACCGGTGAAAGGATAGAGTTGGGGGTTTCGTATGTGCCGGAGGATAGACGTAAAAGAGGCTTGATACTCGATTTCTCAGTGATGGAGAATTTAATCCTCGGAAAGCATAATAAGTATCCGTTTGCAAAGGGATGGATTAGACTCAACTTTGAGAAAGCCTCCGATTTTGCGAAAGGGTTAATCCAGGAGTTTTCCATAAAGACACCGAGTGAAGACGCCCCTGCGAGGAATTTATCCGGGGGAACTCAGCAAAGAGTTATTGTGGCAAGGGAGTTTAGCAGGAAACCGAAGCTCATAATCGCCTCTCAACCAACACGGGGATTAGACGTTGGGGCGACCGAATACGTCCGTAAAAAACTCGTGGAAATGCGCGACCAAGGATGCGCTGTTCTACTGATATCCGCGGACCTTGATGAAATATGGGCGTTAAGCGATCGAATTGCGGTGATGTATGAGGGCGAGGTCGTAGCCATAAGAGACCCCGGGAAAACAAGTGAGCTGGAACTGGGTTTACTAATGGCTGGTGGTAAACGTGATTGAGGGGATTCGAAGAGTAAACCCTGAAGCCTGGCATACGCTCCGCGAAATCCTGACTAAACTTGGATTAAGCGTACGTAAGATATTGCCCGAGACTATAGCGATCATAACCGCGTTTCTAATCGGGGCAATAGCACTTTTGATAACAGGTTACCCGCCAGTTGAGGCTTACAGCGCTATGATAAGTGGGGCTTTTGGTGACGTATTCGGTATAGGACAAACCCTTACGCAGGCAACTCCGATAATTTTCACAGCGTTGGCGTTTCTGTTCGCTTTCAAGAGCGGTCTCTTTAACATAGGTGCTGAGGGTCAACTGCTCGTCGGTGCGTTCGCCTCTGCGCTCATCGGCATCTCCTTTAATAATTTACCCGTTTACATCCATTTACCCCTAGCCTTATTGGCTGGAGCTTTAGCCGGAGGGTTTTGGGGCTTCATCCCAGCAGTTTTAAAGGTAAAGCTGGGCGCACACGAGGTCATTACAACTATGATGCTAAGCTACGTCGCGTCTAATTTAACAAGCTACATGGTGAATTACCCGTTTAAAGCACCGGGTTGGGTACCACAAACAATCGTAGTCGCTCCGTCAGCTGAACTTCCCCGTATCCTGCAGCCAACTCAACTCTCCGCATCCATCATCATAGCCGTGGCTCTAGCTTGGTTTACAGATTATATGCTTAAGAAAACCACATTGGGTTACGAGGTTAGGGCTGTAGGATTAAACCCATCCGCCGCCGAAAGCAGTGGAATCAGTGTTAAGAAGGGGATGATTCTGGCACTGGTCATCAGTGGAGCCATAGCGGGTTTAGGAGGAGCCGGGGAAGTCTTAGGCGTTCATCGACGCTTTATCGAGGGTTTTTCTCCAGGCTATGGCTGGGATGGGCTAGCAGTTGCCCTTATAGGTAGACTGCATCCAGTAGGCGTGGTTTTCGCAGCTATTTTATTCGGAGCCCTTAGAAGCGGGGGTATGGTCATGACAAGAGCTACGGGTGTACCTCTCGACATTATAAATATGCTTCAAGCATTAGTTGTTATCCTAATAGCCGCACCCAAACTGATCAGGTATCTTTTAAAAAGAGGGGGTTTCAAATGGTAGAACTCATAGACGTCATCAACATCGGGTTATTTGCAGCGGCTTTAAGGATGGCAACCCCGATAGCCCTCACTTCGCTAGGTGGAATTTTCTCCGAGAGAGCTGGCATCATCAACATCGGTCTAGAAGGTATGATGTTGACCGGTGCCTTCACAGGTGTAATGGTGAGCTACTTCAGCGGTAACCCATGGCTTGGTGTGTTAGCAGCCATGCTCGTAGGCGCCTTACTCGGCCTCCTCCACGCTCTTTTAACCATAAAGTTCAGTGGAGACCACATCGTAAGTGGGACGGGTATAAACATCTTCGCCATGGGCTTCACAGCCTACATGAGTCAGGTAATTTGGGGGTCGAGAGGAGCATCCGTGAGCGTGAGGGGACTTCAAACTGTGTCAATCCCACTACTGAAAGACATCCCGATCATCGGAGATATCCTCGGGTCCCACACTCCCCTCGTGTACATGACGCTGATTCTAACAGTGCTTTCATATATCGTGTTATTCAAAACCCCGGTAGGGTTAAGGATAAGGGCTGTAGGTGAACATCCATCAGCAGCTGACACGGCTGGGATAAACGTGTTTCAGATAAAGTACCTATGCGTCATGGTAAGCGGGATGTTGGCTGGTTTAGGGGGCGCGTTTCTATCTCTAGGTCATTTAAACCTTTTCGCTTGGGGGATGAGCGGGGGACGAGGCTTCATCGCTCTAGCGGCGATGATTCTAGGGAGGTGGATGCCCTTCGGCGCCTTCGGAGCCAGCCTCCTATTTGGTTTTTCAGACGCGTTACAGATGAGACTACAAGCCTTAGGACTACTACCACCACAGATCATTTTAATGATTCCGTACATACTTACAATAGCTGTCTTGGCGGGTGTAGTTAGGAAAGCTATCCCTCCCAGCGACTACAAACCCTATGTAAGAGAGTGATTACTTTCAAGCTTACAGTTCATAAAAATTTCAGATCGTTAACTGCTCTACCCAAAATTGGCGAAGGGAGTTCAAGGTCTCCCTAAGGTATCCTATTAACGACCAACCATATTTCTCATGGATAGTTGAGTAATGTGTATAAATAGTAATTAGGTGAAAATCGGGGATTCTCGAATAGAAGACCTAAGAGTGCCATTCCTTAACGCATGCTAGTTAAATAAGAGTCTTTGGCAGGTATGTGGTAACTGCCGTTTATTAGCCTGGGCTGTTCTGGTTCGTTCTACTTATATCTACCCTGCCGCTTTCACTTAATGTAGTGGACGTGTTGACGTGGCAGCATACGTTATCTTCTAAGGCTCTGGCCGAGAAGGCGTTCGTGTATGTTGAAAAGCTGTGCAGGGAATGCCGTAAGGGAGTTCTCGAAGAGTTCAACCGCGGGCATGTTAAGATGGCGCCCAGTGAAATAGATAGGTATGTCATCTCCGCTGTGGAGAGATGGTTCAACCAAAGAGATAAGTCATTGAAGGTGAAAGCGGATCCAGGTAAGGTTCTCAGAGGACCCAGGCTGGGAGAGGTTCATCTAAGGTTTACAGGGTCTAACAAGGATGTCGACTTCGTTTTCCGAATCGACGTCGACTCATTTGTAACGAGGACTCAGAATGCCAAAGGGGAGCTTCAGGAAGCCTGTTACCTAAAGAATATGAACGTCGAAGTTAACAAGAAGGATTTCATATCGCGCAAAGTAGTATAACCATACCTTCAGAGTCAGGGGTTGGTTTTAAAGCGGGCCCGGAGGGATTCGAACCCTCGACTTCAGGCTTTCTCCATTATAGCCTCCGAAGGCTTTCGCTGGACTACTCCAGCTGCGCCCTATCCTAACTAGACTACGGGCCCACACTATTAACTGGCAGTGGAAACTAATTAACGATTTTGTGAATTGATACCCCTTGAAAGGCTTCTTTCCCCATCGTATCTATGGGTGCAAGGTCTCTTTAGCTGCCTTGACGCCGACTCCTGAGTTGGAAGTCTTCGTCAATGTGTTTAAGGCAGCTTCAATCGCTTCCACCGTGGCTAAGATGGCTTCTCCATCAACGTTGCCCATGTGCCCAACCCTAAAGACCCTTCCCTGAAGGGGTCCGAAGCCGCGTGTGATCACAACCCCTTTCCTAGCAACCTCGCTTCTGAAGGCTTGGTCTTCAACGTCTTTGGGATAGTAGACGGCTGTCACGGTGTCCGCAGCGTACCCGTCTTCCGCCACTATCCTAAGGCTTAGCGCATCCATAGCTTTCCTAAAGGCTTCAGCCATGACATGATGCCTTCTAAACCTGTTATCCAAGCCTTCGGCTAAGACGATCTTTAAAGCCGCTTCCAAAGCGTATATCATGTTTACGGGCGGGGTGGCGAAGTAGAACCTCTCAGGTTCATGCATCGCCGCAACCCAGTTCCTAACGTCGCTGAAATACATTCCCACAGGTTCCTTCCTATCACTGATAAACTCCATTACCCTCTTACTTAGGGCTAGTAGGGCTAGACCAGGCGGCGCGGCTAGGCATTTCTGGCTGCAGCTACAGTTTACATCGATACCCCATTCATCTGTCTTAACCTCCACCCCGCCCAAGGAGCAAACCGTGTCAACTATGAAGAAGGGTCCTTCATCACTGACAACCTCGCAGATCTCCCTTAACGGGAGGCTGACCCCTGTTGATGTATCCACGTGAACCGCGGTTACAGCCTTATAACGCTTCTTTCCCAAAGCCCTCCTCACGAAATCCGCCGTAATCGATTTCCCCCATTCTACGCCGAGGATATCTGGACAGCCACCGTGCCTCTTCACTATTTCAACAAGACGTTCACCGAACTGCCCGTGGACAAGGCATAGCACATCGTCACCTGGTTCAACGATGTTCGCCGCCCCAGCCTCCTGGGCTACAGTCCCGCTGCCAGCTAGGACGAAGACTTCCCCATCGGTTGCGAAAACCTTTCTTAAAGCCGTTAAAACCCAGCGAAGGATTTCACCGTATCTGGGGCTCATATGGGAAACAGGGGGCTTAGCCATGGCTTCTAGAACTGCAGGGTCGACGTTTGTAGGTCCAGGGATCATCAAGAGTTCTCTTCCCATTCAAACACCTACAGACCACCTTGTTATGCGTGAAACATATTTAAGAAGAACTACGCTAATCTCGACTTCGCCGAAGTTCCTTTGACCTAGGTAAAATGGGTGAAGGGGGTTCTAAACCCCTATTTAAAGCTTTAGAGGTAAAGTTATATAATGTAAGCGATGATTAGAGATATCTTTACCGGGGATTTATTTGAAAGACGCCAGTCATGTTCAAGACCTTAAGTTTAGGTTGATGACCGTAGACCTCCTTAGGCTTGCGAAGAAGCGTTTCACTTACCGTAAGCTCAGCCAGTTGGTTGGCTTACAGATCACGGTACTAAGCCGTTACGTGAAGGGGCATGTGCTGCCGAGCAGCGATAGGGCTTCTAAGATCTGGGATGCTCTCTCCGCCGTGGTAGGTTTGGAGCATGAGCTTTGGTCGAGGGTGAAATTCGATGAATTAGGCTACTTCGATAACACAGGTATTATAGGTAGCTCAACACTTCTCCAGATGGCTGCTCAAGACACGTTGGCTAAGTTTGCTGGAAAGAGGATTACCAAGGTCCTCACAGCGGCCGTTGACGGCATCCCCTTAGCCACCATGGTCGCCCAAGCAATAGGCGTAGACCTCGTTATCGCTAAGAAAAACAAGGATGTCGGAGTTCAGGAGTTCATAGAGGAAACCTACATCCCAACCGAAACAGGGCTTATAATGGCGTTATACATGCCTAAAGGCGCTGTGAAAAGAGGCGACGGTGTCCTCATCGTCGACGACATCATAAGAACCGGGGAAACCCAGAAAGCCCTAATAAACCTTGTGAACAGATGTAAGGCTGAGCCTGTAGGCATCTACGCCCTCGTAACCATCGGAGAAGACGTGAAAAACAAGGTAAACGCACCGCAAAACTGTAAAATTGAGACCGTCTTAAAGATCACGTCTAAACAGCTACAGGGACACTTTAAAACAGAAAATCCCGCCTAGAAAAGATGTATACACGACCATTCTATAATGTTTAAAGGAACAGAGACACTTCAAATTTTAAGTGTCCCTGCTGGGTTTATTCATGAACAATCACCGAGGTAAAGGTTACCCTTTTAAAAAGGCGCCTCGAAACTTGAAAAACCGCGTCTTCAAAATCGTTGACGAACAGCGTGCTAAAGCTCGACATCAAGGGTTAAAGGGAAAGAGGAAGCGTTGAAGTAAAGAAAAATCCATATCATTTATTTACGGTAACTGGTGTGTTTAGGTTTAGGAGGTGGGTGTATGAAAAAGTTAATGTTGTCCCAGCAGAAGAAGCTTCACTACACCTTAAGCCCGTACAATGAGGCTACGCTCATCGTGGAACCCGGGGATACAGTTCTCGTGGAAACGGAGGATGCTTTCTCAGGGCAGATAAGGGTTGAAGGCGATAGGAGGGACCTTCAGGCTATGCCCTACGCTAACCCGCAGACAGGTCCTATACGCGTAGAGGGCGCTTGTAAAGGGGATACACTCATCGTGGACATAAAGGATGTTAAACCGACGATTGGGCAGGGTGCAACCCGTATTCCATTATTCTGGTGGTACCTCTGTGAGCCAGGAGCCAGTTCCCTAACGCGTTTCCTAAACACGGCGCTTCCTCACGGTTCAAGGATCTGCCCTATCAAGGATGGGCGGGTTTACTTCAGTGAAAAAATCGCTCTCCCCTACGAACCCTTCATCGGAACCATTGGAACAGCCCCGGAGATCGAAGCCGTATCAAGCTTCCTTCCAGGACCCCACGGAGGCAACATGGATCTACCGGATTTCTGCATAGGTAATAGACTTTACCTACCCGTACGCGTGGAAGGAGCCCTACTCCACATCGGAGACGTTCACGCCACACAGGGTGATGGGGAGATCTGTGGAACCGCCATCGAAATGCCCGCTGAAACCACGCTGACTATAGATTTAGTTAAGGGGAAGAGCATAGGTTGGCCGCGTGTCGAGTCTCATGAGTACATAATGACCACCGCAGCTTCCGGCAGCGGTAGGACGCTAGAGGACGCCATAAGGGTAGCCTATATAGACCTAACCCTATGGCTGGAACAAGACTATGGGTTTAACCGCTGGGATGCGTATCAACTATGCACTCAGGTAGGTAGAGTACGTTTAGGAAACCTCTGGACGGTAGCTGCCAAGTTCCCGAAAAAATACTTAAACGAATAGATGAAAAAGGCTTCAACTAGGCTTAATTATAAGCCTACTCTACCTACTCTTAGCAACCAATCAGCTTCAACTGTTACAGAATGGTTTGTAGCTTCTCCAAGAAGTATCTGAAGTTGGCAAAGGAGACATCGGGTGGTAGACTATGGTCTGGGCCTGGGATATATCCGCCCTCTCGGATTAATGGTGCTACACGCATCAGCTCAGCGTCGATCGCCTTTGGACCAATCGCTAGAGCGTGCTTGTCAACGCCGAACCACATACGTAGGTCTCGACTGTGTTCACGGCGAACCTTCACAACGTCCATGCCGGACTGGGTTTCAAAGGGGTAGAGGATGTTGATGCCGGCTTCAAACCAGATAGGGATCAGCTTCGATACGTCTCCGTCGCTGTCTAGGCTGATGAATTCGACGTCTCGCGACCTTAGGAACGCTATAACCCGGCGATAACGGGGTAGCATGTATCTTCGCACCAGCTTCGGTGCGAGCAGCGGCCCAGCTTTGTAGGCCATATCCTCCCAGAAGCCGAATACATCTATGTCCGTATACCCTAGGACTTGATCCATGATCTCGATGATGAAGTCAGCAACAGCATCCATCATCTCCTCCACGAAACCTGGGTCTTCGTAGAACAATGTGCAAAGCTTTCTGAGGCCTACTAGGTTACGTAATGGTCCGAAGAATCCGCCCCAACGGTCTGCGATGATGATTAATGGGAAGTCGCGTTTCCGATACGCTGACAGCCTTGCTTTCCAGTCAGGTCCGATGCGGGCTGCGAGGTCTGGTTTCATACGTTCCTCCCGGAAGTGATGGAAATCCTCCGGGTTTTCCACGGGGAAACGGAGGAACTGTGGCATTGAGGAATCGCGGTGATCCCTCCGTTCCCGCATAAGGATGCCCTCGTGGTTGATGTAAAGCACTGTTCGGGCGTTTTCTTCAATCACTTTACGCTCAAAGGGGGGGTTGGGGAAAAACCATTCTCCGAGCCACTCCCAGTGGTCTCCTTGGAATAAGGGTTTGCGATGATCGTAGCCTTCCCGCTTCCAGCGTTCAACAGTTTCAGGCCACGCGCCGAAAAGCCGGAAAGGCACACGGTCAACGGGTTCATACCGCATAGTGGCTAGGAAACGTTCCCTTGGTGTCATAGCCTCCACCTCAAAGCGTCACCTTTCCCTTCTATAAGCACCTTCTGTTTAAAGAACGCTCAGCTGATTTGATTTACTTCAGCAGTAATATTGTGGATATCTATATTTATTTTAAGGCAATGATAGGTAGGCATCGATTGTCTAAACCATAGAAAGCATTATTTATGGAAGCCTAGGAAACCGTTCAAGATTAAAAATGCTGGGATGCACACGTACTTACCAGATGTGGAAGAAGATTTTCAACATCATTTAAGGCTGATTTAAACATCATTGTTCAGGATATTCCTCTACCTCATCGCTTAAGACAACTAGTTCAACCCCAACATCTTTAAACAGCTTCCTAGTCATTCCGCCTGCATGATACCTTTTTTCACACACCACCCGCTTTATCCCAGCGTTTACTATCATCTTCGCACATACGAAACAGGGCTCAAACTTGGTGTAAAGGGTGGCTCCATCCGTTGAAACACCATGGAGGGCTGCTTGAATAATGGCGTTCTGCTCCGCATGAACAGTTCGGATACAATGCTTTGAAATTTCCCCATTTTCATCTATGACATCATGGAGCATATGCCCACTCTCATCGCAGTGTAATAACCCAGACGGGGCACCAACATAACCCGTGGTGAGAATCCTCCTATTCCTTACGATGACCGCTCCGTTTCTTCCTCTATCGCATGTTCCCCTCGTTGAAACTGTTTTCGCTATCTCCATGAAATATTCATCCCAAGTAGGTCTTTTGTTTCCCATATTTTTCAGAATGTCTCTTCCAGCTTATTAAATGGAGCGCTCAATGTCTTCAAGTCTACTAGCATTTTTAATTCGTTACACCTATCAGCCTTAAATGGATTAGATAAGGGGATCATTTGAAAGAGGAATAGGGGAAGTTGATGTAAAAACTATAGGGTTCCAGAGGGGGAGTGCGAGGATAAATGCCTGAACTGCCGGAGATCACTGTTATCGCTAGGCAGATGAACAAGGAGCTTGCAGGAAAGCAGATCGAAGAGGTGGAGATAAGGCAACCGAGGATACTCAACATGCCTGTTCAGCAGTTCCAAGAAACTGCGATGGGGAAGGTCGTTGATAGCATCTTGAGTAAGGGGAAATGGATCTTCGTAAAGCTGAACCCAGCGTATTTCATGCTGATCAACCTCGGTATGGGCGCTGAACTCCATCACTTCGATCTTAACCCAAAGCTTCCTGAGAAGCTCCAGTTCAAGCTCACATTTTCAGACGGAACAGGTTTCACCATACATTTTTGGTGGTTCGGCTACGTTCATCTCGTCCCTGGGCATGGTTTACCTGAGCATAAGTTGACAAGTGTAATCGGAGTCTCAGCTATGGATGAGAAGCTTACCTTCAAAGAGTTCCGAAGATGCCTAGAGGGTAAGAATATGGGTGTGAAGAACTTCCTTCTTGATCAAAAGCATGTATCAGGGATAGGGAACGTCTACATACACGATATCCTCTTTAAAGCCGGAATGCATCCGAACAGAAAGACTTCCACGCTTTCAGAGACTGAGGTGAGAAACCTGTACGAAGCGATGCGAAGCGTGTTGAACCGGAGCATCCAACTAGGTGGATTAGCCTACGAAACCGACTTCCACGGGAAGAAAGGAGGTTTCACGGCGGACGAGTTCCTGGTGGGCTATAAGGAAGGGAAGCCCTGCCCAGTATGCCACACAACGATAGATAAGACTAAGACTGGAAGCACTAGCTCCTACATCTGTAGCAGATGCCAAAAACTGAGTTAATCACCTTAAAGAGATCAGGCATCTCCAGTAAGGATGGTGGGTTGCTGAAAGCGGAGAAGCCCTTTAATTGAACCGGTACAAAGGGGAAGCCTTAGATAATCTTATCTTGTCCTACATAGAAGCCGTATAATTATGAAAGGAAGTATGAAAGCCGCTGTTTTATACAAGCCTCTGGACTTACGGCTTGAAGAAGTTGACATACCAGACATCGGATCCAGCGAAGTCCTAGTGAAGATGAAGTGTGTAGGGATCTGCGGCTCCGATGTCCACTTTTACCTTAACGGTAGAATCGGGTCCATCATGGTGGAGAAACCGTTGATTCTAGGACATGAGTGTTCAGGTGAAGTTGTCGAAGTTGGTCCAGGCGTTACACGCCTCAGGATTAGGCAGAGAGTGGTCATAGAACCTGGTTTTGTATGTGGAAAATGTGCATACTGCAGAGAGGGACGGTATAACCTTTGTAGAGAGATCAGGTTTTACGGAACTCCACCAGTTCACGGCGCCTTCGCAGAGTATGTAACCGCGGCTGAACAGAATGTCTACCCAATGCCAGGCAACATGTCCTACGAGGAGGGAGCGATGATCGAGCCTCTAGCCGTTGGGATGATGGCTGCAAAACGAGGCGCGGTTTCAGTCAACGACGCTGTAGCGGTCCTCGGCGCGGGTCCCATAGGGTTGATGGCGTTGCAGGCGGTTAGAGCACATGGCGTACTTGAAACCTACGTGACGGATATAATCGATTACCGATTGGAATACGCGGCGAAGTTTGGAGCAAAGGCCGTCATAGATTCCACGAAGAGGGACGTTGTCAAGGAAGTTTTAGAACTCACGGAGGATAGGGGAGTCGATGTTGTTGTCGAGGCTTCCGGTGCAACGACGGCGATTCAGCAGGCTTTCAACATCGCCAAACCTGGTGGACGCATCGTTCTCGTTGGGTACCCGACCGCTGATGTTCCACTGCCCTTAACGAAGGTTATAGTTAATGAGCTTGATATTCGCGGTGTGCGTAGGTATGCGAACGTGTTTCCAACAGCCATTCGATGTGTGGCATCCGGGAAGGTAGATGTGAAGTCCTTCGTCACCCATCGTTTTCCTTTTGAAAAAATTTCAGAGGGGTTTAAAACTCACAGCCAGAAAATCGGTAACCCTATGAAGGTCCAGGTCGTCTTCTAAACCGGCGGATGCATGAAGGGAAGCTATACTAAAACACGTTGCATAACAGGTGATCAGGGAATGAGGGTAGATAAAGAAGCACGGCGAAAGCAACTTTATCATCTTCTAGGAGATTTACCTGACCTTTCACGTAGGATTTCAGCCTTAAAGCTCGCTGAGGAGGAACACGAATCCTATGTTTTAGAGAAACTGGTACTTGATTTAAACGGGGTAGAGCCTGTACCGGCATATCTTGTACATCCTCATAAGCAGGGGGAAAGGCGACCCACCTTCCTATACAATCACGCGCATGGTGGAGACTATGTGCTAGGTAAAGACGAATTACTATTGGGTCGTAGTGGTCTTCAAAAACCAGCCTATGCTGAGGAACTGACTCAGAGGGGTTATTCAGCGTTATGCATTGATGCTTGGGGCTTCGGTGAAAGACGAGGTCGATCAGAATCTGAAATCTTCAAGCAGATGCTCTGGTCGGGTCAGGTGATGTGGGGAATGATGGTCTATGATAGCCTGCGTGCTATCGACTATCTAGTATCCCGACAGGACGTGGATGCTAACCGCCTTGGAACCATAGGGATATCCATGGGCAGCAGTATGGCTTGGTGGGTTGCAGCGTTAGACACACGGGTCAAGGTCTGCATCGACATCTGCTGTTTAACGGACTACCAAGCCTTAATCGACTCTCGTGGACTCGACGGGCACGGCATCTATTATTATGTACCAGGACTACTCAAGTATTTCACCACAGCTCAGATCAACTCTCTAATCGCACCTAGGGCGCACCTCAGCCTAGCTGGTAACTATGACCACCTCACTCCCCCTAACGGACTCGACAAGATCGATAAGGAACTACGGGAAGTCTACAACGCTGAGGGGGCGGCTGAGCGTTGGAAGCTTCTCCGCTATGAAACAGGTCACTTCGAGACCGCGGCGATGCGAGAAGAGATTTTAAGCTTTATCGAACATCATTTGTGATAACATGCAATGAGATGTGAGCGTAAAATGGGTGTTTGGGATAAGGCTCTTTCAGCTGCAAGAGGTGAAGAGCCGGAGAAGGTTCCAATAGTGCTGTTTACATACAGTATGGTTCTAAAAAGGTTCTGCGGAGTCACCGAGTATGAGTATTACCAGAACGTTAAGCTTCAACTTGAGGCTAAAATCGCTTTTCAAAGACGGTTTCCCCAGGTTCTAAACTTGTACATGGCACCTGAATACGGTGAGCTACACATCGTTCCAACCGCATTCGGCGCTCAACTGGAATGGATGAAGGATGCCCCTCCCTGGGTGAAGGAGTACCCTATAAAATCACCTGAAGACGTGGATAAGCTCGCTGAGTCAGGTATCCCTGAACCAGGTGAAGTGGAGGTTGCAGCTGTGAATCTTGGGAGATACGAATACCTGTACGAGTGGTTCCCTAAAGACCTTAGGGAAGAGTATGGTTACGTGGACGGATGGGTTTACCCGGGTTTATGCGTTGAGGGAGCGGCGCTTACGATGGGCTACGATAAGTTCCTCGTATGGATGCGGCGACACCCCGATGTGCTTCATAAATGGCTTCGGCTGGCAACCGACTTCGTTCTTAAATACTGCACTGCGGTAGAGGAAAGGGTTGGGAGATGCAAGGGGCTCTTAATCATCGACCACACAGCGTCGATGATGGGGAGGAAACACTTTGATGAATTTGTACTCCCCTACCTTAACAAGGTTTTCCAGAGATACCCTAAAGCTTTCCGTATCTGGCATAACGAGGGAAGCGTTGGGCATATACTGGACGCCGTGGATAAGATTAATGCTGAGATCTGGCATTTCGGCGCCTTCGATTCTCCGAAAAGATGTAAAGCAGAGACACATTTCTGCCTCATGGGCAACATTCATCCACCCACATTCGCTGAGAGCAGCCCTGAGCATGTTGAGGATGAATGTAGGAAGCTAATCGCTGAGGCAGGTGGTGGAGGTAAACTGTGGCTTTCAACCGGAGGAGGGATGTCGCCTAACACACCGCTGAGAAACGTAGAAGCAATGACCCAAGCCGTTGAAAAATATGGGATTTACCCATTAAGGTTAAAGTCACCCTGAAAAGCCTCGGAAGTAAAAAACAGTAACATGCAGCTAAAGGCTTCAAGTTAAACAAAGACGCTTCTTCTTAAACCGTGGATGCGGCTTCGCGGACGATGGGGATGATGGATAAGCTGTAGGGGCATCTCTTCTCACAGAGTCCACACCCATCGCATTCCTCAGCCTTCTCAGCCCTAGGCCTCCAATCCTCCTCAGTTTGAGGGAGAAGACTGTACTTGGACCTATACCTGATGTACGTCATGATGTAGCCTATGGATATGCCTTTCGGGCATGGGGAGCAGTGTTCGCACAATCTGCAACCAGTGTTCCTCAGGGCTTCCACCTCAGCGAGGAGCCTGCTCCACTCATCGTCCGTGGGCTGAGGCTCAGCCGCGGCTAGGTCCTCGTCTACCTCCTGAAGGCTGTACATGCCACATAGAACCAAGTCAACTCCCGGGCAGGCTAAGGGAAACCTAAGGGACTTCGCCGCTGGAGCTAAGGCTCCGTGACCTATAGGTCTCATAACCATGGTTCCAGCTCCAAGCCTTCGCGCCGTGGGGATGAGGTCCCCTAAAGCGTAGGGTTGAGCCATGTTAAAATGGAAGAGGACGGTGTCGAAATCACCTCTAACCAAGGCTTCAGCCAGGAGGTCGGGTCTGTGTCCTCCAACACCTACGAACCCTATGCTACCCGTTTCCTTAGCCTTCAGCAACCCTTTTAAAGCTCCTTGAGGCGACAGTATCCGCTCAAGCTCCTCACTTCTGCCGAAGATAACCTCATAGAGGTCTATGTAGCTTGTTCTAAGGGCTTCAAGGCTTCCGGCAACCTCCTTTAAAGCCTCCTCATAACTGTGATGAATGGTCTTAGCGGCTATGAAAAAATCGTCCCTTCGATGGGAGATGGCTTTACCGATCATCTCCTCCGTAGGACCGTAGGGTCTACCGGTTTCGATGAAGTTAATTCCCTTGTCAAGGGCGTAGTTGAGAACTCGATCCGCGTTCTCCTGAGTCTGCATCCGGAGCACGTTTGTTCCACAGCCCACGGCGGAAACCTTTAAACCCGTCCTACCTAGAACCTTAAACCGCACACCCATCCCCATCCGTGTGAAACCATCGTTGAACTACCTTACTGTAATTCGATGATTCCTAAGATAGAAACGTGTGCATCTTAAACTTATAAAAGTGATGAAAAACCGAATCCCCATTCACCTACACCTTTTTCCAACCCTCTAAGGGATGTTAAGCACGTAACCATGAGATTTCATCCATAGCACGTTTGAGCTTTATCAACCACCGCCTATAACCATGTATTAGGGATGCTCTTGGGAAGCATAGTAAGGGCTTTCCTAGATGATGTGGCTAGGGCTGTAGCCGGGGTTAAGGCTTTAAAGCCTGAGGAAGCAGGTGACGCCTTCATCGTTCACCATGCTGAGGCTGATGGACTCTGCTCAGCGGCGGTTGTTAAAGGCGCGTTGGAAAGGGAAGGCTTCACGGTGAAGACTCTGTGCCTTGAAAAGCTCTTCCCAGAGGTTCTGGAGAAGCTTCATTCGAAGAGGGGAAGGGTTTACGTGTACACCGACATAGGCGCGGCTCATGCAGGGCGGGTTTCAAGCCTCAACCAGTCTAAGAACCTAACCATCATCCTTGACCACCATGACACTGAGCCCTCAACAGACCCACGGGTTTACAACCTGAACCCTGAGCTTCATGGGTTAAGCGGGGAGAAGGAAGCCTCAGGGGCTACTGTAGCGTATCTCTTCAGCCGAAGCCTCAACCCAGCCAACCAGGGTTACGCCCACCTCGCCCTCATAGGCTCAGCCGAGATCCCTGGACCTGTAAAAGGCTTAAACAGAGAAGCCGTTGACGATGCTTTACGAAACAGGCTTGTGACGTTGAGGAGGACGAAGTCCGGTGAGGAAGACTTCACCGTCCTAGCCCTGGGAAAGCCTTTATCATATAAGCGCTACGCCGTATTCCTCTCCGTTCTAGGCTCGGTAGGCTACTACCGCGGCGGCTCGGAGATAGGGGTTGAAGCCTGCCTTCGAGGTTTCAGCTCTGAGGCTGAGGAAGCGGCTGAGAAGTTTGAGGCTGAGCGTAGTGAGGTTAACCGAAGGCTTCTGGAGAGGCTTAGGCTAAGTGGGCTTAACCAACTCAGGCATACGCAGTGGTTCCACGCCTACGATAATTTTCAAGGTATGGGAACCAAGGTTATAGGAAGCTTCTGCTCCTACCTCAGGTTCCAACGCTTCATCAACCCCATGAAATACCTCATAGGCATCATGAACATGTCCCCGCTGATACCGGGCTTCGGACAACTCGGTAAAGACTACGTGAAGGTGTCAGCGCGGGCTCCAGACTCCCTAAGCCGGGCTATAGAGAAGGGGGAGAAACCATCGCTTTCAAAGCTTCTCCCAGAAGCCTGTCAAGCTCAGGGAGGCTTCGGCGACGGGCACTCAGTTGCCGCCTCAGGAGTATTCCTGAGAGGAAGGGAGGAGCATTTCATAGAATCCTTTGAAAGTCTTCTAGACTAGACCCGGAACCATCTGAGAGTTCACGGTGGCTAAAGCTCGTTAAAGCTTATTGTTATAGGGGGTGTATGAGCACACTCAAGATCTCGCACATTTTTTAAATTCGCATGGGCCAGAGCTGCCATCTACACCCCGATACACATGGTTAGTTGCTACTATTCAAGTTTTCCGCAAGTTTGATTAGGGGGAACAGGGTGTACCAACCTAAATGCAATCTTTGATGCATCAATACATGTGTTTTACACGTGTTTTCAACCTGGACATAAAAGCTATAAGCACCGAGTCGGCTTCATGACACGTTTGGAGGTTTTGAAGGCGATGCATGAGATTCGCTGGCATGGAAGAGCTGGGCAGGGTGTTATTACAGCGAGCCGTATGCTGGCGTCAGCAGCTATTCTTGAGGGAAAGTATGCTCAGGCCTTTCCAGAGTTCGGTGCTGAGAGGCTCGGGGCTCCAGTGAACGGGTTTACCAGGGTTGCAGATGGGCCTATCAACGTTCACAGCCAGATATACAACCCTGAAGCCGTGGTTGTGTTAGACCCAAGCCTTATGAAAACTGTTAACGTGGCCGAGGGCTTGGTTGACAGCGGTTGCATGATTGTGAACACAAGGGAAGGCAAGGACGCTGTGAGAGAGTTACTCGGCCTTAAAGGTGTAAACATCCATGTTGTAGACGCGTCGACTATCGCCCTCGACGTTTTCAAGAGACCCATCTATAACACGCCGATGTTAGGGGCGCTTCTAGGGGTTCTACCTATAGTCTCCATGGAAACCGTTGAGAAGGTAACCTTCGAACGTTTCCCTGGGACGCTTGGGGAGCGTAACATGGAAGCCATAAAAAGGGCGTGGAAGGAGGTTCAGGAACGATGAGTGTGGAGAAACCGGGTTGGAGAGCTCTTCCAATCGCTGCGACGATACCTACGCCTAGTACATCCCGTAGTTATCGGACTGGGGAGTGGCGTACATCTAAACCCATACTGGACCCAGCCAAGTGTACGAACTGCCTCATATGCTGGATCTACTGCCCGGAGCCCACGATTAAGCAAGGTGAGAAACACGTGGAGATCGATTATACGTACTGCAAAGGCTGCGGTATTTGTGCATCGGAGTGTCCGGTGAAAGCGATTACCATGGTTGCGGAGGAGTAGGAAATGGTTCACATCTTAGGTTTAACGGGTGATGAAGCAGTAGCCTACGCGGCTAAGCAGTGTAAGGTGGACGTTGTATCCGCATACCCGATCACGCCTCAGACCATCATCGTTGAGCAGTTCAGCCGCTACGTCGCAGATGGCGAGGTTCAAACCGAGTTTATATGCGTGGAATCCGAGCATTCAGCCACATCGGCCTGTGTTGGAGCCAGCCTCACAGGGGCACGGGTTTTCACAGCCACTGCGAGTCAAGGCCTAGCCCTCATGCATGAGATGCTCTACATCGCCTCCGGGCTTCGATGCCCCATCGTCATGGCTGTGGCTAACAGGGCGCTTTCCCCGCCGCTTAACATCCATGGAGACCACTCGGACATGATGGGCTCAAGGGATTGCGGCTGGGTGCAGATATACGGTGAGAACGTTCAAGAAACCTACGATTTAATTCTCCAAGCCTTCAAGGTCGCGGAGGACCAGGAGGTTCTCCTACCTGTTACAGTGAACCTCGACGGCTTCTCGGTCACCCACTGCATGGAGAGGCTTGAGGTCCTCGAAGACGAGGACGTCGATAAGTTCCTGCCTCCTAGGACGGCTGGTTACACCCTTAACCCAGCTAAGCCTTTGACCATGGGTGCTTGGGCGACACCGGACTACTACACGGAATTCAAGCGCCAGCAGGTGGATGCCCTTGAGAAGAGCATGGACCGGGTTAAACGGGTTGGGGAGGAGTATAGGCGCCTCACGGGGAGGCGTTACGGTGTACTAGAAAGCTACGGTATGGAGGACGCTGAGGCGGCAGTCCTATGCCTAGGTAGCACCGCTGGAACCGCTAGGATCGTAGCTGAGGAGATGAGGGAGAAGGGTAAACGCGTTGGGGTCGTAAAGCTTCGGCTGTACAGGCCCTTCCCAGTTGAGGAGCTTTTCTCAGCGATTAAGAACCTGAAAGCCTTGGTGGTGATGGATAAAGCCTTAAGCTTCGGAGCGCCCTACGGAGCCCTATGCAGCGACACCCTAGCGGCTTTATACGGCTTCAAGGCAGACGTTAAGGTCTTCAACGCCGTGTACGGTCTCGGCGGGAGAGATGTTAGACCAGTGGATTTGGAAGTCCTTTTCAACGAAGCCTTGAATGTGGCTGAGACAGGGTTTATCGAAGAACCCGTTAAGTTCGTGGGGGTGAGGGAGTGATGGTGCGGTTAAAGGAACTTACCACGGAGGAGCTTTGGGGACCAGGGCATAGGATGTGTACAGGATGCGGTCCCGCGATAGCGGCTAGGATGCTCCTTAAAGCCACGAGGGGACCAGCTGTGGTTGTGAACGCAACGGGATGCATCGAGATCACCTCAAGCCCCTTCCCGTACACGGCTTGGGGTATCCCTTACCTACACGTGGCTTTTGAAAACGCGGCTGCTGTGGCAAGCGGCATCGAATCGGCGTACAAAGCCATGAAGAAGAGGGGTGCCTGGGAATCCAATGTCGATGTCATCGCGTTAGCGGGTGACGGGGGCACCTTCGACATAGGGATTCAAGCCCTTTCAGGAGCCCTCGAAAGAGGCCACGACTTCCTATACCTATGCTACGATAATGAGGCGTACATGAACACGGGGATTCAGAGGTCTGGGGCTACACCCCGTGGAGCCGCAACGACAACGAGTCCAGCGGGAACCGTGATCCCGGGGAAACCTGAATGGAAAAAGGATTTGATCGGTATATGCGTGGCTCATGGAATCCCCTACGCGGCCACCGCCAACATAGCTTACTGGAACGACTACATGACGAAGGTTAGGAAGGCTCTTGAGGTTGAGGGACCAGCAGTCGTCCACGTCTTAGCCCCATGCCCTCTAGGTTGGAGGTTTAACACCGCTGACACGGTTAAGTACGCCCGCTTAGCGGTGCAGACCTGCTACTTCCCCATCTACGAGGTTGAGAACGGAAGCTACAGGCTTAACATGAAGGTCTCTAAACCCTTACCCGTGGAGGAATTCCTAAAGGGTCAGGGTAGATTCAGCCAACTCTTCAAACCAGAGTTCAGGAAGGAAATCGACGCCCTCCAGAAAGGGGTTACAGAGAACTGGCAAAGAATCCTAAAGCTCTGCGGAGAAGAATAGGAGAGGCTTAGAAAAAGGTGGTCTATCAGCCTCTTTCTAAAACCGATAAGTCTACGCATTCCAAAGTATTACCGATTAAGAGATAGGGATTGTCCCTTGACTGGTTTAAAGCACCGATGGTTATGGACTTGGGACAACCGGATGGAATGGTATCCGGAGAAGCCGGTGCCTCGAAGCCAGAAAGGAGGTATTAGAAAAAGACCGTATCAAAAGAGTAAAGACGCGTTTCTCCTAGACTATAAGGCGCTCATCGATTACGCAAGTAGGCATCGATTTGATGGAGTAGTGATATTTGGTTTCCTCCGGGACGTACACGGTGGAATAAGATATTCACAGGAACTTTGCAGGTACGCGGAAGACAGGGATGTAGGAATAATGCCCGGAGTCGGTGTGTACCATTACGGTGGATACTTCTGGGAGGGAAACCATAGGTTTAACCTCGCAACTTTCCTACAGGGAAAACCCGGTCTTCGCGCACTGGATAAAGATGGGAAGAGGATAGAGGCTGTATGTCCTTCGAAGGAGGGTTGGCAGAAGTGGTTACGGCAAGGGATGAGATGGCTCTACGAAACCTTTGAGATAAAGGGGGTGAACGTTGAATCCAATGAGGAAGTGATCTGCCACTGCGAAGACTGTAAAAGGGCGAGGGAGGAATGGGTGGGAGACGACCTTGAATGGATGAAAACGGATTTTCTTACATTAAAGCCTGCCCTAGAGACTGCGCTTGAAATCGATCCAAGTTCATGGGTGAGCTATGCAACATACATAGGGTTTGATAAAAAGATCATGGAATCTCCGCCAGGCTTTGTGAAGCTTCTCCCAGACAACGCGATCGCGCAGTGGACTTTAACCTACATACTGGACGATTGGTCGGAGGGAGCGAGGCCCCCTACGAAGAGGAGCACAGCGTTGGGGCATTTTAACAGGAAATGGCTGAGGCAGCGCATACGTGTCGATGAGGTGCCTAGGCTCCTATCAGAGTGCCACTTATCCATCATACGGAACCTTTGCAGAAGGTCTGTGGAATGTGGAATGGAGGGAGCGTTGATATACGGTGAACATCCAGACTCAAACGTGCTCAACGAATTGAACTACCTCGCCTTTCAAGATTTCAGCCAAAACCCGGGTCTGAGCCTAGAGGAGTTCGCTGAAAAACGTCTTACCCCACTTTACGGCGGCGACGATGCGGCATCCGATGTGATGAAGATAATTCACGCGGTTGAAACGCGTGTATTAAACATGGAAACTGTAAAGGAAAACCTGAGGATCGCTAAAACTAGACTAGACAGTGTGTCAGATCGAGAGGCGTACAGGAGATGGGGTCAAATCGTCACGTTGTTAGAGGAACTCGTACACAGCGTCATCGTGAAGGAGGGTCTCCCTCCAAGTTAAACGATGCGGAAAATGTGAAGGTATGGATCATTCAAGATAGATTAAATAGGGTTTTTAAGCCAACGGTCGAGCCATGCGTAGGCTTTTTCACGGGCTTCCGATGGGAAGGTATGCCCGTCTTCGAAAAGGTAGAACTCCATCTTATCCTCAGCGCCTAGCAGCGTGTAGACCTCCCTAACACGAATGTACACTTCCTCAAGCCTTTCCCGTGTTACCCTTACCTTACCATCTCCCATCCTCTCTGCGATGCTGGAGGAGTTGTAGAACGCTCTAGGCGCTATGAGGGCTATGACTTCATGCATGTCGAAAGGCGGTTTCTTATCGCAGGATAGGAAGTTTCGGAGCTTAGGAATGTAGATAAAATCGCAGTTTGGGTTAAGTCTTGGTTTACGGGACCATATGAAGGGATAAGGTTCTCCTTGGAAAGGATACAACCCACAGTTGGAAACCGTTGCCTTTATACGTTCATCGAAGGCAGCCGCGAAGAACGCGCTGTGTCCACCTAGGGAATGGCCGATGCAGCCAATCCTCGTTTTATCAACCTCATCCAATGTACAGAGGAGGTCAACAGACCTCCTTACATCCCAGATGATCTTCCCGAGCGCGGACCAATCCGGGTGACGACGGTAGAACCCCTCCGTATTGTACCGCGCTAATCCAGGGTAAACTCTTTCACCAGCCGTTATCAGGTCGGGTGCTATCGTTATGTAGCCCCGATCTGCGAGATGATGGGCGTAGAAAAGCTCTTCTTTTCCGCTTATCCCCGCGGGTTCATCCTTGCCTTGGGGGGTTGTCTGGTGTATGCAGACAACCGCTGGACGGGGTTGTGTTAATTGCTTAGGGACTAGGAGATAGGAGGGGATTCTATCCTCGTGCTCCGAGGTAAAAGAGATCTTTTTCCGTATGTAGTTTCCTTGATCAGACTCGGCGAGAACCGTCATGTCCAAGGGTACATAGGAGGCGGGAAATGCGCCTAGGAGGTCTAGAATGATCTGTTGGGTCGCGGCTTTACGCTCCATCCATTCATGAACGCTTTTAATCCTTCTCAAGCCCTCTTCACTTCGTAGAACCAGCAGATCTTCGAACAAGCACGTCTACTCCTCGCCCTATTCCAAGGGCTCGTGTTCACCTTATATAAGGTGAATTTAAGCCTTCTGAGGGTGTTTAAAGAGCTGAAGCTTTAACCTGATCCTCAACTTATCAGGTTGTGGATAGTGGATGGGGTAAGAAGATTATGCTTTAAGCCTACGCGTGGGTGGGCGTTCGAAGTCAACCCTTAAAGTGATGCCTCTAACCCTCTGAGCCAGCTTTTTCACGGACTTAACATCTATGGGCAGCGACCTTTCCTTCCCGCTGAGGACAACCCTGATCTCCGTGCTCCCATCAGGCACCCATATAGTGTTGATGCTGACGATGCTGGCTGGGAAGAAAAGGTCTTCGAGGAAGCTCCTTAGGTCTCCCTTAGCTTCGAGCACACGGACTTTCCTCTTGAAGTCATCGCTTATGGCTCGGATGATCTTTCCCCCATGGCTCAGCATCCTCTGAACATCCTCGTGGTCCACTACTATGGCTAATACCCCGGCGGCTTCCACAGCCTTGTGGAAGGTGACGTCTTGGAGTACGGGGAACTTCCCCTCTAGGTCCATGAGAAGCCTAGCTATTTTAACATCTAAATCTGTAACCTCACCCGAGCGTATCTTTTCCTCGCACTTCGCGCAGAATATCCCGCTTTTTATATCGAATACGCAGAGCGGGGTTTTAACCAAAGACTATCACTTCACTCCTCGACGCCCTTCAACCTACCGCATACATCGTTTGCCTTGTAGATTGAAACCTTCTAGATAAATGTATTACGGTTTTTCACCTATACTTCATAAATGTCCCAAACTGGAATGTGATGGCTGAACTCGTAACCTTCTAAACATTATTTATGAGACTCTTGTTGGCAAGAAACGGTGGGGCATCTGAGCTAAAGCTTTAATATCCTCTGTCTGGGTTTTTATGAGCGTGGGGTTAAGATGGCTGAACCCATTTACTTACCTGGCGCCACAACCGTCGGCTTGGTTTTCAAGGACGGTGTCCTCCTCGTCTCGGAGAAAAGGCTTGCCTACGGCTCCTTCGTCTTAAGTAAGGCTGTGAAGAAGGTTTTCATCGTATCTGAACACATCGGCGCTGCCTGCGCAGGGCTAGTATCCGATATGCAGTCTATCGTCAGGAGTGTAGCGGCCCATGTTAAGCTTCTGGAGCTTGACACGGGTACACGGGCTTCCGTAAAGTCAGCGGCTAAGCTTATGTCCGCGCTCCTCTTTGAGCGGAGGCTCTTTCCACTCCTCACTCAAACCCTTGTAGCCGGCGTGGACGAGGAAGGACCAAGCCTCTACGTCTTAGACCCCCTAGGGTCAGTTATAAAAGACGACTACGCAACCGTGGGCTCGGGCTCCGAGGTCGCCATAGGACTCCTTGAGGCGGGCTACAGGAAGGATATGGATTTGGAAGTAGCTAAGGAACTGGCTGTTAAAGGTATGAGGTCGGCGATGGCTAGAGACGCGGCGAGCGGAGACGGCATCGATATCCTAATCGTCACCTCGGAGGGAGTTAGCGAAGAGTATCTATCCGTTCGATGAAAACCCGTTCCAACACTGTACACCATCAACAAGCTATAAACACCCTTAACCCACTTCAGCTACTAAACCTATTCTCAGTAATCAATACTGTAAGGTGTGAGATGCTCAGTTGCTAACCGTCATAGGTGTTGACTTAGCCGGTGTCTGGGAAAGGGATACAGGTTTCTGCATCTTAAGGGGAATGGAAGCAGTCACATGTGTTATGCATAGGGATGAGGAGATCATCGTTGAAACCTTGAAGGTTAAGCCAAGCGTCGTCGCCGTAGACGCCCCTCTTTTCATCCCAAGAGGTAGGCAATCAATACAGGATAGAAGCGGTCCACATCTTAGGCATTGTGACAGAGACTTGCTGAAAATGGGTATAAAGTTTTTCCCCGTAACCCTAGGTCCCATGAGGAAGCTCGCAGAGCGAGGTATGAGGCTGAGAGAGGTTTTGGAAGGTTATGGCTTGGAGGTGGTTGAGGTTTACCCTGGTGGAGCCCAGGACTTGTTAAAGATTCCCCGGGGGAAGAAGGATGCGGATGGGCTTAAGAGGTGTTTAGAGGGTATAGGGGTTAAAGGGTTATCGGCGGCTGTGAGTATCCATGAATTAGACGCTGTAACCTCGGCGTACACTGGAAAACTCTACCTTGAGAAACGCTACATCGCCCTCGGAGACCCAGGGGAAGGATTAATGATCATGCCTAAGCCTGAAAACAGGGTTTCATCAACTAACGACTCATAAGGACTCGCAGCCTTAAAGGCTAGGAATAGTTGCTATGTACCGTTTCAGGAATAGTCTGAGTTAAGGAACTTTATCTGACTTAGCTAAGTCCTGGATCCTCTGAACACCGTCGATTTCCAAGATATAGTCCACCACGGTTCTTGGCAGGAGTTCAACCCATCCACCACCTTGAACGATTCGCTTCCTGATCTCGGTGGCGTTAAACTTCTCCCTGTCATAGAAGGGTATAGGCTTAACAGGAAACCTACCATCCTCGTGGAAAAGCCGTTTCGTCAAGGAATCGTTTGCGAAGACCACGTCGAACCTTGGTACGTAGGAGACTATGTGCTCCACCCATACCCCGTGGGTGTGTATGTCCGGTACAGGCAGGACCTCACAGCGTTCCCTAGGTATCCCTACCTCATCTAAAGCCTTACGGATCATAGTCAGGCGTTCGCCTGCTTCAAAAGGGTTCTCAGGTGTATGACTGTACTGGGCACTTCCAACAACGATCACCGCCTCAGCGACTTGCGTTAAGATCCATTTCACGGCTTCTAGGTGTCCTTTATGGAAGGGTTGGAAACGCCCCACGTACAGACCGCGTTTACGCACTTGAGACCTCTGCATCCCTCCACCGCCGTTAAACCCTTTAAAAACGTTTAGATGGGTTAGTAGTTTAAACCCTTCTACGCGATTAAAAGCTTAGTGGAGAACCGTTACTTCAAGGGTACGTACATGGACGCCCTGCTGGAACCTATACCTGGGTTTCCATGTGTAACCTTCTTATTTGTTAGAACGAACTCGCCTATGTAGTGCCCAAGCATCTCAGATGTAACCTGTACCGGGACGAAGTTTCTACCATCGTGAACGGATATAGTCATGCCGACCATCTCTGGGAATATGGGCATGTCGCGGCAGTGGGTTTCAATGGGCCCGGTCTTCCCCAGTTTCCTCATCTCCCTGACGATGGCTAGCAGCGTCCTCTGCTCTGGGGTAAGCCCCTTCCTCAGGGACCTCCTCTGCCTAGCGGGAAGGAGGTTTATAAAATCGTCGCTGGAAAGTGTCCGCATCTGCTCCAACGTGTATCCGCGGTACGTAAACTCCCTAGGCGTGGCTTTCTAACCTCCTACACTAACCTCTATGGTGGGAAACGCCGTGATATAAACCTTCGCGCCTTTTGAGGCTGTTCCAAAAACCTATCGTCGGGTAAGATGCACGGTAACCGGCTCGTAGACGGAAGCTATACCTTCGCCAACTCCCTCTTCCTGAATTTACCGCCTCGCCCGGTTTGCTTCGCCGCTATAAGTCCAACCTTCCTCCCCGGCGGCGTTGTCCTACCAACGGTTGTAGGCTTACCCGGATGCTGATGCCTTCCCCCTCCATGGGGGTGGTAGACGGAGATCATGGCGACACCTCGAACTGTCGGGTACTTACGCCCTCTAGCTCTCATGATGCGAAGCTTGTTACCAGCCTTGAGGAAGGGTTTATCGATTCGACCTCCTGCGGAGACAACGCCTATGGTGGCTCGGCAGTCATCGCTTAAGGTAACGACCTTCCCAGATGGGAGCTTAACAGACGTTCCCTTCTCAGTATGGGCTAGGACTACGCCGTACGTGCCAGAGGCGCGGATAAACCTTCCTCCATCGTTGGGTGAAAGCTCAACGTTGCAGACCATGGTGCCTTCAGGGATGTTTCTAAGAGGGAGAACGTTTCCAGTAACCGCGGGAGCTTTAGCCCCTATCTGTACCTCTCCGCCGACGGCTAAACCTTCACTTGCCACGGTGTAATACTCTTCGTCACCTTCAAGTTTAATCAGGGCTAAGGGTGTCCCACGGCCGGGGTCGTGGACGATGTCCTTCACCCACCCCCTAACATCCGCGGCTCCCTCAAGTTTCGAGGCGGATGGGTAAGCGGCTGGTGCAACCCTTCTATGGGTGGGAACCCTGAAGGGAAATCCTCCCCTACCCTTCCGTTGTGCGAGGATCCTTTTACCCATTCCATCACCTTAGAGTATTCCAAGCTTCACAGCTACGTCCGAGGCCTTAGACTCCGGGGCTAGTTTGACGAAGGCCTTCTTATTCCCTGAGGGAGTTATGAGGGTTCTGACTTTCCAAACCTTTACGCTGTAGAGCTCTTCAACCGCCCTCTTGACACCTGGTTTATCCGCCTCTCTGGCGACGATGAAGGTAAGCGTGTTCTGGGCTTCAATCATGGATACCGCCCTCTCCGTCATCACCGGGTAGAATACCACCTGACCAGTCTTAGACTTTGCCACTTCAATCAACCTCCTCCTCTCTGAGGTAGAGGCTGTCTAGCGCTTTGAACGAGGCTTCGTCCCACAGGGTTAGTCTCCCAATATGTGTTCCCGGCGCTAGAAGCTCAACGTTCAAATCCTTCACCTTGACAACGTCTACTCCAGGAATGTTCCTAGCGGCTTTCCCCACGCCTTTATCCTCGGATACCACGATTAACGGACCCTTCCCAACCTTGTAACCGCGTCCCCTCAACCTAGCCTTCCCACCTCTAACCTTAATCCCCCTCCTAACCCTAACAACGTCACTCCATAAACCGAGCTTCCTGAAGCCTCCCTCAACGTCCCTCGTATGCGTAAGTGATTGGACGTCTTCGGATACAACCATGGGTAGTACTTTAGCGCCGGTAACTTCGTGGCCGCGCTTCGCGACGAGTTCGATGCTGGCTGTGGCGGCTATGGCGGACCTTAAGGCGAGGAGACGCTCCTTCCTGTTAACTCTTTTCCAAACGTTCCTCTCAGCGGTTGGGGGATGTGCCTGTCTTCCACCAACGGTTCCAGGGGCGATGGCTGCGCGCATAGAGCCCTTAACCCTAGGAACCCGTGCTAAGCCTCGGCCGACTCCCACAGATTCAGCTGAGGTACGTTTACCCGCCATCACATCCCTTCCCTGGCTTTGAAGCCTGTGGGTCCGGAGGGCTTCGGCGACCTTCCTGACAACGTCGTCTCGGATGGTGAGGTCGAAGACTTTTGGTAGTGAAATCCTTTTCACCACTTTCCCCTCTAGGTTTTTCACACCTACAAGGGGTCTCCTAGGCTTCTGAGGAGCCTTAGCAGTCCTAGCAGGTTTTGCAGCCTTAGTGGTCCTCGCAGCCCGCGTAGCCTTACCAGTCTTACCGACTTTGGAAGCTGCCTTAGGCTTTCTTCGACGCTTCCCCTCTTTCTCCTCAGCCATCTCCTTACACCTTGACGAACGTGATCCTCGGTGAAGTGGTTGACTCCATACTCGGTGGTCTCGCGGGTTGCCTTAACTTGATCAGCCTCTTCGCCGGTCCTGGAACGCTGCCTTCCAGTAGCATGTAGCCTCCCCTTAGGACGCCGTAGTTTAGGAATCCACCCTTGGGTGTAACCTCGTCGCCTTTCTCGCCGATTCTTATTACCCGCTTGTTGTACTGGATGCGTTGGAAAAGCCCTGTCTGCCCAGACCTTGGAACTGTGTACATAACCCTTGAAGGTGTCCAAGGCCCAAGGGTTCCAATACCCCTCACCTTCTTCCTCGACTTATGCGGAAGGAGGTGTACACCCCAGCGTTTCACAACACCTTGAACACCCTTACCCTTCGACACAGCGGAAACGTCCACGTACTCACCTTCCCTGAATACCTCTGAGGGCTTCACCGCTTTTCCAAGAATTTCCTTCACGTAGTCAAGCTGCGCTTGGACGTTTCCTCCGCCAACCTTGATCTCGAAAAGCTCAGGTTTCTTCTTAGGTAAATAGGTTAAACGAGGCTGTGTACAAACGATGACTCTAAGCTCGGAAACCCTATTAACGTCACGTTCAAGGCCTTCGAGGCTTCCTTCCGTGTTCTCTGGAGGCGTGAATGCCCTTCCTAAATCCTTAGGAAGGTTCTCAGCCCAGACCTCGCTGAGACACCTTATCCCCTCCGTAGTCTGCGTGTAGGCGCGGACCCCGCATACAATAAGGGGAGGCGTGTCGAGGACGGTGACGGGTAGGAAAACCTCCTTCCCCTGTTGGGGTGAACGCGGGTTGTCTTCAACGGCGAAGGTATGGGTCATCCCTACCTTATAGCCTGCAAAACCGAGCAGCCGGGTTTCACCCTTAAACTCAGGCCAGAACCTAGTCCGCCCTATGAGGCTTCGAGCCCTACCCCTCGGTAGGTAAGCTAAGGAACCGTGCTTAGGGGCGTGACGTTTACGATGACCCATCCCATTCACCTCAAACCTTTACCTTAACAGTTAAGCAACGTAAGGGCTGGGACATTAACGATGTCAGCTTAATATAAAGGTTAACCTACGCGGATACCCCATAGTCCAAATAGGAAAGATGAAGTTTCTGCGTACTTATACATCCATAAAACGTCCAGAATCAATGTTTTTGCCGCAGTGCAGCTAATGGTTAGAGTAGAACCGACCTCAAGTAGAATTTGCCCCCGCTGGAGTGGAGGGCTAGCTCGAGGTTTACGCCTGAGCGGAAGGGGCCTCCTACTGGGCAGAACATGGTGAAGCTGATTCTGTCACCTGGGTTTAGAGCTCGCTTTGAGGGGTTAATTATATCCCCATAGAACGTGATGTTAACGTTTACGGTGCCATTAGCGAATGGGTTCCTAGTGTTGGGGTTGGCAGGGGTAAGTTCTGAAATATCGCAGAACCTTTCGTTGAAGAAAATGCCGTCGACTGTTGTTGGAACGGAACCTGTGTTTTTAACCATTACGGTGATGTTGAAGCCACCTGTGACTGGTTGCGAATCTATGTCCACGAGGTCCAACTTCTCAAGCTTTGTGAAAGCTGTAGATACCCCAACCATCCAGTATGTGACGGCTATCACTATTGCTATAGTAATCGCTACAATGATTATTGTTGTGATCACCGGGCTTAAAGCCTTCCCGTTTCTACGCACTGACATCAACATCTCTAACCCCTCTTTACAACATCGTTTAAGACTCTACCTCTTCCAAGCCTGCGCCTCTATCATAACTCCATGCTGATATAATAACGCTTTGCTCCATCACTTGAAATTGAAAATCACTTAGCTTCCCATATTACCCTAGGAATAACTCCATCTCCATCAGAAACAATTGTTCACAGAAAAAACTGTGGCTTATCCCTTCCTAGGTAATTATCGAAGCTTTCAGAGTTGATTCCTCGGAAACTTTAAGTATCTCATGGGTTAAAGCCCCTG
>Ga0209314_10000148_pt1 | contig 30077 bp, 31 predicted proteins | sample I19B2metaG_FD_184146 | JGI IMG/M metagenome (GOLD analysis project Ga0209314, IMG submission 184146) | Lake sediment bacterial and archeal communities from Gulf of Boni, Indonesia to study Microbial Dark Matter (Phase II) - ​I19B2 metaG... | ecosystem: Environmental > Aquatic > Freshwater >... | reverse complement strand
TTCGATGTCTGCATGCTTCCTGGTCAAGCGTCCGAGGAACAGGTCAATCGCCCATCCGCCCGCAATGAACCACGGGCGACGAAGCCCTTGCATATGGCCGGCGACCCTTATCGGCTCGGCGAAGGGTTCCATGCGGATTCTGCCTACACCTTCACCGTGGCCAGGAACGCCTCCAGCCACTCCGTGGTGGTCTGCCCGGCGCGGAAGTCCGGGTGCTCCAGAATGCGTTCGTGCACCGGCAGGCTGGTCTTGATGCCGTCGATGCGGTACTCGTGCAGGGCCCGCATGGTGCGGGCAATGGCGGCGTCCCGATCCTCGGCCCAGACCAGCAGCTTGGCGATGAGCGAGTCGTAGTAGGGCGTCACGGTAAAACCGGCGTAGGCGGCGCTGTCCACCCGCACGCCGGGGCCGCCCGGCGGCTCGTAGGCCGAGATCTGGCCGATGGCGGGCAGCAGCCCCTTGTCCGGGTCCTCGGCGGTGATGCGGCACTCAATAGCGTGGCCGCGGATCTGAATGTCCTCCTGCTTGTAGCGCAGGGGCTGGCCCGCGGCGACTCGGATCTGCTCCTTGACGATGTCCACGCCGGTAATCAGCTCGGTGATGGGGTGCTCCACCTGGACGCGGGTGTTCATCTCGATGAAGTAAAAGTGGCCCAGGTGGTCCACCAGGAACTCGCAGGTGCCGGCGGAGGTGTAGTTTACCGCCTGAGCGGCCGCCACCGCCGCCGCGGTGATCTGCTCCCGCAGGGTGGGATCGACGTTGACGGAGGGCGCCTCCTCCAGCAGCTTTTGCCGCCGGCGCTGCAGCGAGCACTCGCGCTCGCCCAGGTGGATGACGTTGCCGAAGTTGTCGCCCAGCACCTGGACCTCGATATGGTGAGGGCCCTCCAGGTACTTTTCCACGTAGACCTCGGCCGAGCCGAAGGTGGCCTTGGCCTCGCTCTGGGCCTTCTCCCAGGCGGCCATCAGCTCTTCCTCGCTGCGGGCGATGCGGATGCCGCGCCCGCCGCCGCCTGCCGAGGCCTTCACCAGCAAGGGGTAGCCGATGTCGTGCGCGATGGCCAGCAGTTCCTCGCTGTCGGTGACGATGCCCTCGGAGCCCGGCACTACGGGCACGCCGGCTTTCTGCATCTCCGTGCGGGCCACTGCCTTGACGCCCATCTTCTCGATGGCCTCGGCCTTGGGGCCGATGAACTTGATGCCCCAGGCCTCGCAGACCCGGGCGAAGAAGGGGTTCTCCGCAAGGAAGCCGTAGCCGGGGTGGATGGCCTCTGCGCCGCTGGCCACCGCCGCGCTGATCAGGTGCGGGATGTGCAGGTAGCTCTGGGCCGCCGGGGCGGGCCCGATGTAATAGGCCTCGTCGGCGTAGCGGACGTGCAGCGCGTCGCGATCCGCCTCCGAATAGACGGCGACGGTCCGAATGCCCATCTCCCGGCAGGCGCGCATGATGCGAATGGCGATCTCACCGCGGTTGGCGATCAGGATCTTGTGGAACACCGGCAGTCCTCCCCGTCCCGGCCCGTGGCCTCGACGGCCCGGGCCTGATGCTGTATTTTCGCCTGGCTGAACGCGCTAGCGCCGGCGGTCGTAGAGGCTGGAACGCCGGCTCATCATGTCCAGCAGGCCGGCCTTCTGCCAGAAGGGGGCCGGGGCCGGCTCCATCGGCCGGATGTCGCGAATCTCAACGTGGCTGTCGCCCGTAGCTGCGTAAATGGCAGCGGTGATGGCGGCGACGACCGCAGAAGAAAGCTGTCTGGGCGCACGGATGGCCACGGGGTTCCTCCTCTCACCGGACTGCGTGTACTGCTACTGCTGCGAAGTTCAGCCGATGACGGCGAGGGCCTGGCCGCCGGCCACTGTCGTCCCCGGTTCCACAAGGATTTCCTTCACGACGCCTGCGGCCGGGGCGGTGATGTCGTTCTCCATTTTCATTGCCTCCAGGACCATCAGCACCTGGCCGGCGGCCACCGCCTGCCCCACCTCCACCTTCACGGCGACGACCAGGCCCGGCAGCGGCGCCGTCACGGCGCCGGGGGCCTGGCCGGCCGCGCCGCGGCCGGGCGGAGCTGCAGGGGCCGGAGCCGCCTGGGGCGGCGGAACGACCTGGGGCGTAAAGCCCGGCGGCTGGGGCGGCGCCGGCAGGCGCACGGGCTGCTGCGCGGCGCCGGGGCCTGCGGTTTCCTCGACGGTGACTTCAAAGGGCTGGCCGTTGACGGTGACCCGGAAACGCTTCATGTCTGCAATCCCTTCCTATGCGTTGGGTTCGGCCCATAACGCCGCGGCGGGGCCGCAGCGCTCCTCCCGTCCCCCGGGCCCTCTCGGGGCGCCGGCCGGGGCAGGTCAGATGGGGAAGTTGCCGTGCCTCTTGGCGGGGCGGCTCTCGCGCTTGCCGGCCAGCGAACGGAGAGCGCGGCAGAGCACCTCGCGGGTCTCGCGGGGGTCGATGACCCCCTCCACCAGCCCCAGGGACGCCGCCACGAAGGGCGTGGCGAATTTCTCGCGGTAGTCCTGGATCAGGGACTTGCGGGTGGCGACGGGGTCCTCGGCCTTCTCGATCTCCCGCTTGAAGACGATGTTGGCGGCGCCCTCGGGGCCCATCACGGCGATCTCGGCCGTGGGCCAGGCGTAGCTGAGGTCGGCCCCCAGGGACTGGCTGCACATGGCCAGATAGGCGCCTCCGTATGCTTTGCGCAGGATCACGGTCAGCTTGGGCACCGTGGCCTCGGAGTAGGCGTACAGCAGCTTCGCGCCGTGGCGGATGATGCCGCCGTGCTCCTGGGCGGTGCCCGGCAGGTAGCCCGGCGTGTCCACGAAGCTGATCACCGGCAGGCCGAAGGCGTCGCAAAAGCGGATGAAGCGCGCGGCCTTGTCGGAGGAGTTGATGTCGATGCAGCCCGCCAGCACCCGCGGCTGGTTGGCGATGATGCCCACGGGCCGGCCCTCCATGCGGGCGAAGCCGACCACCATGTTGGTGGCCCAGCGCTCCTGCGCCTCCAGGAAGTCGCCCCCGTCCACCACCGCCAGGATGACGTCGCGGACGTCGTAGGGCTTGTTGGGGTCGGAGGGCACGACGTCCAGGAGCCGTTCCTCCCGCCGGTTGGGCGGGTCGTTCGCCGGCAGCAGCGGCGGATCGTCCAGGTTGTTGGAGGGCAGGAAGGAAAGCAGCCGCTTGATCTGCTCGAGGGCGGCCTGGTCGCTCACGGCGATGAAGTGGGCCACGCCGGAGGTCTGGTTGTGCGTCACGGCGCCGCCGAGCTGTTCGAAGCTGACGTCCTCCCCCGTGACGGTCTTGATCACCTCGGGCCCGGTGATGAACATGTGGCTGGTGCCGTCTACCATGAAGACGAAGTCGGTGAGGGCCGGGGAGTAGACCGCGCCGCCGGCGCAGGGCCCCATGATGGCGCTGATCTGGGGGATGACGCCAGAGTAGGAGGTGTTGCGGAAGAAGATCTTGCCGTAGCCGTTGAGGCCGGCCACGCCCTCCTGGATGCGGGCGCCGCCCGAGTCGTTGATGCCGATGAAGGGAACGCCCGCCTTGGCCGCCAGGTCCATCACCTTGCAGATCTTGTTGGCGTGCATCTCGCCCAGGGAGCCGCCGAGGACGGTGAAGTCCTGGGCGTAGGCGTAGACCTGCCGGCCGTTTACCGTGCCAAAGCCGGTGATGACGCCGTCGGCGGGAGCCTCCGCCCTGTCCAGGCCGAAGTCGGTGGAGCGGTGGCGCACGAGGGCGTCGAGTTCGGTGAAACTGCCGGAATCGAAGAGGAAGTCGAGCCGCTCCCGCGCGGTCAGCCGCCCGGAGGCCCGGCGCTTTTCAAGCTTCTCGGCGCCTCCGCCGAGGGCGATGCGCTGCCGCTCTTCGGTCAGCCGCTCGACCCGTTCACGCATGTCCAAGACGATTTCGTCACTCCTTGCCTGGGCCGGGGTGCTCCACGAACTCGAGGAGCACGCCTCCCAGGTCCTTTGGGTGTACAAAGCAGACGCGGGAGCCGCCAGCCCCCGCCCGTGGCTCCTCCGACAGCAGGCGGAGCCCTCCCTGCCGGGCCCGGGCCATGGCGGCGGCGATGTCGGGCACCTCCACCGCCAGGTGGTGGATGCCCGCGCCCCGCTTCTCCAGAAAGGCGGCGATGGGGCCGCCGCCGTTCATGGGCTCCAGCAGTTCCAGGTGCGTGTCGCCCAGCCGGAAGAAGGCGGTGCGCACCTGCTCGCCAGGCACTTCCTCCAGATGCTCCGGCTCGAGGCCGAGGGCGAGGCGGTACGGGGTGAGGGCCGCCTCCAGGCTGCGAACGGCGATGCCGATGTGGTCAAGCCGCATGGCGTTCCTCCTAGGTGCGTACCTGGCTGCGGATGAACGCAGCGATGTCGGAGATGGGCGTTCCGGGTCCGAAGACGGCGGCCACGCCGGCCTGGCGCAGGCTGGGCAAATCGCGTTCCGGGATCACGCCCCCGGCCACCACCAGCACGTCTTCCATCCCCTCCCGGTGCAGGGCCTCCACCACCCTCGGAAGCAGGGCGTTGTGGGCGCCGGACAGGATGGACAGCCCCACCACGTCCACGTCTTCCTGGGAGGCGACGCGGGCGATCTGCTCGGGCGTCTGCCGCAGTCCCGTGTAGATGACCTCCATGCCTGCATCCCGCAGGCCGCGGGCGATGACCTTGGCGCCGCGATCGTGGCCGTCGAGGCCTGGCTTGCCGATCAAGACCCGGATGGGGCGTTCGCTTCCCTGGGGCCCGGCCTGAAAGGCCATGCCTCACACCTCCGCCGCAGGCCTGTACTCACCGAAGACGGAGCGCAGCGCGCCGCTGATCTCGCCGATGGTGGCGTAGGCGCGAACCGCATCCAGGATGGGTGGGAGCAGGTTGTCGCCGCCCTCGGCCGCCCGCCTGAGGGCCGTCAGGGCCTGCTCAACGGCGCCGCCGTTCCGCTGCCGCCGCAGCCGGGCGAGCCGCTCCGCCTGATGGGCCTCCACGGCCGGGTTGAGCGTCAGCAGCTCGGGCTGTGCCTCCGCCTCCAGGGTGAAGCGGTTGACGCCGACCACCAAGCGCTCCCCGGACTCGACCTGCCGCTGGTAGCGGTAGGCGGCCTCCTGGATTTCACGCTGGACAAAGCCCCGCTCGATGGCGGTGGCGGCGCCTCCCATCGCCTCGATCCGGTCGATGTAGGCCAGGGCCTCCGCTTCGATGCGGTCGGTCAGGTGCTCCACGTAGTAGGACCCGCCCAGGGGGTCGACGGTGTCGGCCACCCCGGACTCGTAGGCGATGATCTGCTGGGTGCGCAGGGCCACGCGGGCGGATTCCTCCGTCGGCAGGGCCAGGGCCTCGTCCCGGGCGTTGGTGTGCAGGGACTGGGTGCCGCCCAGCACGGCGGCGAGGGCCTGCAGGGCCACGCGCACCACGTTGTTGTCAGGCTGCTGCGCCGTGAGGGAGGAGCCGGCGGTCTGGGTGTGAAAGCGGAGCATCCAGGAGCGCGGGTCCCTGGCGCCCACCCGGTCCCGCATCAGCCTGGCCCAGAGCCGCCGGGCCGCGCGGAACTTGGCGACCTCCTCGAGGAAGTCCATGTGGGCGTTGAAGAAGAAGGAGAGCCGCGGCGCGAAGGCGTCCACGTCCAGACCGGCGCGAACCGCCCGCTGCACGTACTCCAGGCCGTTGGCCAGGGTGAACGCCACTTCCTGCACCGCGGTGCAGCCGGCCTCCCGCATATGGTAGCCCGAGATGGAGATCGTGTTCCACTCGGGCAGGTGGCGGGCGCAGAAGGAGAAGACGTCGGTGATCAGCCGCAGGGACGGCTCGGGTGGAAAGATGTACGTGCCACGGGCCGCATACTCCTTGAGGATGTCGTTCTGGATGGTGCCGGATAGCTTTTCCGTCGGCACCCCCTGCTTTTCAGCCACGGCGATGTACATGGCCAGCAGGATGGCGGCGGGGGCGTTGATGGTCATGGACGTGCTGACCCGGTCCAGCGGGATGCCGTCCAGCAGCACCTCCATATCCTCCAGAGACGAGATGGAGACGCCTACCTTGCCCACCTCGCCGGCGGCCAGGGGGTCGTCGGCGTCCAGCCCCAGCTGCGTCGGCAGGTCGAAGGCAACCGAAAGCCCGGTCTGCCCTTGTTCGAGCAGGTACTTGTAGCGGCGGTTCGACTCCTCGGCGGTGCCGAAGCCGGCGTACTGGCGCATGGTCCAGAAGCGGCCGCGGTACATGGTCGGCTGGACGCCGCGGGTGAACGGAAACCGCCCGGGGAAGCCGAGGTTGGACAGGTAGTCCGGGCTCGACTCCAGGGGCGTGTAGAGCCGCTCCACAGCCAGGTCTGAAGCCGTGCGGAACGAGCCCTGCCGCTCCGGGCGCCCGCCGGCCTCCTCCTCCTCCCAGCGGCGCTTGGCCTGCTGCAGCCCCTCCAGACCTTGTTGTCTGAATTCTTGGGAGTAGGTATTCATACCAGCTATATATTCACCGGTTGGAGCCATTTCCCTCTTTTTCCGGTCGTCCAATTTTCTCCACCACCACCCTGACCCCGCACACTGCGGACAGCGCCCACCGGGGCGCTGTCCGGTGAATGGGGGCTTCGATGCTGAGATTGAATCGGGCCGCTAGCACAAGCATTGCCAGGTCCGCCACAGGACTTGCATCATCAAATCTGTGCCCACAATTCTAGCACGGGGAAGGGCCGGGGTCACGGGTCCCCTGCCCAACCGGCGGCGCGCGGGCGGTAAACGGCAGAACAAAACCCCGAGGAGCCAGGGCCTCGGGGTTTGTCGGGCGGGTCGTCGCCGGAACGGCCGATCAGTTTATCCAGCCGCGGGCGGACATGGCCTCGGCCACACGCTCGATGGCCACCATATAGGCGGCATCGCGCATGTCCACGCCGCGGGTTTCCTTCATGTTGTAGACGTGCTTGAAGGCGCTGACCATCATGCGCTCCAGTTTGTCGTTGACCTCGTCCTCCGGCCAGTAGAAGTGCATCATGTTCTGCACCCACTCGAAGTAGGACACGGTCACGCCGCCGGCGTTGGCCAGGATGTCAGGGATGACGAAGACCCCCTTCTCCTCCAGCACCCGCGACGCCTCCGGCGTGGTGGGGCCGTTGGCCGCCTCGCAGACGATCTTCGCCTTGATGCCGGCCACGTTGCCCATGTTGACCTGGTTCTCCAAAGCCGCCGGGACAAGGACGTCCACGTCCAGGGTGAGCAACTGGTCGGTCGTGAGGGGCGTGGTGCCAGGCATGCCGGCCACGGTCTTGTGGGCCCGGGAGTATTCGAGGGCCTCCGGGATGTGAATGCCGGTGGCGTTGTAGGCGCCGCCCATCACGTCGTTGATGGCCACCACCTTGACGCCCATCTCGTGCAGCAGCTTGGCGGTGTTGGAGCCCACATTGCCGAAGCCCTGCACCGCCGCCGTGGCGCCCTTCAGGTCCAGGCCGAGCCGCTTCGCCGCCTCGCGGATGGTGATCACGGCGCCGCGCCCGGTGGCCTCGCCGCGCCCGGCGGAGCCGCCCAGCACCATGGGCTTGCCGGTGATCAGGCCGGGGGCGTTGTACCCCTTGATGCGGCTGTACTCGTCCATCATCCAGCCCATGATGCGCGGGTTGGTATTGACGTCGGGAGCAGGAATGTCCTTCTCGGGTCCCACGAACTCGGCGATGGCCTGGATGTAGGCGCGGGACAGCTGCTGCAGCTCGCGGTCCGACATCTCGCGGGGATCACAGACCACGCCGCCCTTGCCGCCGCCGTAGGGCAGGCCAAGGACGGCGCATTTGATGGTCATCCACATGGAAAGCGCCTTGACCTCATCCATCGTGACCTGGGGATGGAACCGGACGCCGCCCTTGGCAGGACCGACCACGTCAGTGTGCTGGGAGCGGTAGCCGATGAAGGTCGTGACGTGCCCGTCATCCATCCGAACCGGAACGGAGACGGCAAGCACCCGGGTGGGCTCCTTCAGAATCTCGTATACGGCAGGATCCAGGGTCAGCAGATCCACCGCCCGCTTGATTTGTTGTTGGGCGCTCTCCAGGGGATTCAGGGTTTCCATGGACTTGGGAGGACCTCCTGAGGTACTCGAATAGGCGCCGGCCGCTCGGCCAGGCACCGGGCCGTGGGCCGGGGGCTAGGAGTCCGACCTCACAACCGAGCCGATGGCGGAGCGGTTGAACTTGACCTCCACCTTGTCGGCGATCCGAAGAGTGACCACCTTCTCATCAATGTCGACGATGGTCCCGTGGATCCCGCCGATGGTCACGACACGGTCGCCCTTGTCGATCGAGCTCAGCATGTCGCGGCGCTTCTTCTGCTGCTGCTGCTGCGGGCGGAGCAGCAGGAAATAAAACAGGGCCAGGGGCACCAGCCAGATGAGAAGCGTGACGACGCCGGATTGCTGTGGCAATCAGACTCCTCCTTGATCTGTCGGTTTTCCACCAGAAACTTTTCGCCGCCTCGCGATTAAACCCTTCTCCCCCGATCCTCGGACCCCCAGACGGCGTAGAACGACTCGCGGAACGCCAGTTCGGTCCCGGCGGCGATGGCCTGCCGGAGTTGGGCCATCAGCCGCCCCAGATAGCGCAGGTTGTGCAGGGAGACCAGGCGCAGGCCCAGGATCTCCTCGGCCTTGAACAGGTGGCGCAGGTAGGCCCGGCTGTAGTTCCGACAGGTGTAGCAATCGCAGGCCGGGTCCAGCGGGCCCGGGTCCTGGCCGTACTCGGCGTTGCGAATGACCACCTTGCCCAGGGAGGTGAAGGCCTGACCGTGGCGGGCAATGCGGGTGGGCAGGACGCAGTCGAACATGTCCACACCGCGGAGGGCGGCTTCGATCAGGGCGTCCGGCGAGCCCACGCCCATCAGGTAGCGGGGCCGGTCCTGGGGCAGCAGCGGCACCGTCTCCTCCAGGATTTCGTACATCACCGGCTTGGGCTCGCCCACCGACAAGCCGCCGATGCCGTACCCGGGCAGGTCCAGGGCGGTGATCCGCCGGGCGTGTTCCCGCCGCAGGTCGGGGTAGGTGCTCCCCTGGACGATGCCGAACAGGGACTGCTCATCGGACCGCAGGTGCGCCGCCTGGCAGCGCTCGGCCCAGCGCGTGGTCCGCTCCATGGAGGACCTGGCGTAGTCGTGCTCGCAGGGGTACGGAGTGCACTCGTCAAAGGCCATTATGATGTCAGCCCCCAGCGCGTTCTCGATCTCCATGACCTTTTCCGGCGTCAGGGTGTGGGTTGAGCCGTCGAGGTACGACTTGAAGGTCGCCCCCTCCTCCGTAATCTTCCGCAGCGGGGCCAGACTGAACACCTGAAAGCCGCCGCTGTCCGTGAGGATGGGGCCGTCCCAGTGCATGAAACGGTGCAGGCCGCCCTGGCCGCGCACCAGTTCGTGACCGGGGCGCAGGTAGAGGTGGTAGGTGTTGGACAGGATGATCTGGGCGCCGGTGCTCCGGACCTCCTCCGGCGTCAGGGTCTTGACCGTCGCCTGCGTGCCCACGGGCATGAAGGCTGGGGTGTCGATCTCGCCGTGGAGCGTTCGGATCCGGCCGAGCCGGGCCGCGGTCTGACCGGAGCGCTGCTTGACCTCGAAGGTGAGAGGCTTGTTCACGTGGCGTCCTCCTGGAGCGTCAGAGAATCAGCATGGCGTCGCCGAAGCTGAAGAAGCGGTAGCGCTGACGCACGGCCTCCTGGTAGGCGGCCAGCATCAGCTCCCGGCCGGCGAAAGCGGAGATCAGCATGAGCAGAGTCGATTTCGGCAGGTGGAAGTTGGTGATGAGGGCGTCCAGCCCGCGCACGGGCCTGCCGGGGTAGATGAAGATGTCGGTCCAGCCGGAGCCGGGGTGGATGACGCCGGACTCGTCCGCCAGGCTCTCCAGGGTGCGGGCGGTGGTGGTGCCGACGGCAACCACCCGTCCTCCCTGAGAGCGGGCCCGGTTGAGTCGGGCCGCTACCTCCGGGCTGAGGGAGAACCACTCCGCGTGCATGCGGTGCTCCTCCACCCGGTCCACCTGCACCGGGCGAAAGGTGCCCAGGCCCACATGCAATGTGACAAAGGCCACCTCCTGGCCCCGGGCCTGCAGTTCCTCCAGCAAGCGGGGCGTGAAGTGCAGGCCGGCGGTGGGCGCGGCGGCCGACCCGGCGGCGCGGGCGTAGACGGTCTGATAGCGCTCCCGGTCGCGCAGGGGCGCCTTGATGTAGGGAGGCAAGGGCATCTGGCCGAGGCGATCCAGGACTTCCTCCCAGACGCCTTGATAGGAGAAGCGGACCACCTTGGAGCCTTCGGCGGGGCCGTCGCCCAGCACCTCGGCTTCCAGCTCGCCCTGCCCGAAGCTGAGGCGCGTGCCGGGCTGGAGCCGCCTGGCCGGTCGCGCCAGCACCTCCCAGGGGGCGTCCAGGGCATCGTCCAGCCGCCGCAGCAGGAGCAGCTCGGCGCGCCCGCCGGAGGGCAATCGGCGGCCGATGAGCCGGGCCGGCATGACACGGCTGTCGTTGGCCACCAGCACGTCCTCGGGCCGCAGGTATTCCGGCAGGTCGCGGAAGCGGCGATGTTCCCAGGTGCCGCGCCGCCGGTCGATGACCATCAGGCGGGACGCGTCACGGGGCTCCACCGGCTCCTGGGCGATCAGTTCCGGCGGCAGCTCGTAGTCAAAGAGTGCGACGTCCATGGATACCCCCGCAAACGAGGAGCGCGGCCCGGGGGCCGCGCCCATCCGAATCGTGGACTTAGTTGGATACGGCCAGGTCGGGCCGAGGCTCAACGCTGGTTCCCTGATAGTAGTGTCGCAGGATGTCGTCGAAGGTATGCCCGCTGTTGGCCATGCCGCGCGCGCCCCATTGTGACAGCCCGACGCCGTGGCCCCAGCCGTGGCCGACCAGTTCCAGCGAGGCCGGAACCAGCTGCTTGCCGACGGCGACGGCCGGCTGTCCGGCCAGGCTGAGCCGCGTCCCGCCGGCGCCCTGCACCACGGCCTGGCCGGGCGACACCGTGGCCACCTGCCCGCCGGCCGCCAGAGCGGTCGCCGGCTGGTCTGCGGCCAGCGGCGCCTGCACGGCCTGCATGCCCTCCTGGTGCGGCACAATGTCGAACAGGGTGCTGTTCAGCCCCAGGGCCAGGCGCAGCTGCGAGGCCTTGACCTCCAGGCGGCCCTTGCTGCCCACCAGGGCCAGGGTGGTCCAGCGGCCGGACACGCCCCTGGGCCCCGCGGGTTCCAGGCCGTACACGGTGCCGACGTCCATGCCCTTGCCGGCCAGCGTCTTCTGCATCTCGACCAGGGGCAGGGTGACGGTCCAGTTGTACTTGGGCGACTCCTGGTCATAGTCGGGGACGCCCTTCAGGTAGGGCACGGAAGCCGTGAAGACGTTCTCGTTGTTCTCGGTATGGCCGCCGCCCGAGGCGAAGAACATGGCGTTGATGACCTGGCCGCCGTAGACGATCACCTGGTTGCGGGTGGCCTGCACCGCTGCGTTGGACCGCGCGTCTTCCGAGTTGACCCCGCCGTAGACCTGGCTATCCACCGTGTCCACCACGTCGAAGCCCTGGCCGGCGAACTTGCTGTTCTGCATCTGATAGAGGGCGTACGTGCGCGCCGCCACCGCCTGGGTCTTCAGGGCCTCGGCGGGAAAGGAAGGCGGCATCTCGCGGGGCACGACCCCCGGCAGGTAGTCCTCCAGGTCCAGCTCGTTGACCAGAGTGATCAGGCCGGCGGCGTTGCGCGAGACCTCCAGTACGCCCCGGTAGCGCTTGCTGCCCGAGCGGGCGATGCCCGGCTGGCCGTCCGAACCGGCGGCCGGCTGCAGCCGCAGGGGGCCGGTGAACGTGCCGACGCCGGCCACCGCCAGACCGGCCTGGTTCACCTGGATCGTCACCGCCTGCCCGGCGGAACCGTCCAGAACCGGGGCGCCGGAGGCCAGGTTGACCAGGGTGTAGGCCCCGTCGGCGCTGAGCTGTACCTGGGTGAGCGTGGTGCCGAGCCCGACGCGAATGGCGCGGCCAGGCCCGGCCTCGGCGGCCTGTGCCCCGGGCGGGGCGACCAGGCTCAGGGCCAGTCCGAGAGTCAGGGTCAAAGCGGCCAGGCGCAGCCGCAGTCTCATAGCGTTTCCTCCATGGGGTCAGGGTGATGCTCCCGGCGGGCCGAGGTCAGCAGGCCGGAGTGCTGGGCCACGAGACCTACTTTCGACGGCATGTCAGGCGCTTCCTGCCCTGCCGGGCGCAGGACAAGAGGAAAGCCGCGGCAATTTGCCGCGGCCTGTCGGGTTTTGGAACGGATCAGTCGTCAGCCTGCTGACGGTCGCCTTCAGGCGAACCGCCGCTCTCTTGCGTCTGCCCGTTCTGGTTGGCGTCGCCTCCGAAGATGCGGTCCAGGAGAGCGCGGAACTGCTCTTCCCAGGAGCCCTGCGAATCCTTGCTCCGGGTCCCCGCATTGCCCTTGCCGCGGCGGGACCGACCCTTGGCCTCCTTCTTGTCCTTGCCGTCCTCACCGGTCTTGGACTCCTGGCCAGGGGCGACCTTTGAATCGCCCTGCTGGGCGTCCTTGCTGTCATCTTTGGCCGGTTTGCCCTTGCCGTTGTCTTTGCCCTGATCGGCGTTGCCCTGTCGGTCCACGCCCGCCTGGGATTCGCCGTCATCGCCCTTCTTGGCCTGACCAGGCGGAAGGCCTTTATCTCCCTTCGGCCCGCGGCCCATCTCGGTCACAAAATGGTCAACGGCCTGCATCAGGTCATCGTTGGTCTTGGCCTTGCGGACGTTCTCCAGGGCCTTCTCCAGGACGGCCTTGTCGCCCACCTGTTCCAGGGCTCGGGCCAGAGGCTCGTTCTTGAGCTGCTCCTTGCTGAGCACCACACCCTGACGCGCCGCTTCGCTGGCCACCATCAGCTTGCCGGTGGGGACACCTTCGCGCCTGGCCGCCTCGCGCACTTCAGCCGGAGCCGCCAGCGACTCCACCTGATTCGGCAGGCCGCGGCCGTTCAGGACCGCCACCGCTGCCTGCTGTGAAGCCTGCACCTGGCGCTGCACCGCCTCCGGCAGCGGCTTATGTGCCGCGCCCGGGGTCACGGTAATCAGCACCATGTTGTCATTGGTGGCCGACAGGTAGCCGGCGCCGATGGCCTTCTCGGTAATCTGCTGCACAGCTTGCTGCAGCGGCAGCCCCTTCAGGGACAGCTGCTGCAGGAAGGCCGCCGCGTCGTCGTTGACCGCCTGTGCCTCCAACACGTTGCCACGGGCATCCACCTGCAGCTCCAGGCTGGGGTTGATGTCAACCGCCACGTAGGCCGCCAGGGCCTGACCTCCGAACAGGGACTGCACCGACGGAGTTCCCGGGACGACCAGGGCCAGCAGCACCACTGCGGCTGCCACCAGCCAGGCCGGAGCGACCCTTCGGCGTGCCGGCGGGGCGACCACCGTGGACTCGAACTGGACTTCCTGGCCCAGTTCCCAGTCACGTCCGGCGGGGACCCGCCTGTACTTCCCATCGGGAGTAAGCACGACGGCCAGGCCCTTCCCCATTTCCAATACCAGGCCTTGTTGCCGACTCATGCTTCTCCCCTCCTTCCCCCCACCAAGATGTTATGATTTCGCGATATACTCCCGCAGGTAAACGAAGTCGTCCATCAAGGCGAGAGCAATAGCTATGATGTACTTGCGCTGACGTTCCAGGGTCTTGCGGCTGACCTGCACCTCTGACTCCAGCGACTTCAGGGGGAGCTCCCCCTTCCTCGCCAGGTGCGCCCGGTACTCCGGGCTGGCGGCCACGATGCGCGCCGCCTGCATGGCACGCTTGCGGGCGTCATCGTGCTTGGGGGTCACGTCCACCAGTTCCTGAAGCGAGATGCCGAACTCGCGGAGGCGGGCCTGATAGCGGAGGATTTCCTCCCGGCGCTCCTCGGATTCCCCCCGGGCGGCGAACTCCTCCTGCGCCCGGCGGTTGTGCACCGCGTTGTAGGTCTGGCCCTCCTCGTCCTCGTCATCGAAGCCGGTGAGGGCAACCTCGCGGCGCTGACCTTCCTTGCGGAAGTGGTCGATCAGCCGCCGCCGGATGACCATCTCGGCGAAGCCGAGGAAGGACACGCCCTTAGCTGGATCGTAGCTGTCAATGGCCTCGTTGAAGGCGAGCAGGCCAATAGAAACCTCATCGTCACGACCGGCTTGAACGAAACGCCCGCTGACGCGGGAAGCGATGCCGAGTACGAAGGGCTGAAACTTCTCGATGACCTGGTTTCGGGCCTGTGCGTCGCCATCCTTGGCCCGGGTGATAAGCTGGGGCAGGTCCGCGCCGTCCGGGCGGTCGGCTACGCGGTCCCGCTGCCAAAAGAGAAGGCCCAAACGGCATCCACCTCTCTCGGGCACTACATTCTTCGCAGCTTGACGCTGCTTTGTGGGGGATCACCCGAAAAATCCGTGCGGAAAGTGGGTTTTGGGACGGTCCACCCACCCTTCAGTGTATACCGCCGGCCCCGTTGAGCATCACAGGAGCCGGGTCTGCGCCTCGGGCGATCCCTCGCCCTGAACCGGGTAGGAGACGCCCAGGTGTTCGTAGGCCGGCCGCGTGGCGATGCGGCCCCGCGGCGTCCGCTGCAGGAAGCCGATCTGGATCAGGTAAGGCTCATAAACGTCCTCAATGGTCTCCACTTCTTCGCCCGTGGCCGCCGCCAGGGTCTCCACCCCCACCGGTCCGCCGCCGAACTTGACCATGATGGTCTCCAGGACGCGCCGGTCGACCCGGTCCAGGCCCAGTTCGTCCACCTCCAGCAGCCGCAGACCCTCGTCCGCCAGGTCCCGGGTGATGACGCCGTTGCCGCGGACCTCGGCCACGTCCCGCAGACGCTTGAGCATGCGGTTGGCGATGCGTGGCGTGCCGCGGGAGCGGCGGGCGATCTCGCGGGCGCCGGAGGGGTCCAGCTTGACCCCCAGGATGCGGGCCGCCCGCACCGCCACCTGCTCCAGTTCCTCGGCCGAGAAGTACTCCAGGCGGCTGATGACGCCGAAGCGGTCGCGCAGGGGCGAGGTCAGGGCCCCGGCCCTGGTGGTGGCGCCCACCAGCGTGAACCGCGGCAGGTCCAGCCGCAGTGACCGGGCGCTCGGCCCCTTGCCGATGATGAGGTCGAGGGCGAAGTCTTCCATCGCCGGGTAGAGGACCTCTTCCACGGTGCGGTTGAGGCGGTGAATCTCGTCAATGAAGAGCACGTCCCGCTCGCCCAGGTTGGTGAGAATGGCGGCCAGGTCGCCGGGCCGCTCGATGGCCGGCCCGGAGGTGACCCGGATGCTCACCCCCAGCTCGTTGGCGATGACGTGCGCCAGGGAGGTCTTGCCCAGGCCGGGCGGGCCGTACAGAAGCACGTGGTCCAGGGCCTCGCCCCGGTTCATGGCCGCCTGGATGTAGAGGGACAGCCCCTCCTTGGCCTTCTCCTGGCCGATGTACTCCGCCAGCCGCTGCGGCCGGAGCGACAGGTCCAGGACGGCGTCCTCCTCCCGCCCCGCGGCCGATACGATGCGTTGTTCCAACGGATTGCCTCCCCTGGGTTAGAGCCGCCTGGCCAGCAGCGTGAGTCCCTGACGAACCAGGGCTTCAAGTCTCGGCTCCGGCCCGTCCTCCTGGCCCTGCCGCAGCTTCTCCACGGCCATGGCCACCTCCGCCCGGCTGTAGCCCAGGCCCAGCAGGGCTTCGGCGGCGTCGCCGTAGACGTCGCCCGCGGCGGTGACGGCCACCAGACCTGCCGCCGCCCGTGCGGCGGCGGGCGCGGGCAGATCGCCCACCTTGTCCTTCAGCTCCAGACACATGCGCTGTGCCGTCTTCTTGCCCACGCCCGGCACCTTGGTCAGCAGGGTGACGTCTTCGCGCGCCACCGCCAGGCGGAAGGTCTCCGGCGTCACAGCGGACAGAATGCTGAGCGCCAGCTTTGGGCCGATGCCCGAAACGGACTGCAGCAGTTCAAACAGCTGATACTCGTCCTGGTCTTTGAAGCCGAAGAGAGTCAGCGCGTCCTCGCGCACCAGGAGGAAGGTCCAGAGCAGGACCTCCTCGCCCACCGGCGGCAGGCGCACCCGCGTCGAGTGAGGCACAAAGGCGCGATAGCCCACGCCAGCCACGTCCACAATGACCTGGTCCTCGCCCAGGACGGCCACCTGACCCCTTATGTACCCGATCATCGCGCCATCCTCCCGGCCGGCGGCCGCCCTTCCCGGTCGGCCTCCTGCAGCCTCTTGAGACGCCGCTCCACCTCGATGGACTGCAGGCAGCAGCAGGCCACCGCCAGAGCGTCCGCCGTGTCGTCCGGGCGGGGCACCTCCGCCAGGCCCAGCAGCACCTTGACCATCTGCTGCACCTGAGCTTTTTCCGCCTTGCCGTAGCCGGCCACCGCCTGCTTGACCTGGCCGGGCGTGTATTCCGCCATCTCCAGGCCGCGCTGGGCCCCGGCCAGGAGCACCACGCCCCGGGCCTGGCCAACGCTGATGGCCGTGGTCACGTTGCGCCCCATGAACAGTTCCTCCACCGCCAGCACCTCCGGCCGGTAGCGGTCGATGATGGCGGCAACGCCCTCGTAAACCTGCAGCAGACGCTCCGCCGGGGGCGTCGACTTGTGCGTGGCCACGTGCCCGTAGTCGACCACCCGCAGCCGGTTCCCTTCCATATCCACAACGCCGTAACCGCACAGGGCGGTCCCGGGGTCGACCCCGAGCACCCGCATGAGCATCCCTCCGCCGGGCCAAAGAGCCCGGACACGCATAAAATCAGTCCCCGTCAGGCTTCGACGGGGACTGATGCATTCCCTTCCGTTTCTTAATCACTCTGCCAGTCCTTCCAGGTACTGGGCCACCGCCTCATCGCCTTCCAGCACGTAGCCCTGCTCCAGCAACCGCAGGTCGGGGGGCTGCAGGGCATCGGCCGGAAAGACCGTGGTCTCCTTGACCGGCTGGTCCGTGCGTGGCTTCCCCCAAAAGACGGTCACCCTGCCGTCCCGGATGCCGATGGTGCGGTAGCGCTCCATCTCGCCCGGGTCCATGCCCGGGCACCAGGCGTCCTTGACCTCCCGCACCACCACGCGCTCCGGCGTGAAGTCCACCACCGTCCACGCGGGGTGAAACCGCCGCAAGGCCTCGAGGGACAGACCTACCGTGTCGGGCTCCGGGGCGATGGTCTCCTCCACGGTCCGGTCGCACTTCAGGTACGTGGTGCGGACCACCAGTCGGGTGGCGGGGCCGATAACCGGTACAGCCGGTCCGCCGACCGCGGCCTGCCCGGAGACGTGCGTCTCTTCCAGGCCCGGCTCCGGCCGCGCCTCGTTCCGGAGGCGAGCGGAAGTCAGAATGTAGCCCGCGGCCACGCCCGCCGCCACGATGGCTACCGCCGCCACGACTCGCCACACAGACCCTTTCCACCAGGTCACAGCTTTCTTACCTCCCCGCCGGGGCTTGACATAGTGTTGCCCCAGGCGGGACCGCGTTATGCAAAGGGACGGGCGGGGCACAGAGAAAGCCCGGCCGTCAGGGTCGGGCTCTGTTTCCTATGGCGTCTCCTCCAGGAGGGCTCAGCCGTTGTACCGCTCCACTTCCTCGTCGGAGATGTCTGCGTTGGTGTAGACGTCGCTGACGTCGTCGTGGTCTTCCAGCATGTCGATGAGCTTCAGCATCTTCTGCGCGTCGTCGCCGGTGAGCTCCACCGTGGTGGTGGGCAGCAGGGTGACGTCGGCGGACGAGGCCTGCAGTCCGACCTTCTCCAGGGCCACGCGGACCGTCTCCAGTTCCTCCGGCGCCGTCAGGATCTCAAAGGTCTCTTCATCCGCCCGCATGTCCTCGGCGCCGGCCTCGAGCGCGGCCATCATCACGTCATCCTCGCTCTGCTTGGCGGCCTTGCGGTCGACGGTCATGACGCCCTTCTTGTTGAACATCCAGCTGACGCAACCGGTCTCGCCGAGGTTGCCGCCGTTCTTGCTGAAGATGAAGCGGACGTCGCCGGCCGTGCGGTTGCGGTTGTCGGTGAGGATCTCCAGCATGACGGCGGCGCCGCCGGGGCCGTACCCCTCGTAGTAGAACTCCTCTACCGTGGCCCCGCCCAGCTCGCCGGTGCCCTTCTGGATCGCCCGCTTGATGTTGTCGGCGGGCATGTTGACCTCGCGGGCCTTGAGGATGGCGGTGCGCAGTTGGAAATTGCCATCGGGGTTGCCGCCGCCTCGCCGGGCCGCCAGGATGATATCGCGCGCCACGCGGGAGAAGGCCTTCCCCTTGGCGGCGTCTACCTTTTCCTTGGTGCGCTTGATGTTTGCCCATTTGGAGTGGCCGGACATGCTAGCTCCCCCTAGATCACGAACAAATCGCTATTTCGAGCAAAACACATTGTAGCATAGCGTGGCGACAACCAGCAACAGGCCTGGTCAGGCCGGTCCGGCGACGGCCTTCGTCTTGGAAGGAAACCGCGCCAGGCGTGGAAAGATGGGCAAGTCTGTCGAGGGACGCCTGGGGGCGCGACAAGTCGCGGCGCGGACCCACTTGATTCGCGGGACAGCCCTCGGTGGCGCTGATATCCTGTGCCCGTGCGGGTTGGTCCCGCAGCACAAAGAGCCACGGGAGGGCCCACGGTGACCCCTGTCGTCCAGCCGTATGTCCGTCTTGGTTCCCCTGCTCCGCGCCGGCCGGCTCGCGCCGCCCTGCATCCGGTAACCGAAGCCGTGGCCGGCTTCGGAGCTGTGCTGATGGCCATCGTCACGCTGCCGGAGGGCTGGTCGCGGCCGGCCGCTCACGGCACCTTCCGGTGCGAGCAGCGGACCCGTCAGGCCGGCCGTTCCTGGGCCAGCCGCGGCGCCGCCGTCCTACCGGTTCTGTCGCGGAAGGGGCGCCCCCTGGTCCTCTCCCTTCGCTCCGAGCCGTTCCTGGGCCCGGCGGCCAGCGTGATCCCGCCGGCCTCGCCGGCACGGCGCGTCGTCGCCCGCGGCGTTGCCCTGTGCGGGGGCCACCGTGGCTTCGTCACCCTGCAGGAGCGCGGCTCCCTCTTTGGCCGCCGCCGCCCCGAACTGGTCCTGGAGTGGGCCTGTCACCACACCCAGCGCCGCCTGTCCCTGACCGTTCAGGGCGCCCGGGACGATGACCTGGCCGAGTGGCTTCCCGCACTTACCCAGGTGAGGTGCCACTGAAGACCACCGACGATCACTGCAGCCCTATGCGCCCCCGTTGGACAGAGCCACCAGGCTGATCAGGATGAAGGCGATGCCGTACCACTGCCGCCTGGTGAGCGGCTCCTTCAGGAAGTGGGCGGCCAGGCCGATGGTGAGGACGGGCGACGAGGCGGAGACCGGTGCCACCACGCCCACCGGGGCCACGGTCACCCCCAGGTTGTAGGCCACGCCACCGCCGGCCTCCAGGGCGGCGATGAGCAGGAACCACCAGCCTGGGACGGGCCTTGCTCCGCCCGCCGGGTTGCGGGGCCGGGCCAGATAGATGTAGGCCAGAGCCGCAATCGCCGTCGGGATCTTCATCCAGAGCGAGGTCTCCACCGCGCCCACGGCCTGCGCCACGGGTTTCAAAAAGGTGTTCATCAGGGCAAAGGTGGCGAGGGCGGCCAGGGCCCAGCCCGCGCCCGGCGCCCAGCCCATGCCCCGCGCCCAGCCCACGTCCGGCGCCGCGGCGATCTCGCCCCTGACCCCGCTGCCGGCGGACACCAGCAGAACGCCCAGCACGTTGCCGAGGACCGCTGCCCACTGCAGGGGCGACAACTGGTCTCCCAGGAAGAAGGCGCCGAAAAGAGCGGCGGCCATGCTCCAGGAAGCCGTGATGGGCGTGACCACCGAGACCTCGCCGATAGCGAGGGCGCGGAAGAGCGTCAGGTTGGCGATCAGGTAGAGAACGGCCAGGCCCGCCAGCCGCACCGCCATGGCGGGAGGCGGCACCACGCCACCGCCCAGGCGCCAGGCCGCCAGGGCCAGGATGGGAATGCCCCAGGCCTGCATCCAGGCGAAGACCCGGGCAGGGTGCACCCGCCCCATCAGCACCTTCAGCAGAAAATCAAGAGTGCCCCAGCCTATCAGGCTGAGGCTCCCGAAGAACGCGCCGGCCAGAGTCGGATCGAGACCTGCGATCACCGGGGTCCGGCCGGGGGCAGCCGGCGCTTGTGTTCGCTCCGGCGGTTCATCTCCTCGATGCGCTGCGCCACCTGGGGCGGCGCCTCGCCCGTCAGGATGTAGTGGTCCAGGGCCTCGTAGGTCAGGCCCATCTCCGTCTCGTCGGTCTGCCCGCCCCAGAGCCCGGCCGACGGCGGTTTGTCAATGATCGCCTGCGGCACGCCCAGGTAGGAGGCCAGTTCCCGGACCTCCTGCTTGACCAGGTTGGCGATGGGCAGCAGGTCCACGCCGCCGTCACCGTACTTGGTGAAGTACCCGACCGTAGCCTCGCTCTTGTTGCCCGTTCCCATCACCAGGTAGTTCAGGCTGTTGGCGTGGTAGTAGAGGGTCAGCATGCGGAGGCGCGGCTTCAGATTGGCCACCGCCAGCCGCGGCGGGGCGGAATCCTGACCCTGGCTCAGGAGGGCCAGGAACTGATCGTAGACAGCGTCCAGAACGACGGTCCGGGCCTTGATGCCGAACGCATCCGCCAGCAGGCGTGCGTGCTCGGCGTCCTCCGGGTTGGAATGGCAGGGCATGATGACGCCCAGGACCTTCTCGCCGAAGGCGCGGCGGCAGAGCCCGGCCACGACGGCCGAGTCGATACCCCCAGACAGGCCCACGACCGCGCCCTCACTGCCGGCCTCGGCGGCCCGCTCCCGGAGCCAGGCGACCAGACGGTCACAGCGCTCAGCGACCAAAGACATGGTTTGACCTCCTCACGAACCGGCGCAGCAACATGGGTGTAACCGGTGTTCCGGCCCTAATTTTTCGCCGGGAACAGACGGGAATCCTGTCCGGTGTCAGGTATCCATGGCCACATCGACGACTCCGGGCCTCCAGCCCCGGTGCCAAATGCCCGGGGCAACAACAAGGAGGCGGCCCGCTTGCACAGCGGGCCACCTCCCAGGTGCGGAACGGAAGGTTCAGCGCAGCAGGTCCTGGAACAGGACGCTGGAGAGGTAGCGCTCGCCCGTGCTGGGCAGGACCACGACGATGAGTTTGCCCTTGCTCTCGGGCCGGCGCGCCACCTGCAGAGCGGCGGTCACGGCCGCACCGGAGGAGATGCCGCACAGGAGGCCCTCCTCCTTGGCCAGACGCCGGGCCATCTCCACAGATTCCTGGCTGTTCACGGCGATGACCTCATCCAGGACCGCGGTGTTCAGGTTCTTCGGGATGAATCCGGCGCCCAGGCCCTGAATCTTGTGCGGGCCCGGCTGCCCGCCGGAGATGACGGCCGACTCCGCCGGCTCCACGCCCACGATGCGAACGCCCGGCTTGCGCTCCTTCAGCAGCTCGCCCACGCCCGTGATGGTACCGCCGGTGCCGACCCCACCCACGAAGACATCCACGCGCCCTTCGGTGTCGCGCCAGATCTCCTCCGCCGTGGTGGCGCGGTGAATCGCCGGGTTGGCGGGATTCTCGAATTGCTGCGGAATCCAGGAGTTGGGCGTCTCGGCCCTGATCTCTTCAGCGCGGCGAATGGCGCCCTTCATGCCCTCTGCCCCAGGCGTCAGCACCAGTTCGGCCCCGTAAGCGCGCAGCAGGGCGCGACGCTCCAGGCTCATGGTCTCAGGCATGGTCAGAACCAGCTTGTAGCCACGGGCCGCGGCCACAAAGGCCAGGGCGATGCCGGTGTTGCCGCTGGTCGGCTCGACAATGACCGTGTCCTTGGTCAGAATGCCGCGGCGCTCCGCGTCATTGATCATGGCCAGACCGATGCGGTCCTTGACGCTGCCGGCCGGGTTGAAGTACTCCAGCTTGGCGACCACCTCGGCTGCGGCGCCTTCGGTGACCCGATTCAACCGGACCAGCGGCGTATTGCCTATGAGATCCGTGACAGACTGGGCGATGGACATTCTCTTATTCCCCCGTAAGCAAATCGGAATACTAAGCCTTATCGATGACCTCATGCTAGCAGTCCGTTCCAGTACTGTCAAGACTGCCGCTGATAAACATTCCCCAATGGGGAGGAAGATGTTTCATGGTATTGCTAGGCCTCCAGCTAGCCAACATTAATACCAGCCAAGTCAGAGGAGGTGACACAAGCATGGCTGATGGGCAGCGCAGCAACCAGGTCCTCGTCCCTCAGGCGCGTCAGAGCCTTGACAACCTGAAGAATCAGATCGCCTCCCAAATCGGTGTCAACCTGCAGGGTTACGCCGGTGATATCGCGACCCGTGACGCTGGCAAGGTTGGCGGCCAAATGGTCAAGTTCATGATCCAGCAGGCCGAGCAGCAGCTCGGTGGAGCTGGTGCCGCCGGTGGCGGTTTCGCGGCCACCGCACGTCCTACCCCGACCCGCTAACGAGCAATATCTGAAGGGCGGCCGGTGGGCCGCCCTTCGGCTGGTCTTCCCGAATGGCAAAGGCCGCCCGCAAGGGCGGCCTTTGCTTAAGAACGTGTGTGAACGGAACGGATTATAGAGGGAGCGCGTCAACCGTTGCGCTTCAGCTTCCCCGTCTGGAGCGCGTAGCGCTCACCCCAGCCGAAGGCTGTGAGGCCCAGGGGGATGAGCACGAGCCCCAGAGCTACCAGGCGCCACAGGTCCGGCGCCAGTTGAGCCACGCCGGCGCCGCGGAGCAGCGCGTCGCGCGCCGCCGCGAGTGTGTAGGTGGCCGGCGACAGGGCGGCCAGCGGCTGCAGCCAGTGGGGCAGGGCGGCGACATCGTAGTAGACGCCGGAGACCAGCAGCAGCAGGGCCTGCACGATGTGCGTCGCCTGCGGCCCCCGCTCCGGGGACATCAGGGGAAGGACGGCGGCGATGAGCCCCAGCCCCATGAAGGAGAAGCTGGATACCACCAGCACGAGGAAGGCTGACCCCAGGTTCGCCCCCTGCAGGTTGAGCCTGAAAAAGAGGACCACGGCCAGCAGAACCAGGGCCGTGCGCAGCACTCCGTAGACGATGCCGAAGAGGCAGGTGCCGCCCAGGTGCGTCAGGCGCCGCACGGGGGCCATAAAGGTGTACTCGATGGTGCCCTCCCACCGCTCCCAGGCGACGGCCTCGCTGACCGTCTCGAAGAGGATGGAGAGGAAGCCCCAGAGCAGGGCGCCGATGACCAGGTAGAGCACGCGCTCGTTGGCCAGGGCTGTGGCGGGCTGGCCGCCCGTGCCGCCGGTGCTGTCGACGCCGATGAAGCCGATGGTCAGGGTGTTGACCATGGTGTAGACGAGGAACACGACCTCCCAGCCCAGGTAGCGGCGGACCAGGTAGAAGTTGCGTTCCACAAAGGCGTAGCTGGCACGAAGCTCTTGCGCTGCTGAACTCAATCCGCCACCTCCTCTTTCCAGTCGCGTCCGGTGTAGTAGAAGAACGCGTCCTCCAGGCTGGGCTCTCCGCCCTGGTGGGGTACCCCCGCCTTCAGGACCTGGGGGGTGTCCAGGGCCACGATGCGCCCGTTGTCGATGAAGGCCACGCGGTTGCAGAGCCGGTCCGACTCCGCCATGTCGTGGCTGGTCAGGATGACGGTTGTGCCGTGGTCCCGCTGGACCTCCAGCACGAAGTCCTGGACGTCGTTCTTGGAGCGGGGGTCCAGCCCGGTAGTGGGCTCATCCATCAGCAGCAGCGCGGGCGAGGTCAGCAGGGCCCTGGCCACGGCCACCTTCTGCTGCTGGCCGCGGGACAGGTTCTCCAGCGGCACGCGCGCCTTGCGGGAGGAGAAGCCCAGCCGGTCCAGAATCTCCAGGGCCCGGCGCTGCCCCTCTGCCACCGGCACGCCGTAGAGACGGGCGGCATAACGGAGGTTCTCCATGGCCGAGAGCTTTTTGAAGAAGGCTGCATCGACCGAAACCCGGTTGATGAGCCGCCGAACCTCCATGCGCTCGCGGGTCACGTCGCGCCCGAAGATGCGGAGGGTGCCGCGGTCGGGCACCAGCAGCGTGGCCATCAGGCGAATCAGCGTCGACTTGCCCGAGCCGTTCGGCCCCAGCACGCCGAAGATCTCGCCCTTCGGCACCTCCAGGCTGACGTCGCGCACCGCCTCCACCCGCCGCCGGCGCCGCGCCCGGGACCACCAGGGTCCCGGCGCGGTGTCCGGCTCGTCGTTCTCGCCGCCTTCGGACTCCACAAAGGTCTTGCTCACGGCCTCACAGAATACGGCCGGCGTCTGATCCAATTCGATCACGAAGATCGCTCCTTCGGTCGAGACCGCACCCCCTTAGTAGAGGCGGGTCTGACCGGACATTTCGCGGTAGCGCGTCATGGTCTGCTCCCGATGAGCCTCAACCTGACGCTGCAGCTGCAGGCGCCGCGCTTCCTGCTGGGCCAGCGCCTCACGATTGTACTCGCGGCGCTGGACGCTGATCTGGTAGCTGCCGATTGTTAGAACCACAATGAATCCTCCCCTCGAAACAAAAGAAAAAAGCCATGGGCGTTGATTGGTCAGCGCCCATGGCCGTGCATGCGGAGGCAGGTGCCCAGTTGGGCAGCCCCGGCAAACAAAACGGACCGCAGGCGCTGTGCGCGGCCTGCGGTCCGTACCTCAGCGAAGTGTTATCGCGATCGGACGGCAGGCCGTGAAGACATGGAGATTCCAGTTTCAACGATGACCGGACGGTTGGCGGTGATGAGCATCATCTTCACGAGCCTCCTTTGGGGTGTTGCCCCGCGAACTGGATACGTCTTACAGTAGCGATTATAGCTGAGGAACGAAATGGGTGTCAAGGCAAATACGGAATTCGGAGGGAAGAGTCTTTAGCGCGACTCAACACGCTACTATGGTAAAGGGGCGAAGCCTGGGGCGGGCTAGGGCAAGGCAGGCGGCGTCACGTTACCGCTCTGCGGCGCGTACGGCGTGCCGGGGACCAGCAGGGGCGGCAGAGCCTGACCTGGCGCGGTTCCGCTCAGGTACACGGAGGGCACCTCGCCGTTCAGCACCGCTGCCGTGATGAAGGTGTTGGTGTAGACCTCCACATCCCTGCTCACCAGCGGAACGAGCACGCGGATGGTGACCTCCGTGTGCGCGTAGATGATGTGCTGGGTCTGGTTGATGCCGCCCGTCTGGAAGACCTGGCGGATGTCGGTGATGGCGGCGCCGACGGGATGAAAGGTCACCGGGATGGTCGGCCCCCAGTTGCCGAACAGGGTCCAGCCGAAGACCTGGGCGACGGGGATCCGGAGGGGCTGGCCGTTCAGCTCCTGGAGCTTCGCCCACACCTGCTGCTGAGCCCTTCCGGCGACGCGCGCCAGCTCCGGCGCGTTGGCCTGGATGAGGAGGATGCGCTTGCCCTCCGGGTCCAGCTTGACGTCCATGAGCTGGTCATAGCGAACGTTGGCGAAGACATCCTGGGAGAGGGCCTCGTTCATGGCCTGGGAGGCCGTGGCCTTGGCCTTCATCTCGCCGATGGCGGCCAGGGAGGGTCGGAAGGACCGGTCCGCGCGGTAGAGGACGAAGCCCATCAAGCCGAGGAACAGAATCGCCACCACCAGCAGGCGCAGGGCGGCGCTCAGCAGGGGGCGCCGCCGGGGCCGCGCCCGCCTGTGAGCGGGGGGCGCATACCCGGCGGATGGCGGCCCAAAGACATAGCCGGGGCTGGGGGTCTCGGGGCGGCCCCATTCGTCGTCCGGCCTTCGCCTCAAGTTTCGCCACAAGGTCCGCCAGCGGCCCATGGACGCACCCCTTCCAGGGTTTCATCCTATGCCGCGCCGCCCCCGCGCATGCCGCCGAGGAAAGGCAAACGGGCCATTCCGGAAGACTGAGTGAAGGTCTAGGGCAGACGCAGGCGGGCGAACTTGCGCTTGCCCACCTTGAAGACCATGCCGTCGCGCAGCGCCAGGGTGGCACGCTCGTCAGCCACCCGCTCCCCGTCCACGGACACGCCACCCTGGATGATGAGCCGCCTGGCCTCGCTGCCGGAGGCGACCAGGCCGGCGCCCAGCAGCAGTTGGATGACGCCGGCAGCGCCGTCCTCCAGAAGCGCCGGGTCAGGGTGAAACTCCGGCATGTCGTCCGGCACGTCCTTCTTCTGGAACACCGTGCGGAAGTGGTCCTCCGCCGCCTGGGCCTCCGCCGGCCCGTGGTACAGGGCCACCAGCTCGCGTCCCAGGCGCATCTTGGCGTCGCGGGGGTTCATCCCCTCAGCCATGGCCCGCTGCAGGGCTTCAATCTCGGCCAGGGGCATCTCCGTGAAGTGGATGAGGTACTTGGCAATGAGGCCGTCCGGAATGGACATGGCCTTGCCGTACATCTCCTCGGGCCGGTCGGCCACGGCGATGTAATTGCCCTTGGACTTGGACATTTTTTCGACCCCGTTCAGGCCCTCCACGATGGGGTTGGTGATGCAGACCTGAGGCTCCATGCCCTCATCACGCAGCAGTTCACGCCCCATCAGCAGGTTGAAGGTCTGGTCCGTGCCGCCCAGCTCCACATCGGCCCGGATGGCGACGGAGTCCTGGCCCTGCATCAGCGGGTAGAAGAATTCGTGCAGCGAGATAGGCCGGCCTTCGTGGTACCGCTTGCTGAAGTCGTCGCGCTCCAGCATGCGGGCCACGGTGGTCTTGCCGGCCAGCCGGATGACGTCGGCGAAGTTCATGGGGGCCAGCCACTCGCTGTTGTAGCGGATCTCCAGGCGGCTGACATCGATAACCTTGGCCGCCTGCTCCACATAGTGCCGGCCGTGAGCCAGGGTCTCTTCGTGGGTCAGCTGCGGCCGCGCCTCGTTGCGTCCTGTCGGGTCGCCGATCTGTGCCGTGTAGTCGCCGATGATGAGCACCACCTGGTGGCCCAGGCTCTGAAAAGCCTTGAGCTTGCGCAGGGGAACGGTATGCCCCAGAGTGAGGTCGAAGCCCGTCGGATCAATGCCCAGCTTCACCCGCAGGGGCTTGCCCGTCTTGACGGAGCGCGTCAGCTTGGCCTCCAGCTCCTCGACGCTGACCACGTCCACGACGCCCCGCATGAGCACGTCCATCTGTTCCGTGACGCTCGCCATTTTGACGCCTTGATCCGACATGTTGGGTCCTCCCCGCTCGAATAGTGGAATGGAAGACAAAAACTCCTCGCCCTTGCAGGGGCGAGGAGTTCGCGGTACCACCCTACTTGTCGCGGGTCCCCGGGCCTGTTACCATAGACCGGGTGCCTGCGACATCTCTTCCCGGGATAACGGCCGGGCAGGCCGCCTGGCCCTACCACCGCGCCAGGCGGTTTCAGGCAGGTGCTCCGGAGGGTATTCGCCAGGGCCCGTCGACCGTTTGCAGCACCACGGTCTCTCTGGGGGCGGACGGCCTGACTACTGGTCTCCATCATGGCCAGCAACCAATATGAGGTTCAGAACGTCTAACGTGCAGGTTCGCGGTCAGTATAGCATAAACACCCACTGCTAGCAATTTTTAAAGGCGGTGCCGGGAAAGGGAATGACGGCGCCGCCGACGAAATTCTGCAGGAAGGGAGGGCCAAAATGTCGACTGTTTCACGGACGGAACGAAAGACGAATCGCCCGGTACGACGCGTCCACTTCGGGCGGTTATTCCTCGTGGCCGTGCTCGCCGGCTTCCTGCTGGCCTTCGGCACCGGCGCCACCTTCTTCTTCACTCTGGTGCGAGGGCTGCCGTCGCTCGATGCGCTGGGCGGCATCCGCCAGAACATGAGCTCCATTGTCTATGACGTCAACGGCAAGGAGATTCGCAACCTCTACGCGGAGGAGAACCGCGTTCCCATCAAGCTGGCGCAGATGCCCCAGGACTTGCAGGATGCGATTGTGGCCATTGAAGACCATCGCTTCTACCAGCACCACGGCGTGGACTTCCGCGGCATCCTTCGCGCCGTCTGGGTGGACGTGACGGGAGGCGGGCTCCACGAGGGCGCCTCGACCATCACCCAGCAGTTGGCGCGCAACGCCATTCTCAACAGCCTGGACAAGAACTTCATCCGCAAGGCCAAGGAGCTGGTGTACGCGCTGGAACTGGAGCGCCGCTACACCAAGCAGGAGATCCTAGAGGCCTACATGAATGAAGTCAACTTCGGCAACGGTGCCTACGGTGTCCAGGCCGCAGCCAAGATCTACTTCGGCAAGGACCTGACCAAGGACACCCTGACCCTGGCCGAAACCTCGCTGCTGGCCGGCCTGCCCCAGGCGCCTGAGGGCTACTCGCCCTACAACAACCCCAAGGCCGCCGTCAACCGGCAGCATGAGGTCCTGGACGCCATGGTGGCCTACGGCTACATCAAGCCGGCCGAGGCGGATCAGGCCCGGCTCACCTATGACGCTGAGAACAAGGCCATCAAGGGTGTCACGCTGGTGGGCCTCAAGCGCGGCCTGGACTATACCGGCGCCTGGTTCGTGGACTACGTCCTGAACCAGCTCATCGACAAGTACGGCGAGAGGGCCGTCTATGAGGGCGGCCTGCGCATCTACACCACCCTGGACCTGGAGGCGCAAAAGGCCGCAGATGACGCCGTGCACCAGGTCCTGGACAAGGACTATCCGGTGGTCAAGGATAAGCCGCCCATTCAGGTGGGCGCCGTCTTCATGGACGCCCAGTCCGGCGCCATCCGGGCCATGATCGGCGGCCGCGTCCACGACCACGCCCGCGGCCTCAACCGGGCCGTGCCCCCCAGCAAACCCGGGGCGGGCGACGGCGTGCTCCGGCAGCCCGGGTCGTCCATCAAGCCCATCGCTGTCTACTCCCCCGCCCTGGAATCGGGCATCACCCTGTCGACGGTCTTCGATGACTCTCCGACCTACTACACCATCAACGGCAAGGAGACCATGTGGCCGGAGAACTCGGACTTTACCTTCCGCGGCCTGACCACGGTGCATGACGCCCTGGTCAGCTCCATCAACGTCATCGCCACCCGCATCGTGGATCAGCTGGGCCCCGCCAAGAGCATCGAGTACGCCGAGAAGTTCGGCCTCCCCGTGGTCAAGCAGGGGCGCTACAACGACGTCACCCTGTCCCTGGCCATGGGCGGCATGACCAACGGCGTTTCGGTCCTCGACATGGTCTCGGCCTACAGCACCTTCCCCAACCTGGGCGTGCGGCAGAAGCCCCTGGCCATCCTGAAGGTGACCGACAGCGCCGGCAACGTCCTGGAGGAGCACCGCCCGCTGGCCATCCCCACTCTCAAGGCCAACACCGCCTACCTCATGGTGAACATGATGAAGGACGTCGTCACCCGCGGCACCGGCGGCCAGGCCGCACTGCCCGACGGCCGTCCCGCCGCCGGCAAGACCGGTACCACCAGCGAGTTCAAGGACGCCTGGTTCATGGGCTACACGAAGCAACTGGTGGGCGGTGTCTGGCTCGGCTACGACCAACCCAAGCCCATGAAGGGCCTCTATGGCGGCATGTACCCGGCCCGCATCTGGCGGTCCACCATCGCCGCCATGAACAAAAAGCTTCCGGCCGAGGACTGGGCGATGCCCAACCCGGGCGACTTCGTGCGGGTGGCCATAGACATCCAGACCGGCCTCCTCCCCTCGGTCCTGACGCCCCCGGACAAGATCCGCGAGGAGCTGTTCATCAAGGGCACGGAGCCGACCTCGGACACCGCCCCAGGCGCGCCGCGCCGCGTGTCGGTGATGGTCAGCTCCACCAACCCCAATCTCCTCTGGGATCCCACCTGCGGCAGCCTGCCGGTACCTAAGGTGGGCCTGCAGCGAGCCGTGCCCTGGCGCCTGGGCACCCGGGACCGCAAGCCGGCGGACTGGGACCAGGAGGTCCCCACCCAGACCTGCGCCGAGGCGGCAGCCGGTCAGCAGCCCGGGCAGCCGGGGCAACCGGGACAGCCAGTACAGCCGGGGCAGCCCGGGACCCCCGCCACGCAGGGGTCTCCGTTCGCCCCGCCGGCCGGGGCGACGCCCTGATGCCGGGTGTGAACGTCGCAGCCTAACCAAGATCCGGCGATACCCAACAAACCCATGGCAGCGGGCCCGAAAGGGCTCGCTGCTTTTTTGCCGGAGGCGGCGGGTCCCGGCGCACCTGAGCAGGAGGAGCGCAACCGTTTCGGCGAAGATGGATTCGAGCGGGTCGTGGGGGCTGTGGCCGATATCGAAAAGCGGCTGGGTATCTACGAGCTGGCCCAGTTTACGCC